>JACCDK011059228.1_pt1 | contig 11298 bp, 9 predicted proteins | sample 7445871 | NCBI WGS metagenome assembly JACCDK01 (sample SAMN15323436, study PRJNA562643) | freshwater metagenome | isolation source: river surface water | place: USA:Blue River Watershed | collected 2017-08-15
CAAAACACCTTTCATCAATTTTGCACAAAGAGGACAAAACAGGGTTTCAGCGGACCTTGCAGATACAGCAGGAAAACATACCCTGTATTTTGTATTCAGGAATCCAAATGCAAAACCCGGACAAACACTGCTTCAACCCATCGAGATGGAGATAGTACCTAAAAAGTGATTTTACGAATTCATATTTAAAAAGGCTGTATGTCACATACAGCCTTTTTGTTTACCGATCCTTTGAATAGAAGAATTAAATTTATGGCAATTTAATTCCCATGTTCAAAAATAAAAAGGTAATAGTTGTGTTGCCTGCTTACAATGCAGCAAAAACCCTGGAAAAAACCTATGCTGAAATTCCTTTTGATATAGTAGATGATGTGGTACTTGTTGATGACAACAGTGCCGATGATACCATTGAGCGAGCTAAAAGGCTTGGAATCAAAAATATCATCGAACATGAAAAAAACAAAGGATATGGAGGAAATCAAAAATCATGTTACAAAAAAGCATTGGATTTAGGCAGTGATATCATCATCATGCTGCATCCCGATTACCAGTACACTCCACAACTGATACATGCCATGGTAAGTATTATTGGAAACAATGTATACCCGGTAGTTTTTGGAAGCAGAATACTTGGAAATGGTGCATTAAAAGGTGGTATGCCACTTTATAAATTTATTGCCAATCGTTTTCTTACGCTGATTCAAAATATTTTGCTCAACGAAAAACTTTCTGAATACCATACTGGTTACAGGTCATTTAGCAAGGAAGTACTTGAATCTGTAAACTTTGAAGCATGTGACGATGACTTTATTTTTGACAACGAAATGGTATCACAAATATTTTTCAAAGGCTTCCAGATAGCTGAAATCACCTGCCCTACTAAATACTTTGAAGAAGCCAGCAGCATCAATTTTCAAAGAAGTATGAAATACGGACTCGGGTGTCTCAGGGTCTCTCTTGTATACCGACTGGCAAAATGGAAATTGGTAAAAAGTAAACTGTATCAGTAACGATTGCGCTCAAAGAATAGAAATCCATTTTTTTCATAGAGCAGTTTCAATTGACTTCCATATTTCTCCATGACCAGTTGCTTACGGTCAAGTCTGGTTACGAAATATACAGGTTTATCAACTTTGCCATACATCAGCCAATCAAGGTTGTACGCTTGTGATTGTGATGGCTGTTTTACAGATGCATAAAAATAATGCGCATAACTTTTATAACCGATTACCCTGATATAAACATCTTTGTCTTGCAGGTTTTTATAAAATTCAATGGCGGCATGTTGTGTGTATTTTTCAATTCTTGGTACAAAAAGTGTAAGTACCAACTGAATTGTTATTATAGATGCAAAACTTAAAATCAAAAATGCCTGTTTTAGTTTTTTAGCTCGCAGATAGATTAAAAATGTTAAATAACCAATCAATAAAATAACCCCCGGTAAAACCAACCAATAGTTCCATTCAACAATTGCACCCAAATTTGCAGTTGCAAAATGATCAGCAGCAAAGAGTTTTTTTAACCAGCTGATGTTAACAAACATGACTGGAATGGCTATAAGCAGGACTGTCCATACTGAGATTAAAAACAGCATTGCATATTTACTGACCCGGCTCCACTTTGATTTTCCATTTATAATATTATATACCTGAAGTGCAGCAAGGTATACCAATGGGAAATATGCAAAAGATGAATAATGTACAATCTTTGTTTTGACCAATGAAAAGACAACCAGAATTACAACCAAAGACGCCCACATCATTTTTTTAAAAATGATTCCTTTAGTACATGCGTCGCTGTTTATTTTTTTATGGAATATGAAAATCGAAAGAGGAAAGCAACCAAAAAGAAGTACTACAAAATGATAAAATGGGAAACCCCCGTGCCCCGCATCTTCTGTTTTAGCAAGCCTGACTTGATAGGTAAAAAATTCATTGATAAACCACCAACCATGTTGCAGCACCTCCAGTCCAAACCAGATCAATGTGACAGCCAATACAGTACCCAGCCATTTGAGATAATAGGAAAATTTGACAAACCCTTTTCCGCCGTTCAGCACAATAAATACTGCATACGACAAAACCACAATCAATAACCCAACAGGACCCTTTGTAAGAATGGATAAGCCCGTAAAGAGTCCTGATAAAATGAGTGCCCGGCGTCGCTCTTCACCATATTGCATCCTCTCCAGAAAAATACTCAGGTGGTAAATACCGAGAAATATATAAAGATTGAACCAAGGATCAATAATGCCACTTTTAAAATAGACATGAGGAAGAAAGGTAGCCAGATAGGCGATGGTCCAAATAATACCAAACTGCTTGCTGTGCAATCGTTTCCCCACATTGTACAATACGAGCAGCGTGGCAATACCACAGACTGCATTTGGAAATCGTGCTGCAAACTCATTGATACCAAATATTTTCATTGAAGCCACCTGCAACCAAAAAAACAACGGAGGTTTTTCCCAAAAAGGCTGAAAATTGATTTGTACCCTCAAATAATCTCCCGATACAATCATCTCTCTTGCACTCTCAGCAAAATTGATCTCATCCCAATCGAACAAAGGAGATGACCCCAGTGAATGGAAGAAAAGAAACGATCCGCCCAGAATGATTACAATATATGGAAGGTATCTTTTCATCGATTCGGTGCAAGTTCCGAATAATTTTTATTAATACACATGCGTCATGTGAATTTGCTTTAATAGATTTGGAAAGTGAAAAATGATTTAAAATATATCATTGCATCTACAGAAGCTGAATTCAACGATGCAATAAATCTTTTTCAGGAATATGCCGCTTCGCTGAAAATCAGTCTCGATTTTCAACACTTCAATGAAGAATTAAACATAATAGGTAAAATGTATGGGAGTCCTGATGGATTGCTCATTGTGGCATATGCGTCGGGCGAGCCAGTTGCATGTGCTGCATACAGGAAAATTGATATGGGCATATGTGAAGTAAAAAGAATGTATGTCAAACCAGCGTTCCGCCGTTTCCATATTGGGGATACATTGCTCAAAATATTAATTGAGCATGCAGCATCATCAGGTTATATGAGAATGAGGCTTGATACGTTAGACAATATGGTTCCAGCTATTGCGCTGTATAAAAAATATGGATTCATTGAAATAAATGCATACTACTTTAATCCAAATGAGAACACTGTATACATGGAGAAGCTGCTCACAGTTTAACGAAGCAACATCAATAATGACCCAATTAATGTCAATATAATAATTACCTTTCTGAACTGAGCATCATTGAAACGGCTCACAATTTTCAAACCCAGCCAAAAACCTGCAGCCAAAGCTGGAATCAAAACAAGATCAATTTTCAATGTGCTTATTGTAATATTTTTCCAATAAAATATCTGAAATGGCAATTTGAACAAATTCATGAAAAGAAAAATCCAAGCCCCGGTTCCGATAAAATCATTTTTCCCCAACCGCATGGCCAGAAAATAAAGATTGGCAAAAGCTCCAGCCAAGTTTCCCATCATGGTAGTAAACCCGGCTGCCAATCCGGTTGGTATGATAAAAAATAAATGATCCGGTACTTCGGCTGACTTTCTGTACTCCATCACAAATACAATTACGATGGATACCAGCACAATGCCTGCTATGATTTTTTTGAACAATTGCTCATCCATATCCCTGCCAATGAAGACTCCCAGCAAAATGCCGATCATCATCCAGGGGACTAGCTTCCAAAAGTATTTCCACTTGGCATGTCGGTTATAGTAGGAAACAGCAGCAATATCTGCCACACACAACAAGGGCAATACAATACCAGTTGATGACTTTCCTCCAAAAACAATGGCCATCAATGTGACATTGAGCATGTCAATCCCTTTCAATCCCGCTTTGCCCATGCCAATTAAAAATGCGGCCAGCATGACCAGCAACCACTGCATCAAATCATATCCTAGTATGACAACATCCATAAAACTTTTTTACACTTAATTTGTTGTATATTCAAAGTAGTCAAATTCAAACAATGAAAAAAGTTTTTTCAATCATTGCCGTTCTTGCCATCTGTAGTTCATGGATCAGCTGGAATAAAAAAATGTCTATCAGAGAAAGAATTTCCAAAGAAGATATCATCGCCTGTTACAATATGGAGACGCTCAATGTATACCAGCAGGAGGCTTCCAATACTGATTTCGCTTCTTTACACATCGCTCCAAAAAAGGCGGCTGATAAAGAACAATTGGGGAAAATGATCAGCTTTCAAGCCACTGATGGCAAAAATGCAAGCGGATATTTTATCCCTGCCAAAAAGAAATCAAACCGCTGGTTGATTGTCATCCAGGAATGGTGGGGATTGAACGACAATATCAAAAACGAGGCTGATAAATATTATTCAGATTTGGGGAACATGAATGTACTGGCAGTTGATATGTATGATGGAAAAGTTGCTGCAACACCGGACAGTGCGATGAAATTAATGAGAGGGGCAGATATGACTAGGATGGTTGCCATTGTCAAGGGAGCCATTGAGCATGCAGGCAAAGATGCAAGCATCTACAGCGTTGGCTGGTGTTTCGGTGGAATGTGGAGTTTACAAACTGCCATTCTTGCTGAATCGAAAGCCAAAGGATCTGTAATGTTTTACGGACGACCAGAAAGCAACATTGAAAAATTAAAAACATTGAACTGTGACATCATTGGATTCTTTGGCAACAAAGACCAATCTCCATCACCTGGTGTTGTAAATGATTTTGAAAAAAACATGCAGGCGGCCGGCAAAAAATTAGAAACACATAGATACGAGGCAGGACACGGATTTGCCAATCCCAGCAACCCTGCATTCAATGAAGCAGCTGCTGCAGATGCCTATCAAAAAGCAATTGCGTTTTTAAAAGCACACAGTTAACTAAGCCTTTGCAGCTAAGATTTTTTCTTTTGTGATGGGCAGATCTCTTACCCTCTTGCCGGTTGCATTGAATATTGCATTGCTGACTGCTGCTGCAAATCCAATGATGGCAATTTCACCCAATCCCTTTGCACCAATGGCATTGATATATGGATCAGGTTTATCCGTGAACCAAACATCTATGTGCGGAATATTGGTATGTCGGGGTACAACATAAGACCCCAATGTGGCATTGGATATCTTGCCGGTTGTTTGATCAATTTTTACCTCCTCGGTCAATGCCATGCCGATTCCACCTACAGCGCCTCCGAGCATCTGACTTCTTGCAGTCTGTGGACTGATAATCTTTCCTGCATCTCCTGTTGTAACAACATGCTTGAGCTGAATTTCACCTGTTTTAGCATGCACATAAACTTTTACAAAATGAACCGAAAAAGAATTGGTTGCCTTTTGAATTTCCCTTGTATTGAGTCCGGGTGATGTTTTCACCATTTCAACGGCAGGCAGTTTTTTCTTCGCAAGCAACTCTTTTACAGTAACGGTTGTACTATTGTTGTCAGCATTGAATATTTTATTGTTCTCTACACTGATTTTTTCTTTTGGAACTGACTTGAATGCATCAATCAATTCAATGGCAAGGTCCTTCAATAAATCTTTCAGACTTTCACAAACAAGGTGAACACCAGATCCAAGGGTTGAGGTCGTGGTTGATCCGCCCTGCATGGGACCAGGAGGCAAATCAGAATCGCCCATGACAAATTTGATTTTCTCCTCAGGTAATTTCATGGCATTGGATGCAACCTTGACCATGGCAGTTGCCGTTCCGGAACCCATATCACTTACCGCACTTTCCAACAACAATGTACCATCTGCATGCATGACCGCACGAACAGTGGATGTGCCTCTTCCGGCACCAAATACTCCAACACCCATTCCATATCCCACATACCAATCCTTGTCCTTCAGTGACATGGGCATGGATTTCCTATTTTTCCAACCAATCAATTCTGCACCCTTCTGATAACAATCCTTCAAATGGATGGCAGACCAGGGAAGTTTTGTTTCTTGCTGGATTTCTGTAAAATTTTTGATCCTGAAATCAATGGGATCCATTTTCAATTTAAATGCCAAATCATCCAATGCACATTCCAACGCAAAACAACCAGTGGCTTCACCCGGACCTCGCATCCAAGTGGGTGTACTCAAATCCAACGGGAGTAATTTATAATCAGTATCGACATTGTCACACTTGTACAAAAACTTGGAAGCATCCACAATACCTTCTCTGAAATCCTCGTATCTGGATGTATTGCTGACGGCATAATGAGAAATACCCAATAAATTTCCGTTGGCATCGGCACCGACTCCCACCTTTTGCCATGCCTGTGGTCGATAGCCCACCAGTGTAAACATTTGGGGACGTGTCAATACGAGCTTAACCGGACGATTGATTTTTTTGGCTGCAATGACAGCTGCAGGAACATTGGGCCAACTGCGAAGCGCACTCCCAAATGCACCTCCTACATTTTCTGCGATGATCCTTACATTTTTATCCGGTAGTCCGAACAATCGTGCAACGGCCGACTGTGTTGCTTTGGGACCCTGTGTTTTATCATACAATAAAAGTGTATCGGCTGTTTCCCAATGTGCAATGGTTGCATGCATTTCCATTGGATTGTGGACTTCTATGGGAACATTGTACTCAGCTTCCACATAAAAAGGAGCTTCCTTGTATGCCTGGCTTTTACCGCGTGTATAATTGGATCCATTTTTCAACTTGGAAGGATCTTTTCGCAATGCATGGAAATCTGTTTCATGCGGCTCGATTTCATATTCGATCTCCACCATTTGTGCAACCTCATTGGCACTTTCAATGGTTTCTGCTATTGCCAATGCAACAGGCTGTCCATTGAACCTGACTTTGTTGTCAGCAAATACTTTCATCCCACGCCATTCACCCACGTTTTTTAAATCGGGAAAAGCAGATGGCTTGTAACCGGGAACAGCCGGACAATTCTCATGATGCAAAACATCCAATGCTCCAGGAACATTGAGCGCATTTGTACTGTCAATGTTTTTCACAGACCCTTTGGTAATGGTACTGCATATAAACACAGCATATGCCATGTTGGGAATCTGATGTTCCGCAGTGTAACGCGCTTTTCCAGTTACTTTATCCAATCCATCCACGCGTTCATCGGGAAGCTGAAAATTGTATAATGATGTGTTCATGATCTTGTTTTTAAATGGCTGCTCCTGATTTTTTTACTTCTTCAATTGCATCAACAATGTTTTGATATGACCCACATCTGCAGATATTTTTTTTCATGTAATCCTTGATCTGATCTCTGTTGTTGGCCTTCCCTTCTTTCAGGCATGCAACAGCAGACATGATTTGTCCGGATGTACAATAACCACATTGGAATGAATCGTGTTTCAAAAATGCTGCCTGCATGGGATGCAATTGATCCCCCTTTGAGAGTCCCTCGATGGTTGTTATCTTATTTCCTTCGTTGTACACTGCCAACGTGAGGCATGCATTGGTTCGATTGCCATTGACATGGATCATGCATGCGCCGCAATCGCCCATGGCACAACCTTTTTTGGTTCCAGTCATCCCGAGTTGTTCACGCAGCAAATCAAGCATGGTAGCTCTGACATCAACCATCAGTTCCATTTGTTTTCCATTGATGGTCAGCAAAACCTTTTGCTTGGGTATGGGCGCTGGAATGAATGCATCAATTGGATGTGCATCTGCTAACATAGAAGCTCCCACACTCATTGCTGTAAACCCAATTGCTTTGCGAATAAAATTCCTTCGCGAACTCACCTGATAACAATACATCATGAATGACTATTTTCCCTAAGTTAAAAAATTACTCAGACAGATTGACCAATGGTTTGACCCTTGTTGCGATCAGATGAATGGCTTGTAGCAGTTTTTCGTGCGTCAACTCTGCCGTATCCATTTGGAAAGTCAGCCTGGAAATGCCCCCCAATGCTTGGGAATGACGAATGATTTTTTGTGCAACTTCCTCAGGATCACCCACCAGCAATGCTCCCCTGGGACCCATCTGTGCCTCAAATCTGCTCCTGGTCATGGGCGACCAACCGCGTTCTCTTCCAATTTTGTTCATCGCCTCGGCGTACCCTGGATAAAATTCCTCTATGGCCTGTTCTCTTGTTTCAGCAACATATCCCAGTGAATGCATTCCAATTTTTAATTTTTCAGGTGCATGCCCAGCTCTTTTGCCGGCCTCTCTGTACAAATCAACCAATGGTTTGAAATGATGTGTCTCACCTCCGATGATGGCGACCATTAATGGCAGTCCAAGTGAACCGGCACGCACGAATGATTCTGGCGTACCGCCCACACCAATCCAAACAGGAGCGGGACTTTGCACAGGTCTGGGATATATCGCTTGTTGTTGCAATGCAGGTCTGAACCTCCCCCTCCAGGTAATTTCTTCAGACTGCATGATTTTCATCAGTAAATCCAATTTCTCCACGAACAAATCATCATAGTCCTCCAGATGCAAGCCAAACAATGGATATGCATCAATGAATGATCCTCTTCCCACAACCATCTCAGCCCGGCCTTTCGAAATCAAATCCAACGTTGCATAACTCTGGAATACCCTGACCGGATCAGCTGCACTCAACACAGTAACGGCAGTGGTCAATCGCATGCGTTGGGTTATGGCTGCAGCAGCAGACAACAATTCAAATGGAGCCGAATCCAAAAATCCTTTTCGGTGATGCTCACCAATACCAAATACATCAATGCCTACCTCATCTGCAAATTTCATCCTGGCCAATAATTGCTCCACTGCATCCTGATCACTCAAAAGCTGTTGAGGCCTGCTGCTGAACATGGCAGCAAAACTGTCGATCCCTATTTCCATGAAAATAATTTAGAACAACTGCAAGTTAGCAATGATTCGCTTGCAGATCAATAATTCAATACCAATCCAACACCGTATCCCATATCACTATCATAGTGGAAACCTAGACCAGTATTTCTTGTAAGAATATATCTGATACCAGCCATGTATTCTTTATCAGAGTTAATCATGAAAGAACCACGGAGTCTTTTTGCCAGAGGAATATCTTCACGCATGAGCTGCAATCTTACATAACCGGTTCCAAATATTTCTGCCTGAAATGTGGTGAGCATAGGCAATACATAGTTAAAACCTAAACTCATCTGTACACGGTTGTCTTTTGTATTGTACTGTTTGAAGATATTGCGTTCTATATAGTTCATGGGACCCGCATGCCGATGACGCCAGTCAAATCCAACAAAAGGCATGAACCATTGCATCCTTCCAATGAATCTCCCTATGTGCGTTTCGGTTTCGTATCCATGCATTTTATTGTATCCAAGTCTCCATTCAGTACCAATGCTCCATCTCGTATTTTGCACCATCAACATACCATCATTGCCATTGGTGGCAAAATCATTTTCCGCCATGAGATGAGGCATTCTGTCATCAGCATAAAGCTTCCGTCTTGCATATGCAGGATTGGTGATCAGTGGATTGGGGGACTGGTTCTGGTATGAAAATATTCTTCCCATGCCGCTCATCATGTGATAAAGGATATGACAATGGAAGTACCAATCACCTTCGTAGTTCGCATTGAATTCCAACGTATCGGTTTCCATTGGCATGATGTCAATGATGTTTTTCATTGGAGCATGATCACCTTGTCCGTTCAATACCCTGAAATCATGCCCATGCAAATGCATGGGATGACGCATCATCGATCCATTGTAAATGATCATGCGTACATTTTCCCCTTTTTTGATCAGGATTCGATCGGTTTCAGAAACAACCCTGTTGTCCATGCTCCAGACATAACGATTCATGTTTCCAGTCAATTCAAACCTCAGCTCTTTCACAGGCGCATCCTTTGGAAGTGTTGTTACCTCTGGCGAACGCAACATGGCATAATTCAGTGTTTTTATTTTTGATCTTTGACCAGCGCTGTATTTCTGCATCCCTTTTTCAACTGTTGGAGAAATTTCCCTGTACATCACAACATTCATGTCCATCTTGTTCAGACTCATGTTCATATCCATGTCATCCAAACGCCCATTCATTTTCATCATCTCATTCATCATCTTCATGCCCTCGAAATAATTCAATCTTGGGAGACGATTGGCAAGAACTTTGTCTCCTTCGCCCAAAAACAATGATGCAAATCCAATTCGATCTTCAGACGTTGCGGTAAATTCAAATGATTTATTATCCTCGGGAATGGTTAGAACAACATCATATGTTTCTGAAACAGCAATGATCAGTCGGTCTACCTCACGCGGTTCAACATCATTTCCATCATTGGCTACAACTGTAATTTTCCCTCCGCCATAATTCAACCAGAAATAAGTAGATGCCCCTGCATTGGATATACGAAGTCTTACTTTATCACCTGCCTTGAATTTGCCAAAATAACTGACAGGTGCACCATTGATAAGAAATTTATCATAATACACATCACTTACATCCATGGCAAGCATGCGCTTGAATTCATTGACAACCTTGGTTGTAAAATGTCCTTCTTTGATTGCTTCTGCATAACTCTGGGTAGATCCTTTTCGAATCGCAAACCAATCGGTTGCATTGTGCAACATGCGATGAATATTTTCCGGCTTGTAGTCTGTCCACTCACTGATGATGACAGGCAAGGTGGGCAAATCATCGATTCCCTTTCGAAATGTTGGATCGTTTTCTTTTTTCAATAGTATCATCGACCCATACATTCCTATCTGCTCCTGGAGTCCGGTATGACTGTGATACCAATGCGTACCATGTTGAATGATAGGAAAACGATAGGTATATACTGAGTGCGGAGGAATCGGCATCTGTGTCAGGTACGGCACCCCATCTTCTTTATTGGGCAGCATCAGTCCATGCCAATGCAATGATGTTTCTTCATCCATTTCATTGAACACCACAATCTCTGCAGTATCACCTTGGGTAAAGGTGATGGTGGGCATCGGAATTTGTCCATTGGCAGCTATAGCTCTTTTTGATTTCCCGGTGAAATTGACGGTTGTATCTTTTAAATGAATATCATATCTCACCACTTTTTGTGCCAGCGTTTGCATTGAAACAGCCAACACCATAAAGATGATTCCTATCCTGCTTTTATACATAGGTGCAAAATTAGGATATTGAACAGATCCCTCTTGAAATATCAGAAACAATGTTCAATCATACAGGATGCCTTCATCTGTTCCTTTGAACAGGTTTTGTGCTGATTGCAAAAGGCGGATGATTTTATTTTTTTATTAACAATTGATAGCTGGATTTGATTTGATCAAATTTGTTTGAAAACAAAGCGTAAGCTTCCAACTGTTGAGAGGTCGGAGGATAATCCGCACCATAGGTCTGGCTTTCTTTTGCCAATGCCA
>JACCDK010874100.1_pt1 | contig 11296 bp, 13 predicted proteins | sample 7445871 | NCBI WGS metagenome assembly JACCDK01 (sample SAMN15323436, study PRJNA562643) | freshwater metagenome | isolation source: river surface water | place: USA:Blue River Watershed | collected 2017-08-15
AACCGTTGATGGTCTCCGTGCAATTTTGACTGGTGACCTCTCCAATACCGTTTACAAGGCGATCAAGGCAGAAGCAGAAGCTGCTGCTGCTCTTGCTATCGCGCTTCTAAATGGCGAAGAGGCAACTGCTGCAACTGGTTCAGTAAACAACGGCACAACTGATGTTCCATCAGTTCTCCTTGTTCCAGTTTCAATCACCAAGGCAAATGTGGCTGATGTAATTGCAGATGGCTTCCAGACTCGTGAAGCAGTTTGCGAAGGCATCGAAGACCTCTGCACCGCTAACGGAATCTAAGAAGTCTTAGATACCGAATAATCGGTAAGCAGAAATAGCAGTAACGCTCAGCCCGAGTATTGAATTACTCGGGCTGAGTCATTAGCAAACAATTGAGAGCGAAAGAGAGAAAAATGGCCAATCCGATTCTCTCGTTACGCCAAGTAAATAAGTCATTCGGGCCAGTTCATGTTCTAAAAAATGTAGATTTCGATGCCCATGCTGGAAAAGTAACGGCACTTGTTGGTGATAATGGGGCCGGAAAGAGCACGCTAATTAAGTGCATCGCAGGTATCTATACCCCCGAGACCGGCGAATTTATCTTCGAAGGAAATAAAGTAACTATCGCAGGGCCGCGTGATGCCACTGCCCTTGGAATTGAGATTGTTTATCAAGATCTAGCTCTCTGTGACAATCTAGATATCGTTCATAACATGTTTCTCGGCCGCGAAGAGAAGAGCGGCGTAACTTTAAACGAATCACATATGGAATCCCTCGCGAAAAAGACACTTGATGGCTTGAGTGTGCGGACTGTGAAATCAATTCGACAAAAAGTCGCATCTCTCAGCGGTGGTCAACGTCAAACCGTCGCTATTGCGCGTGCCGTTTTGTGGAATAGCAAAGTAGTAATTCTTGATGAACCAACTGCAGCGCTCGGTGTTGCACAGACTGAACAGGTATTGAAGTTGGTGCGCCAACTTGCCGATAATGGTTTGGCAGTAATCGTAATTAGCCATAATTTAAATGATGTCTTTCAAGTCGCAGACAATATTGCTGCTATGTATCTCGGAACTATGGCGGCACAAGTCGATAAGAATTCGGTCTCTCAAGGTGATGTGGTTCGCTTAATAACAACCGGTAAAGCTGAAGCATCTGCGGGGTCAAAATAATGAGCGAACAGATCACAATTGAGAAGTCGCTTCGCGATTGGGCGAGCCGGGTAAAGGCTGGCCAAGTTGGCGCCCTTCCTGCAATTTTGGGCCTACTAGTTCTATGCGTTGTCTTTGGTTCCATGAGTTCGGTCTTCTTAACCCCAGGTAATTTCGCGAACCTCTTAACGCAAGCAGCTGCGGTAACAGTCATTGCGATGGGCTTAGTTTTTGTACTTCTACTAGGTGAAATCGACCTATCCGCAGGTTATGCCGCAGGAGTTTGTGGTGCGGTGCTTGTTATTTTGATTACCGAGATGGACTATGCCTGCTATATCGCTTTTCCAATCAGCATCCTCGTTGGAGTTGTTCTGGGTGCCGCTATCGGATACCTCGTAGCCCAACTAAAGATTCCATCATTCGTTGTAACGCTTGCAACCTTCCTTGCATTTCAAGGCCTACTTCTTCTTCTCGTTGGAGAAGGCGGCACAATTCGAATTGAAGATCCGGTGATTCTTGCCGATGAGAATAAAAATTTATCGGTCTCGGCAAGTTGGATTTTCTTCATTGTGACTTCTGGGCTCTACATCCTCACTGGGCTATGGAAGTTTGCGAAACGACGCAGAGCCGGTTTAGTAGATAGTCTCTTCAAATTCTGGTTAATCAAAACTCTTGGTTTAGTTTCAATCGGTGCAGTCGCGACTTTTGCGCTCACCGTTGAGCGAAGTAACAATCCAGATCTCGTAAGTCTTCGTGGAATTCCATATGTTGTTCCAGTAATTCTCGTTCTCTTAGTTGGCGCAACTTTTGTATTGACTAGAACTTCCTTTGGTCTACACATTTATGCTGTCGGCGGAAATGCTGAAGCTGCCCGCCGCGCAGGTATAAATGTCAGAATGGTGCGAATTTCCGCTTTCATGATCTGTTCTGGTTTTGCCGCTGTTGCTGGAATGATTTTCGTTTCGCGAGCAAATTCAATCTCGCCAACAACTGGTGGCAGTTCCACACTTCTTTACGCAGTCGGCGCAGCAGTCATCGGCGGAACTAGCCTCTTTGGTGGTAAAGGAAAAGTAAGTGATGCCATCCTTGGTGGACTTGTTGTTGCGGTAATCGATAATGGAATGGCTCTCCTTGGTTATCCCGCAGGAATCAAGTTCATGGTGACCGGAGCAGTTCTTCTCATCTCGGCGACAATCGATGCGATTTCAAGGCGGGGCGCAACCGCTACTTAGTTGATGCGTCCAATCACGGGGTTTTCGCCCCGTGGATTACTGGGTATTCTTCTCATCCTTCTCGCGGGAGTGGTGAAATGGCAGACACGCAGGTCTTAGGAACCTGTGTCTTCGGACGTGTGGGTTCAAGTCCCACCTCCCGCACCAGAATCAAGAAGTTAGAAAAGACGGAGGCAGGTCATGTCGGATAAGAATTTTTTATCTTGGGTTGGCTTCAAAGGTGAAGATGAAGGAAAAGATAAGCCATTGAATTCGAGTACGTCTTCGCTAGAACGCATCCGCGAATTAGAGTCACAACTCCAAGAGTTGCGCTCGCGCCGAGATATAACCGCACTTACCAAGGAAGAGTTTGAAATCCTTGCTACCGAAACTGCGATGTCAATCATTAAGACAGCGCAACAACGCGAATCAAAGGCAAATTCAAATGCCGAACGAGTCTTGAATGAAAGTAAGAAGAGCGCCGCTGCAGCAATCGAGAGCGCTGAGGCAAAGGCGAAATCAACACTATCTAGCGCAGAGAGTCGTGGCCGTAAATATATTGAAGCAGCGGAAGCCGACGCGGCCGATATCATCGCAACTGCGGAACGTGAAGGTGAAGATTTAGTCGCAAATCGCAAACGTGAAGCAAATGCTCTTACAAGTAGTGCCAAGAAAGAGGCTGATCGTCTTGTACAGAGTGCAACTACTGAAGTTGCCGAATATAGAACCTGGTTATCACAAGTAATCTCTGAAGCAGAACGTCTCTATCGCATACAGAGCCAATCCTTAGATGCTGCCGAGTCTGCGATAAATCAATCTCGCCAAAGACTTGATTCAGCCTTTACAAAATTGACTGACCTGCAGAAGCAAGTTACCGAGGCAATTCGACCAGATGGAACTCCAACAGGTGATAGCAAAGTTGCTGCCCGTATCGCCGCGGCCCAATCAAATAGTGGCGTAGCCGCAAAAACTGACTCCCAGGCTCCAAGCGGAAAGAAATCAAGCACAAAGTCAAAGAAAAAAGCTGGGAGCAAGAAAGCCAAATCTAAGTCGCGCCGGTGATGTCCACCAGCAGTAATCGCTACATCCAATCAGTAGATGGATTACGCGCAGTCGCAGTCATAGCGGTACTTCTCTATCACCTCGGCATTGATTGGATTCCAGGTGGATTTCTAGGTGTAGATCTCTTCTTCGTTATCTCTGGTTATGTAATAACCGGACTTATATTGGATTCAATCGAACGCTCTGGTGGCCTTGATTTAAGAGCTTTCTACCTCTCGCGAGTACGAAGACTTCTTCCGGCTTTAATCGCGATGGTCATTTTCACAACTATCTACATTGGCGTCTACGCCCCGGAAACTGTCAGGCGATTCCTTAGCGATCTCCCCTATGTCTTTACCGGAACCATGAATTGGGCACTAGTAAATCGCCAACAAGATTATTTTGAAGCAATCGGTCGCCCCCCTTTGTTGCAGCACACCTGGTCTCTTGCGGTTGAGGCGCAGTTCTATCTCATTTGGCCCCTAGTGCTGCTCTTCGTTCTACGCTACTTTGGTAAGAAAAATATCTCACTTGTTGCACTTGCCATCGCCCTTGCATCTGGCATCGCGCTCTTCGTCTACTCGATACAGATTGATATAAGAGAATCAGCTGTTAGTCATGTGTATTTCGGGACAGATACGCACTCAATTGGATTGTTTCTTGGTGCGGCACTCGCCGTAAGTTGGAAACCACAAAATTTAACGAAAGAAATAACGAAGCGGGCGCAGGACTTCATCGACTTAATTGGAGTTTTTGGATTCTTGGGTTTGCTAAGTGCATTCCTATTTATCAACGAGAGTGATCCGACTCTTTATCGAGTCGCCTTTCCTCTAACTGCAATCTTTGGTTGCGCGACATTAATCTCGGTAATTCACCCCGCTTCTAGATTTGCACCTTTGTTAAGTACAAAGCCGGCGCTTTGGATTGGTGAGCGTTCCTACGGTATTTACTTATGGCATTGGATCGTATTTCAATTAACCCGTCCTTCACTTGATCTAGTTGGGGACGATTGGGCTCTATATTCCCTTCGAGTGCTTATTGTCTTTGCCCTCGCTGATATCTCTTATCGCTATATCGAAACACCGGTACGTCGAGGTTCCTTCGAATTATGGCTTCGGGGCATGAAATACCGAACTCGAGCGGTTCGAATACGCCAGAAACTCTCCTCTCTACTTGCAGTTGTTCTCACCCTCGCCGCAACTTCACTTATCTCAATCAACGCGATGGAGCGCGCTGATGAGATTGCCGCAGAAGAAAGACGAGCCCAACAAGAGGCTGCTCTTGGATCAAATGATGACGTTGTTACAGATAGCGCGACTCCTGGGCTCTGGGTGACTGGGGACTCGGTAATTCTGGGTATTAGAAATGCGCTCGCATCATTTGAAAAAATAGAGTTAATAAATGCACGGGTGGGCCGGCAAATCGGCGAGCTAATTGAGGTAGCTAAGACTGACCAGAAGTTTGTTGCTGATTCGACAGTGATTCTAAATATGGGAAACAACAATCGTTTGGTTGAAAGTGATATCACTTCGCTAATGGAGATTGTAAAAAATCAGCCACGAATCATTATTGTTAACACAGCTGTACCGCGCAGTTGGCGCGATGAAAACAATGCATTGATTGCTAAGGTTGCTGCAAATTATTCAAATACGACTGTTGTGGATTGGAACGCGATTTCCACAAATCATCCTGAGTACTTTGCCTCAGATGGCGTACACCTCAACCCACCCGGGGTAAACGCGTACGTCGCGGCGATACTTGAGGAACTTAAGCGCTAATCGCTACTCGTATTTGCCCTTTAGTGCGAATTTCGCACCATCGGCCTTTGTGCCATCTGAGTAAACAGATTGGATGAAGAATTGGGTTCCACCTTCATCTCCAACTCGAGCAATATCAAGTGTGAGAGTTCCGGCAGGAACCGTCGCAACCTCCTTGAAATCAACGGTGTTATAGGAGATTGAAACTAGATAACCAGTCAAACCATCAGTTGCAGCGGGAGCCTTCCAACGAAGAGTGACGCCGTTGCCATTATTTATTGCAACAAATCCTGAAGGAGCTTCGTAAGTAAGCGAACCCGCGCTCTCTTCATCGGTTTCACTAGTTTCTTCGGTTGCTTCATCACTTGGTTCATCCGATGCCGATTCCATAGGAGTTGGCTTTGGCGAAGCGCCGTCGTCATCCGAGGAATTTGATAACGCAAAAATGGCGAGAAGTACGACGCCGGCAATTACTAGAAATAGAACTCTCGATGAGCTGTTCTTATTTGGCACGCTTGCTTTTGGAGTTGGAGTTGAAACGCTGGGCGCAGGCGTTGTGCTTATCGTGGTCGTTCCACGAGTAGGAACTGGTGGAATCACGATTCGCGATGCATCGGTTGTTTTCTTGGCAACTGACTTTTTAGCTGTAGATCTCTTAGCGGCAGGTTTCTTCGTCGCAGCCTTCTTACTAGCTGACTTCTTCGCAGCAGGCTTCCTTGCGACTGCTTTCTTGGCTGCAGGCTTCTTTGCGACAGACTTCCTTGTTACAGATTTCTTCGCTGCAGACTTCTTGGCCGCTGGCTTTTTCTTCGTTGCCACACTTACTCCTTCAAAATTGGAAGTTTCCCTAACTTCTCCTGCCGAAAGCCTACTCTCCCCCAGAGAGGAAGAGCGGGATTCTTGGCGCTATCTCGGCTAACGCTTTCGCGCGATGACTAATCTCATCTTTGCGCCCGGGCTCAAATTCACCCAATGTTTTCGCACTGCCTTGCGGTAAAAAAAGCGGGTCATAACCAAAGCCATTCTCGCCCCGCAGCGAAAGGGCAATCTCCCCGAGCAGCTCGCCCCTTTCCATGATCGTTGATCCATCTGGTTTAGCAACCGCTATCACCGCAACAAATCGGGCACTCCGCTTATTTGGCGCGACGCTTGCCAACTCCGCTAATAACTTCTCATTATTGGCCTGGTCATCGCCATGGCTTCCAGCAAAACGGGCCGAGAAGATTCCGGGCGCGCCATTTAATGCATCCACCTCAAGACCGCTGTCATCAGCGAGTGCAGCAAATCCAGTTGCGCGTGCAACGGTGAGCGCCTTTAGCGCGGCATTCTCCTCAAATGTAGTTCCGGTCTCTTCAATATCGGCAAGATCAAATTCCGCAACTGAGCGGATTTGAATTCCTGAATCAAAACTAAGGATGCGCGCGATCTCTGCGATCTTTCCTTTATTGCGCGTTGCAATTACGAGCGTTGCCACCTTAAGTCGCTAAGAACTTAGCGCCCAAGCGCTGCACGCTGAAGTTGCCCCAATTGCAGACATCCTTGGGCGCCCAAATCCAGCAAGTCATTTAAAAGTGCGCGATCAAAAGGTTTACCTTCCGCTGTCCCTTGAACTTCAACAAACTCACCGCTTCCAGTGCAGACAATATTCATATCCGTTTCAGCTGTTACATCTTCTTCATAACACAAATCCAGCATCGCTTTCCCATTGATGACTCCAACGCTTACTGCAGAGACTGAATCTGAAAGTGGACTCTTTGAGATGTGGCCCTTGCCTTGGGCCCAAGTAAGCGCATCAACGAGCGCAACATATGCCCCGGTAATTGCTGCGGTGCGAGTTCCGCCATCTGCTTGTAAGACATCGCAATCAAGCACAATTGTGTTCTCTCCTAATTGCTGCATATCTACGATTGAACGTAATGACCTACCGATTAGCCGGGAAATCTCTTGAGTACGCCCACCTAGTTTGCCTTTAACGCTCTCGCGATCAGAGCGGGTGTGAGTCGCGCGCGGCAACATCGAGTACTCAGAGGTCACCCAACCTTTACCGCTCCCGACCAACCATCTTGGAACTCCTGGGGTAAAGGAGGCAACACATAAGACTCGAGTGTTACCGAACGAGACTAGAACTGAGCCTTCGGCTTGATTTAGCCAACCCCGTTCAAATTTAATTTCACGTAATTGATTAGGTGTTCGCCCATCAATTCGCTTTCCGGCACCTGCGTCTGTATTACTCATATCTGCCAACTCCCATCACTTCCTCTAACTTGGGTAACTTCTGGCCCCAAAAATCTCCGGGCTAATTTTGCAAATGATTCTGGGTCACCGCTTGAGATAAATTGATATTTCGGTTTTGCAGCACTCAATCTAAGGAGATTCTTCTCCACCAAAACTCTGTATAGATCCTTAGCCGTCTCATCGGCGCTAGAAACTAACGTCACATCATTTCCCATCACATAAGAGATAACGCCAGTCAAAAGTGGGTAATGAGTGCAACCGAGTACGAGCGTATCCACTCCCTTTTCTTTTAATGGCTTCAAATATCGCTCCGCCGATTCCGTAACGGCTGGGCCTGAAGTTTCACCGCGTTCTACGAAGCTAACAAACTCTGGGCATGCCTTTGCGGTGAGATGTAATTGGGGCGCAGCAGCAAAAGCATCTTCATAGGCCTTGGAATCAATCGTGGTCTGGGTGCCGATAACGCCAACTTCTCCCGATCGGGTCGCAGAAACCGCTCGCCTAACCGCCGGTTGAATCACTTCGATCACTGGAATCTCATAGCGTTCGCGAGCATCGCGGAGCATCGCAGCGCTCGCTGTATTGCACGCAATGACAATCGCCTTAACGCCTGCTTCGATCATCCGATCCATAATTTCGAGTGCAAAGGAGCGAACTTCTGCGAGTGGCCTTGGTCCATACGGTCCGCGCGCGGTATCTCCAAAATAGATAATCGATTCATTGGGAAGCTGATCGATGATTGCCCGGGCAACAGTTAATCCACCGACCCCAGAGTCAAAGATTCCGATCGGGCGCTCTGCCTGAGCCGGGCTAGATTGCGGGGACACCTGCGAAGTTTAGGCGAGCCCAAAGAATGTCCGATTTGCCCCATCGACGGAGGCTAAAAGGTCAAGATAAAGGTGAATTCTTCAAAATTCCTGCGATTTAAGGTTGAACAACCCGTGAGTAGGGAGGAACCTATCCCCTAATTGTGACCTATGGCGCTCACTTCCAGGGCGTAGCGGGGCGCAACGGCTCACTTCCAAATCGGAGTTTGAGCAAGCCAAAAAGCCCACGGAGGCCAATTTGTTAAAAACCATGGAGTTAACAGCAACGCAGTGGAGCGCCGTATATAACGTCCTTTCATTTGGACTTATCGCGATGCTCGCGACAACGGTGTACACCCTTGTCTCTCAGAACCGCGTTCTTCCGAAGTACCGGAATGCTTTGGTTCTCTCATCGATGGTTACATTCATCGCTGGTTACCACTACATCCGTATTTTTGATTCATTCCACAAAGCATCAATGGTGGAAGGCAATGTAGGTAAGGTTGTAACTGCAGGACATCCAGATGCATTTAACGAGGGATATCGTTATGTTGACTGGATCCTTACTGTTCCATTGCTACTCGTTGAGGTTATTGCGGTGCTTGCACTCGCAAAGGAAGCGTCGAAGTCTCTGATTTCACGCCTTGTTCCAGCATCTGCAGCGATGATTGCTCTTGGATACCCAGGAGAAGTTTCAGCTGACCAGGGAACAAAGATCCTTTACGGCGTTCTCTCAACAATCCCATTCCTCTACATTCTCTACATCCTCTTCGTAGAGTTGAGCAAGTCCCTTGATCGCCAGCCTGAGGGAGTCGCCGCAACTATCGGCCGCCTCCGCCTCCTCCTCATCGCATCATGGGGCGTTTATCCAATCGCTTACCTACTTCCGATCATCGACGCAGAAGGTGCAGCAAGTGCTGATGCCTATGTCGGTCGCCAGATTGGTTACACAATCGCAGACATACTTGCTAAGTGCGTCTGGGGTCTAACCATCGTGAAGATCGCAAGAATGAAGTCGATTGCAGAAGGAATGAAGGACGATCACTAATTATTTAGTGAGATAAGTTCTTAAAAAAGAACGGGGCTCGGGAAACCGGGCCCCGTTCTTTTTTGTTATCTAAAGAACTTTAAGAGCTGAGACAACTTTGGTGAGCGAGGCTTTGGCATCACCAAATAAGAGTGTTGTCTTGGGGTCGTAAAGCAATTCATTTTCAATTCCCGCAAAACCGGGGCGCATGGAGCGCTTTAAGAAAATAACGTTTCCGGCTTGGGAAACATCAAGAATTGGCATTCCATAAATAGGGCAACCGGGAGTGGTTTTTGCTGCCGGGTTAACCACATCGTTGGCGCCAATAATTAGCGCAACATCAGTCTGTGGGAAGGTCGGATTTACTTCATCCATCTCCGAGAGTTGTTCATACGGAACATTCGCCTCAGCTAGAAGCACATTCATATGCCCTGGCATACGTCCTGCGACTGGATGAATTCCATAAGCGACATCTATTCCCTTTGCTGACAATAAATCGGCAAGTTCCCGGACAGTGTGCTGCGCTTGGGCAACAGCGAGTCCAAAGCCCGGAACAATGACTACGCGACGAGCGTAATTGAGCAAAATCGCAACATCATCGGGGGTTCCACTCTTAACTGGACGGGTTTCGGCAGCACCACCGGATGATTGTGGCTTTGCAGTAAATGCGCCGAAGAGAGTTCCAAAGAGTGATCTACCCATCGCTTCTGCCATGAGGCGAGTAAGGATTGTTCCGGATGCGCCAACGAGAGTTCCGGCGATTATCAAGAGCGTTGCATCAAGCACATAACCAGAAGCAGCAACAGTTAGTCCGGTAAATGCATTTAGTAGCGAGATGACAATCGGGACATCTGCGCCGCCTACGGGAAGCACAAAGAGAACTCCAAATAGAAGCGATAGTGCGGCGAGAACTAAGAGAGGTGTTGTTCCCATTTCTGCAATTACCCAGCCAGATACACCAATTACGCCGCCAAGGGTTCCCGCAATCACTGCGCGGCCACCTGGATAAACCACTGGCGCCGTTGTCATCAACTCTTGTAACTTCAAGAAGGTCACAATCGAGCCAGAGAATGAAACGCAACCAACTACGACGGTAAATACCGTCGCAATTACCACGGCGATTGATGCCGAGTTTCCTAACTTCATGTATTCAACGATTGCAACGAGGGCTGCAGCGCCGCCACCCACACCATTAAAGAGCGCAACAAGTTGCGGCATTGCAGTCATCTGGACTTTGCGGGCAGCAGGCACGCCAATGATTACGCCAACAATTATTGCTCCAATAATCCAAGCTAAATTCTTTCCTTCATTTTCTGATCTAAAGAAGACAAGAAGCGTTGCAATTGCCGCGCCAGCTGCGCCGAGTAAGTTTCCGCGTCGCGCAGTTCTCGGATGAGAAAGACCTTTAAGTGAAAGGATGAAGCAGACTCCGGCAAGTAAGCCGATTAAGTCATAAATAAATGGGCTCATCAATTGCCACCCGAGTTTTTCTCTTGCTTGGACTTGCCTTTGAACATCTCCAACATACGGTCGGTTACAACGAAACCGCCCACCATATTTACCGTTGCAAGAACTATTGCCGCAACCGAAAGCCCGAGCTCAAGAGCCGTTTCGGAGTGGTCAGCAACGATGATCGCTCCTACAAGAATCACGCCATGGATTGCATTGGCACCGCTCATTAGCGGGGTATGCAAGGTTGAGGAAACTTTGGATACGACTTCAAATCCAACGAATACAGCAAGTACGAAGATAGAGATGATGGCAATTGTTTCCATTATTTGCTCGCTTTCGCAGTTCTTCTTGCTCCAGCATGCGTCACCGCAGCTGCATCGATAATTTCATCGGAGAAATCGATATTGAGCGCGCCATCTTTGACCATAAGTAGTAAGAGATTGACGAGATTTCTTGAGTAAAGAGATGAAGCATGAAATGGAAGTTGACTCGGAACATCTTTACCGCCCCAAATTCGAACTCCACCCTCGGTAAGGATTATCTCTCCGGGGTTTCATCCCTCCACATTTCCACCTGACTCTGCGGCGAGATCCACGATTACAGACCCCTCAGGCATCGCGCTAT
>JACCDK011532754.1_pt1 | contig 11296 bp, 3 predicted proteins | sample 7445871 | NCBI WGS metagenome assembly JACCDK01 (sample SAMN15323436, study PRJNA562643) | freshwater metagenome | isolation source: river surface water | place: USA:Blue River Watershed | collected 2017-08-15
ACGCACCGGGCGTCGGGGTCAGGGTGGTCGTCGAGGCACTCCCCGTGCTGAACGACAAGCTGTCGAAGTGGATGGTCTGCGTGGGCGTGCTGTCCAGCGTGAAGGCCAGCGCCGTGGCCGGCGCGGACACGTTGCCCAGCGCATCGGTGATGCGGGCGCTGAGCGACTTGCTGCCATCGGCGCCCAGGTCGGCCGCCAGCACGGTGAAGTCGACGAAGCCGGCGCTGAGCTGGCCCGCGCTGAGCGTGACGGTCTTGGCCGTGGCAAAGGGCTGGCCGCCCAGCGTGAGCTCGAGCACGTCACCTGCCACCGCGGCCGAGCCCGTGGTGGGCAGCGTCACGCGGAAGGTGGTGGTGGCGGCCTCGGCTGGGTTCAGGATGTGGTCGGCCAGGTCGTTGCTGCCGAATTCCGCCACGGTGGGCGTGGCCGGTGCGGTGGTGTCCAGCGTCAGGCTGCCGCTGCCGCTGGCGCTGTTGCTGGCGGCATCGCTGCTGGTGACGCTGACCGTTTTGGCACCGTCGCCGCCCAGGTTGAACGTGCCCGAGGTGGGCGTGGCGCTGCCGGTGTCCACGCTCCACTGGCCCGAGCCGTTGGTGGTGACGGTGAAGGTGGCGCCGCCCAAGGTGACGGCCACCGTGCTGCCGGCCTCGGCCGTGCCGCTGACCACCGGCGTGGTGTCGTTGGTGGTCAGCGCGGCCAAGGTGGGTGTGGCGATGGCGGTGTCCAGCGTCAGGCTGCCGCTGCCGCTGGTAGCGTTGCCGGCCGCGTCGGTGCTGGTCAGGCTGATGGCCCTGGCACCATCGGCGCCCAGGTTGAACGTGCCCGAGGTGGGCGTGGCTGTGCCCGTGTCCACGCTCCACTGGCCCGAGCCGTTGGCGGTGACGCGGTAGGTGGCGTCGCCCACGGCGACCGTGACTGTGCTGCCGGCCTCGGCCGTGCCGCTGAGCACGGGCGTGGTGTCGTTGGTGGTCTGCGCCGCCCCGGTGGGAGCAGTGGGTCCTGTAACGTCGACTACCAGGCCTTGTGCGCTGGACGCACCACTGGTGTTACCAGCCGCATCCGTCGCGGTTGCCGTGATGCTGTAGGAGCCCTCGCTCAGCGCGCTCGTTGGCGCGAAGTTCCAGTTGCCGCTGCCATTTGCCGTCGTCGTGCCCAGAAGTGTCGAGCCCTCATAGACCTTCACCGTTGAGTTGGCCTCAGCCGTACCTGTGATCGTCGGTGTCGTGTCGCTGGTCGCGCCAAGCGCAGCCACGTCGGGCACATTTGGAGGCGTCAAGTCAACCCCAATTTGAAAGGGGGTGCTTTGCAAACTCACCGTGCCGCTGACCGTAGCCGCAACAGCGCTGAAGTTGTGAATCGAACCATCGGCCAAAGCTTCGACCTGGAAGCTCCAGTCGCCGCTGGGGTCAGCGACGGTCTGACCCAGGAAACGGCTGTTTCCCTGGACTTCATCGAAGATCTTGACGATCATGCCGCCCGTTGCGTGCCCCTCGAGTACAGGCAGTTGGTCGTTGGTGTAACCACCGCGGACAACCGGACCCGGAACACCAATGTTGTCAAAAACCTGATCGATCACGGGCGTGTCGGGCGGTGTTCCTGCGATTATGGTGACACTCGTCGTCGCACTGGCTGCGCTGGTATTGCCGGCTGCGTCTGTTGCGGTTGCCGTTAGGGCATGGTCACCCGAGGTCAAAGCCGATAACGGCGTCAAAGACCAATGGCCATTCGCGTTGGCAACCACTTTCCCCATTAACACACCACCGTCGTACACGGTCACAGTTGAGTTGGCCTCAGCGGCGCCACTGATCTGTGGGGTTGCGTTCTCAGAGGGGGGAATGGCATCCACCGCGGGGGCAGTCGGTGCGACGATATCCACACTGGACTGTGTGAAGGAGGCCGTATAACCTGCAGAGCGCGGGCTGCTTACCCCGGCGCTGTTGCTTGCCGAAGCGGTCCAACGGTGAGTGGATCCCGCGGCGAGGTCGCCTGTGTATTGATAAGTCCAAGCACCCTGTCCATCGGCAGTGATTTGGCCTATAAACACCCCGTTGTCATACAATGAGACAGCCGTGCCGGGGTCTGCTGTGCCAGTCAAGGCGGGCATCAAATCACCAACGACGCCGCCGTCGATAACCAAGTTGCCATTGACCAGTGCACCAAGAATGATGGGCCTCGTCGGTACTTGTGTGCCCGCAACATAAATGTCGATCAACAAAGGCACTGCCGCTTGGACAACAGTTGTCCCTCGTAGAACCTCTGCCGTGATGCGAACATCGACCCCTGTGATGTTGATGTTGTCGGTGCTGTCCGTCGTGGACATGCCTGAGGCATCGAAAGCAACTTTGGCGACACCCGCGACCACATCGGCTTCTTGTAGTGTGTAGCGCTGTTCGACAGAACTTCCGGAAATCCAATTCCAGCGGACTACGACGCTGTCACCCTCCTGTGCGGTGGGATTCAATTTCAAAGCGACTTGAACTGCTTCGTACGTGGTACTGCTGGGCTGGATGACACCACCGGACAAGAAGGTGCCGTCATTGACGCCACCTTTGATTTCTAGCGTTAACGAAGCCTGGCTTGTGACGGTCGTCAGGGCAGATCTCTGGGCATTGGTCCCACTTTCAAAGACCGAAACGCCTTGATTGATCAACTCAATGGCGGAGTGGTGAAAGATTAGATCGGGTTGCGTTTCGGTGTTTTGATTGACGATGGCATCTTGTAAACGGGCCAAGGTGTCGCCGATGCTGCCCGTCGTTTGGTCGAGACCAGACAGGGCAGCCAGCACTTGACCGTACTTTTCCGCTGTGTTGACACCATCGCCGCCGTTTGCCGATGATTCGCTGAATGTCGAGTCAAGCACCGTTGTTACTTGGGCCGTGACGCTCTCTAGGCCAAACAATTTGGCCACTTGATCGTTGAAGGCCACGTCACTGACCCGCACCTCATTGGTGAGACCAACGCCGGCCAAACGGGTTGCCAACTCGGTCAGTGGTGTGACGTACACCGTGTGGTTGGAGGTGGGCAAAATATCCATCGCGCGCAGAGTCTGGGCGCCCAGATCGGTCAGGTTGCCGGTTGCTTCATCGAGGTAATCTTTGGCAGCCCCCTTGTTGAACAGCATCACCAAGATTGGACCGGTGTAGGCCTCTTGCACTTGCAGGTCGTAGCTGCCATCAGGCTTGCTGCTGATGCTGACATTCAGCGCTTGACCGTCGCTTTTGAACACGCGCACGTCGACCGAGTCGCGCAGAAACGGGCCGGCCACAGGCACCACCGTCAGGATACGCTTTGATGCCTCTACAACGGTGGGAACAGTAGGTCCTGTAACGTCGACTACCAGGCCATGTCCGCTGGACGTACCGCTGGTGTTGCCAGCCGCATCGGTCGCGGTTGCCGTGATGCTGTAGGTGCCCTGGCTCAGCGCGCTCGTCGGTGTGAAGCTCCAGTTGCCACTGCCGTTCGCCGTCGTCGTGCCCACAAGGGTCGCGCCCTCATAGACCTTCACCGTCGAGTTGGCCTCCGCCGTACCTGTGATCGTCGGCGTCGTGTCGCTGGTCGCGCCAAGCGCAGCAATCATTGGTGCATTTGGAGGCGTCAAATCGACCAAAATTTGGTAGGGTGTGCTTGGCAAGCTCACCGTGCCTTTGGCCGTAGTCGCAATAGCACTGAAATTGTGAATCGAACCATCGGCCAAAGCTTCGACCTGGAAGCTCCAGTCGCCGCTGGCGTCAGCGACGGTCTGACCCAGGAAGCGGCTGTTGCCCTGGACTTCATCGAAGACCTTGACGATCATGCCGCCCGTTGCGCGCCCCTCGAGTACAGGCAGTTGGTCGTTGGTGTACCCACCGTTGGCAACTAAGCCCGGAACACCAATGTTGTCAAAAACCCGATCGATCACGGGCGTGTCTGGCGGTGTTCCTGCGAGTATGGTGATAATCGTCATCGCACTGGCTGCGCTTGTATTTCCGGCTGCGTCTGTTGCGGTCGCAGTAATGGCATGGTCACCCAAAGTCAAAGCCAATGACGGCGTCAATGTCCACTGACCATTTGCGTTGGCAACCACTTTGCCCAACAACACACCACCGTTGTACACGGTCACAGTTGAGTTGGCCTCGGCGGCACCACTGATCTGCGGGGTTGCGTTCTCAGAGGGGGCAACGGCATCCACTGCGGGGGCATTGGGTGCGACAGCATCTTTTGCTGCCACTACAACAGATGCAGTCGAGCCGCCACCCGATAAAAACGCAACAGCCCCGGCCATGCCAACAAGGCCCATTGACAAGCCGTCGGCCAGCGAGTGCTGCTCAGGCATTGGCGTGTCAACATGGGACTGTGGCGGCACACAAGCGAGCTGGCCCGACGCCCACACCAGCTGGGTCGAGGCATCCACGGCGGTGTATTGGGTCACCTCGCTCACTTGCGCAGCGCCCTCAAGACAGGCCCCACCCACATCCACCGCCGCATCGGCCGCGGGTTCGTAAAACCCCTGCAACTCCGCAAGGGGCGTGGGCAGCTCATCGCCCGCGACGCCCTCAGAGCCCCTGACCATGATCTCCAGCGCGTTGCCTTTTTTGCGCAGAATTAAATTTTTGACCGGTTTGCCGTCCTCAGCATGAACCAATCGATAAAGCGCACCCCGTTGTACCGCAATCGGTTCATTTTTGAGAGCAATTTCGTTTAAATAGATGTATTTGGTGCTCTTTGTGGAGGAAATTGTTTCCAGCAATTTGTAAGATTTTGTCATGTGGGTTGGCAAATGTGGGCGTGGGAATATCTTATCAGATATGATAAAGTGAAATCAACTCTCAATTCTGACACTTTATTGACTAAAATCAAAGCGTTAACAGGTGAATTTATGAGTTTTAAACTACGGTTGCACGTTATGGTTGCGGGTTGCATGGCTCTTGCTGTCGTGCAGGCCTCGGCCCAAACGTCGTCCACGCTGCCCCCAGGTGCCATGGCCACCGTGAATGGGGTTGTCTTGCCCGCCAAGAGACTGGACCAACTGGTTCAAATCAATGGTTCTCAAGGACGGCAGGATACGGCCCAGCTGCGTGCCGCCCTGAAGGCGGAATTGATCGCCAGACAGCTTTTGCTGCAGGAAGCCCAAAGGCGCGGTATCGCGAATTCGGCAGACGCAGAGGCAGCTCTCGCGCAGGCCCGTGAAAGCGTGCTGATCGACTTTCTGATTCAGGACGAGATCAGCAAAAAGCCGGTCACGGACGCCGAGGTCAAGGCCGAGTACGAGCGTCAACTCGCTGGCCTGGCCGACGCTCAACAGTACCAGCTGCGTCAAGCGGTTTTTGCAACCGAGGCCCAAGCCAAAGCCGCCATTGCATCGGTGCGCACAGGCACATCTTTGGCCAAGCTGGCCAAAGAAAATTCGACAGATGCCAGCAGAGACAAAGAGGGTTTGCTGGATTGGTTATTGCCCAGCCAGATTGTGCCTGCCGTGTCCAACGTGATCGTCAATTTGGACAAGGGCGCCATGACCGCAGCCCCCATACGGGTGGGTGATGTCTGGCATGTGCTGCGTGTGGAAGACAAACGCAAGTTTGTGCCGCCATCTTTGGAGCAGGCCCAACAAGGCATCCGCGTCGAGCTGCTGCAAAAGCGCCGGATTGACCTCCTCAACGATCTGGCGCGCAAAGCCAAAATCGACCAATAAAGGCTGTTGCTACAGCCATTTCAAGCATTTCCATGACCGACAACACCATGACCACAGAAAATCAAACCACCTCAGCACAAGGCGTTGCCTCTGCCGAGACGCCCATTCAGGGCCGCAGCGTCTTCATCGTGGAAACCACTGCCCAAGGCATTGCCGTGCAGACCGCATTTGCCACTGAAGACGGCCGTGTGCTGCAACTGCCTGCCATGTTTCCGGATCTGGACTACGCCTACGCGCAAATCGACGAGATGCGCCGTTTGGTTGGGCAGCACTTTGCGAAGGCCGCACAAATAGGCGTTCAAGTGATTGCCAGCCAGATGGCTCAGCAGCAAGCCAACACACAAGCTGCCGCTGAATCCGCCGATAAGTCCGATTGATGACGGAGGATTCCAGATGCAGTTCCTCGACTTCCGATTTGCTCACCCATCGTTAATCGGTGCATCGCTGTTGGCCTGTGCTGGCTACGCACATGCACAAACCGACGCTGGTGCCATTCAGCAGCAACTCGAGCGTGAACGCCAGCAAGTCCAGCCTGCTGCCAAGTCTGCACCTTCCATTGTCTTGCCCAAGCCCAGCCCGGTCAGTCCCGGCGCAGAAATCATCGTGGTCAAGCAATGGCGCTTTGAAGGCAATGCGACCCTAGGCACGAGTGCCCTGCAGGCTCATCTGTCGGGTTACGTGGGTCAATCGGTCAGCCTGGCTCAGTTGTACGAAGCTGCGCAGGCTGTGGTCGATTTTTATGCCCAGCGCGGTTGGCTGGCCAGTGCCGACCTTCCCAAGCAAGACATCACCGAAGGTGTGATCACCATCCGCATCGTCGAGGCGGCGTTGGGCCAAATGCAGATCGAGGGCAAGCCCCAGCGCGTGAGCCGAGAGCAGATCCAAGCCTTTGCCGCACAGAACTTGCACCCAGGCCGGCATTTGTCTCTTGTGGCACTGGAGCGCGGACTGATTCTGGCCGACGAGCTGCCCGGCGTGAACGTTTCGGGTCGCTTGATGGCTGGCGAACGAGCAGGCACCACGGATGTGGTCTTGTCCGTGAAGGACGAGCCGGCTTTTTACGGTGAGGTTTCTGCCGACAACTACGGAAGCCGTTCCACTGGCGCCAAGCGTGTGAGCGGCAACCTGATGCTCAACAGCCCCTTGGGCGTTGGCGACCAGGCTAACCTTTACGTGCAGCACGCCGAGGGTATGCGTTTTGCCCGCATCTCCGAAACCGTGCCCGTGGGCACCAACGGCTGGAGAGCTGGTGTGAATTCCAGTCACCTGTCGTACGAAGTGCTGGGTCTGCCAGGCCTCGCAGGTGCGGGCGGCAAAGGCACTTCGCAGTCGGTGGGGGCCGAGTTGAATTACCCGCTATGGCGCAACAGCACACAGCAAGCCAATCTGGTGCTGGCACAAGACTTTAAAAACTACGACAACTTGGGACCCGACGGCGCCGTCACCACCCACTACACCAACCGTGTCAGCAGCCTGGGCCTGAACGGCACCGTCATGGGCGCGGGCACCTTTCATGCCTATGGTGTCACGTTTTCCAGTGGCAACGTACAACACGACCGGGCAAGAGAGCCAAGTGCTCCAGCCATCCCTGGTGAGGGGGCCTTCACCAAGTTGCGCGCCAACTACGCACTGAGCCAGACCGTCAGCGACACGCTGAGCTTCTACGGACAGGTGCAGGGCCAGGTGGCCAACAAAAACCTCGATTCCTCCGAGCGGTTCTTTTTGGGTGGGCCTTTAGGGGTTCGCGCCTACCCCGGCAGTGAAGGGGGGGGGACTCAAGGCGCCATGGTCAATCTGGAAATTCGCCAGCGCCTGCCCGAAGGCTTCCAAGTCATCGCTTTCTATGACCACGGCAGGATACAAGTGGAAAAGACCAGTACAGCCACCACCAGCGAAGCACCCAACACTTACTCTCTGCGAGGAAGTGGCCTGGGGGTGATTTGGAATGGTCCACAAAAAATGGTGATCAAGGCCCTGTGGTCGCGCCGCCTGGGCAGCAACCCCAATCCCGCATCGACCGGTATGGACCAAGACGGCACCCGAAAAATGGACCGCTTCTGGTTGAGCGCCAGTTTATCGTTCTAAGCACCCGACACGTAAGCCTGATCAGCCGCGCAAACAACTAACTTGATATGAACAAAAGCTACGGACTCGTCTTCAGTGAAATCAGCGGCACCTGGATTGCGGTGGCCGAACATGTGCGTGCCAGGGGCAAACGCAGTGCCTCCGCTGTTTTGCTCAGTGCGGCCAGTCTGTTGTTGTCGCCCGATGTGCTGGCGGCCCCGCCGACCGGTCCGCCACCAGCGGCTACCCAACTGCCCACCGGTGGGCAGGTCACGACGGGTCAGGCCACCATCAACCAAACCACCAGCGCCACCAGCGCGGTGATGAACATCAACCAAAGCACCCAGCGTGCCGCCATTGGTTGGAACACTTTCAACCTGGGTTCGGCGGGCACCATCAACTTCAACCAGCCCAGCGCCCAGTCGGTCACTCTCAACCGGGTCAATGACACCAACCCCAGCCAGATCTTCGGCAAGATCAACGCGCCAGGCACCGTGTGGCTGCTCAACCCCAATGGGGTGTACTTTGGGGCGAGCTCACGCGTGGACGTGGGCGCCTTGGTGGCCACCACATACAACATGAGCGACGCCGACTTCATGGCTGGCAAAACCACCTTCAGCCGCAACGGTGCGTTGGGCAGCGTGGTCAACGACGGTGAGCTGAAAGCTCGCCTTGATGGCTACATCGCGCTGATGGCCCCCGAAGTGCGCAACCAAGGTGTCGTTGTGGCCAATCGGGGTACTGTGGTGCTTGCAGCAGGCGAGGCCATCACCCTGGACTTTGACGGGGCCAGCAAGCTCACCGGCATCACAGTGAAGGCCAGCGACATCGCCACCCTGATCGAAAACAAGCACGCGATTGAAACGCCAGATGGCCAAATCATTTTGAGTGCACAGTCGGCCAACCAGCTGCGCCAAGGGGTGGTGCGCAACAGCGGCAGTTTGCTGGCCAACGGCGGCGCAAGCACCATCACCCGCAAAGGCGGCCGTATTTTGCTTGACGGCGATGACATCAGCCTCACCAGCACGTCCACCATCGAAGCCAAAGGCGAGCTGGGTGGGGGTGTTGTCCTGGTGGGCGGTGACTGGCAGGGCAGCAACGGCGTCTACCAAGCCCAAAAGGTGACCATGGATGCGGGGGCGAGCATTGACGTCAGCGCCACGCAACACGGCGATGGTGGCAAGTTGGTCCTGTGGTCGGATATTCACGATACACAGTCGCGCACCACAGTGGCTGGCAGCCTCAAGGCACAAGGCGGCGCTCAAGGCGGTCAAGGGGGGAAGATCGAAACATCAGGCCGCCAGCTGATGGTGGACGGGATCCGTGTAGACACCACAGCAGCGGCTGGAGAAACAGGGCTTTGGTTGCTGGACCCTTACAACATCACGATCAGCACGGGTACGCAAGCAGGGGTAGACGGAACTTATTCAGCAACAGCCAATTCAGCAGTGGTCAATGTCACTACCCTGACGACTGCACTGAATAGCTCCAATGTCACGGTCAGCACCGGTGGCGCAAGCTCAGCGGGCTCCGAGGCCGGTGACATCACTGTCGCATCAGCCATCACCTCGTCCAGTGCCAATCTACTCACGCTGGACGCTTACCGCCATATCGTGTTGAACCAAGTTATCACCCGCTCCGGGGCTGGTGGCTTGACCTTGAATGCGGCCACGGGCGGCGTCAGTGGACCGCATGGCATCAACATCAATGGCGGCGCCAACCTGGTGATCAACCAGGGTGGAAGCAGCACTTACCAGGGGTGGATTCAAGGCACTGGCAGCTTGACCAAAAACGGTGCGGGGGCTTTGACCCTGACCGGCAAGAACACCCACACCGGCGGCACGACGCTCAACCAAGGTCAGCTGATCTTGGGGTACTTTGATGGCAGCAATGGCGCGGGAACGTTGACCGGTAGCGTTACCGTCAACAGCGGTGCGCAGTTGGACTGGAACACTGCCAATTCATTTGGTTGGACTGCTGGCACCGCCATCAACCGGTTTGTCATCAACGGGGGCACCGTGGGTCATGCGGGCAACACCGCTGAACAACACCTGTGGAACTCGCCCACCATTGAGATGACGGGCGGTACTTTTTACCTGACCTCCACACAATCGATGAGCCCCACTGTGTTGGTGCACGCTTCGGCGACACCCTCGCAGATCCTGGCCGCTGATGCCAATGGGGCCTTTATTTTGCGCAACGAAGGCCGATTGATGACCTTCAATGTGGAGTCGGGTGCGACCGCCCTCGTGACCGCTTCGATCAGTCGCAAAAGCGGCGGCGGCGTGAATTTGGACACCTTTGGCGAACTGACCAAGACCGGCACCGGTTTGCTGGAGTTGGCAGGTGCGAACCGCTACTATGGCACCACACTGGTGAACGCGGGTACGCTGAAAGTCAGTGGAACGCAGGAAACCAGCGTGGCTGGCGATGGCACCGAGACCAACGTGCTCTCTGGGGCCACCTACATGGCGGCGGGCAACCACAGCATTGGGATGCTCAGCGGCGCGGGCTCGTTGGTGATCAACAGCGGCGTCACACTGACCACGAACATCGACAACGGCAACAGCAGCTTCACCGGTGTGATTTCTGGCGCGGGTGCTTTGACCAAGGCAGGCACGGGTGCCCTGACATTGAATGGTGTCAACACTTACACCGGTGCGACGCTGGTGAAAGCTGGCACCTTGGTGTTGGGCAGCACTGCAGCGTTGGCCAGTGGCAGTGTTCAAGTGAGTGACTCCACTGCCGAGGCAGAGCTGGTTTTTGGAGCCAACAACCAGTTATCACCCGCTGTGCAGGTGACGACGGGGGCCACGAGCGGTACAGGCAAGTGGGGCCGCTTGAGCTTGAACGGCACCACGCAAACCATCACCAGCCTGACGTCGGGCACGACCACCACCCAAGGTGCCCTGATCCTGCAAAACGACAGTTATTACTTCGGCGGCCCGGCGACTGATGGCACTTTGGTCATCACTGGCAATGCCGACATGCTGGTGAACGGCTACATCCGAGATGCCGACAACAACGCGGGCCGTAAGCTCAACATCACCAAGCAGGGCACTGGCACGCTGACGCTGGCCAGCACCTACGACGGCCAGATGAGCCTGTCCGGTGCCACCACGGTGTCAGCCGGTCACCTGGTCTTCGGCGTGGGCACGGCCAATTCGCTGCCCTCGGCGGCCACCGCCATCAGCGTGGCCAGCGGCAGCAGCGTCACCTTCTGGGCGTCGTCCTCGCTGTCCAACACCGGCCTGGGGGGCACTCGCAACCTGGTCGCCAGCCTCAGCGGCGCGGGCGCGGTCAACTTTCGCGGCATCGGCGCGTCGCTGACCAACTACTACTCCGACTGGGAGTACACCGGCACCAGCACCGGCCTGACCGGCCCGGTGACGGTGGAAGGTGCCCGCCTGGGCATCAGCACATCCTTTGGCAGCGCGTCGGCCTGGCCGACGATCACCGTTCGCGATGGCGGCACGCTGTACACCAAGGCCTCGGGCACCTACAGCAACCCGATCACGATCCATGGCCAGGGGTGGGCCGAATCGGCCGACCCGTATGGCGCGC
>JACCDK010985130.1_pt1 | contig 11288 bp, 9 predicted proteins | sample 7445871 | NCBI WGS metagenome assembly JACCDK01 (sample SAMN15323436, study PRJNA562643) | freshwater metagenome | isolation source: river surface water | place: USA:Blue River Watershed | collected 2017-08-15
AGAAGTAAGCTCAGTAACGGGCAAAACTATAAGGACAATTCAATCTTATTCGATCTTTGATCTCGCGATTAATCCTGGTTTGTGGAGAATCGCCTTCAGAAATGAAATTATCAATCCTATTTCATTTACTTATTTTCTAATGGGAGAAGATCAAATCTACTTGATAGAATGCTTGGATCGAGTTAATGAATTGATGTTTGTTGAAAGTATTGTCTACGTATATATGTCAGGATATAAAAATCAACTAACCAACAAGCAAGAAATTGATAAAGATTTATTTTTTTTATTTACACATTTGAGTAACACAATTCAAAAAAGTAATAGAACCAGCAATTTAATATTCTTTAAAATTACCATTTCTTTGCTTATTAGAGCGCAAAACCCCATCCGAGTTAAGGTCGCAACAAAATTATTGCGTTTATTGCTAAAAAATCAACGATTAAGTTTAACTAATCTTGTAATTTTTGCTTTTTACTTTACAAAGAATAGGATCCTTAATTGATATATATAGTTCTTGCAGGTGGACTTGGAAATCAATTATTTCAAATTGCCTGCGCCAATTCCAACTCTGGAGACGAGGAGGTTGGCGTCATTGTAAATCTACTTAATCCGAGGTTAAACTCTCAAAATCTTGCAGAAATTTCAGACTTCAATTTACCGAATAACTATAGATATATCGCTGTGCGGAGAAATCTTTTTATTTTGCGTAAATTCACTAGTTTCGCGTTAAGAATTAGTATCAATCAACAAAAGACAAAGTCCCTGCAATGCATTCTCTGGATCATTAAGCAGGCGCTAAAGTTATTCCTCAATATTTCTGGAATAAGAGTAAATGAAATAGCAACGTCGGATAACGTGGGATATTCGAAAATTAAAGTAGGCAGAAAAACTCTTCTACTGGGGTATTTTCAGTCTTATTTATGGAGTGAAACAGAAGAGACCCTTAAGTTTATGAAGCAGATTAGTATTCCATCAGAAACTTTTGAAACTTTTCATGACTATCAGATTCTTGCTAACGAGAATGATCCATTAGTGGTACACATAAGATTGGGTGATTACTTACTCGAAAAGAATTTTGGAGTGCCTAGCAAAACTTATTATAGAGATGCGATAGAACAGTTTATGGAGATAAACCAAGATCGTGAAATCTGGCTATTCTCAGATAACTTAAACGTGGCCAAAACATTTTTGGAATCTAAATATGAAGCAAAAGTACGAACTTTTCCAGAACTGCAAAATTCGACTTATAAAACCTTTCAAGTTATGAAGTTAGGGACTGATTTTGTTATCGCAAACTCAACTTACAGTTGGTGGGCGGCTTTTTTAAATCTAGCTTCAAACTCCACGATAATCTGTCCCAAACCTTGGTTTCAGTCACAATCGGAACCTAAGTCAATAATTCCTCCAACTTGGATCAGGTCGGACGCTCGATACCAAGAAAATTAGCTTTCGCAATAGTAAACTTTAGGGAAGCCAACTGCGACAAAATAAAGGAGTTTGAATGTTTCCCAGTTTTGTCGAAGACTTACATCGATCCGTTATTTTTAGATCAATCTCAATTCTTCCAAGAAGAGACCGAAAATTGATTTCGGTTGTCATTGCAGTTCAAGTGTTCTTAGGATTTCTAGACCTAGTTGGTGTTGCACTAGTAGGCGTCTTGGGGGCTTTAGCCGTATCTGGTGTTAGCTCAAGTTCGCCGGGAAATCGAGTGATGAGTGCTCTTGAGTTTTTGAGAATCTCAAACTACGACTTCCAAACTCAATCCGCTATTTTGGGATGTTCCGCGGCTGCCGTTTTGGTTTTCCGAACTATTTTTTCAGTAATGATTACAAGACAGATTCTCTTTTTCTTGAGCAGGAGAGCAGCGACAATATCCACACTGCTCATAAGACAGCTGCTAACCAAGAATATACTTTTTATTCAAGATAGATCTTCACAAACAACTTTGTATGCACTTACCCAAGGGGTCACCACTATTACAGTGGGAATCATAGGTACTGTGGTTACTTTAGTGGCCGATTTGTCGTTGTTAATAGTGATGAGCATAGGTTTGTTCTTAGTTGATCCCGTGGTTGCGATATCAACAATGATTGTTTTTTCAGTGGTTGCATATTTCCTCTACTTACTAATGAGTAAGCGAGCACAGCGATTGGGCACTAAAAACTCAAGACTAAATATATTCAGCAGTGAGAAAATTCTAGAAGTTTTGACAGGTTATCGAGAGGCGGTTGTTCGAAATAGACGTGATTATTTTGCACGTGAGATATCAGCCTCAAGAATTGAGTTAGCTAACAATCAAGCAGAAATGGCTTTTCTACCCAATATCAGTAAATATGTAATTGAGGCGACGATGATAGTTGGTGTGTTAGCTATTTCAGCTGCACAATTCCTACTCCAAGATGCAGGTCGTGCCGTTGCAACTTTGGCTGTATTTGTGACAGCAGGTACGCGAATTGCTCCAGCTATATTGCGAATCCAACAAGGAAGTATTCAAATCCGTACTAGCGTTGGTAATGCAGAGACAACCTTGAGCCTAATTAAAAGTTTAAAAGGCAGCGCTCAGATAGCGCAAAGCGATGACAAAATAGATTTTCAGCACTCAGGTTTTGTACCTGAAGTCGTAATTTCTGGTGTTTCAATGACTTATCCAAACTCTGCTTATCCGGCTTTAGACAACGTTGGCTTCAGAGTTGAATCAGGGAGCTTGGTTGCTATTGTCGGTAAATCTGGCGCAGGCAAAACGACTTTGGCCGACATACTCTTAGGTGTGCTAGAACAGTCAGAAGGTGAAGTTAGTGTTTCTGGCTATTCACCTCTAGAGTCTATTTCTAAATGGCCGGGTGCCATTGCTTACGTCCCTCAAGACGTAGTAATCATGGACGGCACAATTAAGGAAAATGTGGCAATTGGATTCCCGTCATCTAGCTATACAGATTTAGAGATTTGGAATGCCTTAAAACTGTCGCACCTAGATTCCTTAGTAAGGGAAATGCCAAACGGAATCAATAGCCCTGTTGGAGAGAGAGGTACTCAACTCAGCGGCGGGCAGCGTCAACGCTTAGGGATTGCAAGGGCTTTATTCACCAAACCTCGCCTCATTGTTTTTGATGAAGCAACAAGCTCTTTGGATGGCGCAACTGAGGAATCTATTTCTAGAGCGATAGCAGAACTTAAGGGAACTGTAACAGTTATCCTGATCGCACATCGCTTATCAACTGTGCGAAACGCAGACCAAGTTGTTTACTTAGAAAAAGGCAAAGTTGTATCAAGTGGAACTTTTGAATCAGTCAGATCGAGTGTTCCAGATTTCGATACACAAGCAAAACTAATGGGGTTATAAGTGAATAAAATGAATAAATTTCTTGCATTAGCTACACCACAGTGGCTCAAGGATAAATCTAGAAACATAAGAATGTTCGCCAGACATAAAATTCCGTTTATTGCGAGACTATTTTCAAAATACTACGGTCTAAATAACTTGGATGAGAAACTAGAAAAGTATTTGAATTGGAACAATGGTTACTTTGTAGAACTAGGCGCAAATGACGGGCTCAGTCAGAGCAACACAAAGTATTTTGAGTTGTTTCGAAATTGGTCAGGAGTGTTAGTAGAGCCTTACCCAGAAAATTTTCAGAAATGTAAGAGAAATAGAAACCGGAATTCTAAGGTATTCAACTTTGCATGCGTCGGATTTGATTTCAAGCAGAAAAGCGTCAGGCTCGCTTACTCGAATCTAATGACAGTTTCGCTAGACGGAAGGTCTGATATTGAAGATAAATGGGGTCATGCACATGAAGGAAACCCTTTCTTAAATGCTGGGGAGGTTGTTCATGAATTCTCGATTGATGCGATAACTCTAAATGAAATTCTCATTACCGCAGAGAGTCCGAAAGAGATTGACTTACTCTCTCTTGATGTTGAAGGCGCTGAATTAGAAGTCCTCTCCGGAATAGATCATAAACTCTTTCGGTTTAAGTATATTTGTCTTGAGTCCAGAGATTTGCCGGCGATAACTGAATTTCTGTTTGAACACGACTATGAGTTTGTAGAAAGTCTGTCAAAACATGATTATCTTTTTAAGAAAGTCGAGAAATAAAGATGAAGTCGTTGAAAACATTAGGAATTACACTAAGTAGTTTTTTTAAAAACTTCAATTATTTCTATGTAGCAATTATATTTTTAATTTCAATCAGGTTTATTGCTGTATTTTGGAATGTGGATACATATCACGAAGGGGATAAGTACCCATCAATTATTGAAATGGCTCAAGGTGGAGTGATATTTCGTGATGTGAACCATATCTATGGGTTCTTAATGACAATAATTAACTTCCCTCTTGTAAAAATTTTCGGTAACTACTTAATTGTCACAAGGTTATCTGGGTTTGTTATCCAGATGCTATTGGTTCTAGTTTCGTATAAATTGTTTAAGTGTTTTGCGAGCCTATCCGTCTCCAGGAATCTGACTCTTCTTTTACTTGGTATTTCAAACGCTTGGTCATGGATAAATCCAAGTATAGGTGCTTCAGGAAATACGTGGCCGACGCACTATGGCATGCTCTTTGTTTGTCTTTCACTTTTATTAATCATCAAAAAATCAAAAAGTTTTATGGATGAAGTTTTTATCTTTGGAATTGCAGGGTTTTTATCTGCAGTCGCCTGGTCCGCTCGACTTGAATTTCTAACCGTATGGCTTTTGCAAACTTTGGCAATCATTTGGATCGTTTTTCAATACAAGAGCGTGAAAATTCAATCATTAATTAGTTGGCTATTCGGGTCAATAGGTTACTTTTCTTTTTCGCTTTTCCTAATGCAGGTGTCCGGATCTTTGGAAGGCTGGTATGAGCAGACCATAAAGGTTTGGTATAGCGATCCCCCAGCTCAACCGTCTTTCAATTTAGGATGGCTTGTAATTAACGGGATTTCGTTCTTCGCTGTAATGGTATTGCCAATGTTGATTTATTTTGTGTCCTATAAAGCATTAAAAGCTAAGTGGAATCTTCCAAAACAAGTTTTTGCGATTTTTGCAGTTGTCATATTGTGGATTTTAGTTGGCGTTACATTTAGTGACTTCACCATTGGAAAATATCCTGTCAATGCCTGGGTATTAGGCGTCATAGAAAGAGGTTTATTTGGTTTTGCATCTATATTTATCTGCTTCTTCCTACTATCACTAGTCTTTGTTAAGAATAAGAGAGTCAGAAAAACTTATGGTGCTTTGGAAGTTCAAGAAAAGTCTAAATTTGTAATAGTTGCGAGTACTTGTGTGGGACTATTTTCACTTTTTCACATCGTAAATGCTGATTATTTGTTCATGTCCATAACTCCATTTATCTGCTTTTTCCTGTTTATTGGAGTCAAGCTTTTTCCAGATTATGACAATGAGACTTTATTCAAAGCGTTAAATCTGAGTTGTAAGATAATTGTCATACTGTCCGTCATGTTGTTTATTCCAAAAACTATCGCTTCGGATATTTATAAATACAAGACGCCTCTACTTAAGGGCATGATTGATCAAGATTTTGATAGAGGCGTCAGAACTGACCACAATTTTTACGCAATAAAAAAAGCTATCGGCAATGGGAAGTTGTGGACATTCTGCGTATCTGGTCTGTATAGCGTAAGTGATCGGGGATTTATCAGTGAAGATAAGTGGGTTTGGAATTTGCAGCCTGAGAGATGGATGACTCCACGAGTCGAAAAACCTCAAATGGGCGATGTAATGTTGGTGTGTAATCTGTCTCTGGGGGAAAAGAAAATATTTGATCGAAGGTTAGCTTCGGGTGAATTTGCCCTCTTGGAGAATCTATTCGGTATGGATTTATACAAAGTGGTTAAATGAAATTCCTACAAAAGATTACTCGAAATAGAACGGCCTTAATTGTGCACTTTGCTCAATTGGTATTTGTATTTTCTGCCTACCGTCTCGAACCAGACCCGCACCATGACGGAGTAATTTATGGCGCAGCTGTTGGGGCTTCGCAAGGTTTAGTTCCGCAAAGAGATTTTTTATCTCAATATGGTCCGATGCAGCCACTGATAAATGGGATTTGGCTCAAGTTGTTTGGCACATCGATGTTGAGTCTCCGCTTTTTCTACTGTGTTCTGCTTGTTGCCTGCTCCTACTTTGTTTACACATCACTCCGAAGATACATAAAAAATGATCTGGCTTTGTTGATACCGACGGCTTGGATTTTTACTGGTCCATTCGGGCTCCCCTGGCCTAGCATACTTAGTACTTTTCTTGCGCTTGCCAGTATAAAACTCTTCGAACAAGGCATTTTGACTAAAACTAAGGAAAGATTCGCAAATCTTTTCATCTTTCTCAGTGGAATAGCTATCGGATTAGGTGTTTTTGTTAGAATTCATATTCTTATTATTTCTGTACTTGTAATAATCATGCTTATTGTATTCATAAAATTAGGCATTATTAAAAGCAGACCAGCCTTTATTTGGGTAATGGGATTTATCACTGCAGTAACATCAGTTGTCGCTTATCTCTACATAACTAGTGCCCTTAATTTCTATATCTACCAGAGTCTAGTCTGGCCAGCTAATTTTTATGGAAAGCTAAATATCACTAAGAGTTACATTGTAAATTGGTTTTGGTACCCTGCAACTTTTATGTTCGTCTTGACAATTATATACTCAATAAGAATCTATTTTGAGAAATCAAACTCTAAATTCAGATTTATAAACACAACAATAATTGTTTTGGCAGTATTCATATCAAGTTACTTCATATCAATTCAAGAAAAAACCGGCGATCTAACATTACGGAATCCAAAAGTACTGCTCATTACTTTTGCTGATAGAGTAATTCATTCAATTGGATATACTGCATCTACCCTTGTAATTTTTTTGTCGGTATCTCTTCTTATAAGAAGAAAAAACTTTTTTTTAAACCCAATAGATCCAGTAAAGTGGACTTATCTAGTCTACGGGGTGGGCATATTTGGCCAACTGTATCCACTCTATGACAATTACCATCTATGGATGATTAGCCCTGTTTTTCTCCTTTCATTCTGCGTTTTAAGTCCAATAATTCGCAATGAATACAGCCATCAAGCAATTAAAAGTTTTCTAATATCATTGATATTGGCGCTTTGCATTCAGCAAGCAGGGCAATTGCAGATCCCGCGATATTCGTACAAATCAGAACAGCTACTCGGAATGCAGAGCAGTTGGGTGTCGGCGAAGGGAACCGACTTGACACTTATAGAACTCCAAAAGGTGAACAATAGAATTAAATTTAACTGTGGAGACGGACTATACGCCGTGGCTAACGGAAAATATCAGGCCGAAGATAGAAATTTCTATGATTGGGATCCTGTTACAAAAATGGCAAGTTCGTCTACCGAGTATGTTTTCTTTTGCCACGCTACGAGAACCAAGTATTCCAATTATTTAAAGGCCGGTTGGGAGAAAACGTTTGAAATACCAATCTCAATTTATTTTGAAGGAAGTACAAAGGTATACTGGAATGTCCTGCTGAAGAATAGTGAATTTCTTAAATGACCGAGTTTTTACCAACCAACCTAACGGCCAAGGTGGCCATCGTAGTTCCGTGCTACAACGAATCTTCCAGATGGAATTATCAGTACTGGGATGAATTGGTGAGAGTTAAAAATGTAGATTGGTATTTCATTGATGATGGATCTCATGACAGTACTTTTGCGATAATTTCCAAATACACTAAACGTACGAATTGCCGAGCTAAATCACTCGAGAGAAACTCAGGTAAATCGGAAGCGGTCAGAAGTGGTCTTTTGGAAGCCGCAAACTCTCATAACAACTATGATTTTATTGGGTTTATAGACGCAGATGGTTGTGTTTCTGCTAGTGATGTCCAGAGAATTTCGGACTTGCCCTACCAATTAAATAGAGCTTCAGTGAAATTTGATGCAATTTGGGCGTCTAGAATTCCATTAAGCGGGAGGTTGATAGTACGTTCGAAGTTTAGGCATGTAATCGGGCGTTTATTGGCAAGGATTTTTAAGATGGGTGCAGGCGAGTTGCCATACGACACTCAGTGCGGGTTTAAAATTTTCGATAATTCAACATTTTTGCGAGACACTTTATTAAAAGAATTTCAGACACGTTGGCTTTTTGATCTCGAAATTCATTCCAGGCTGAGAACCGAAAAAGGATCAGACCCAATTATTTGGGAGGAACCATTAAATCAATGGATCGAAGTAGGAAATTCAAAGATTAACTCAAAGGAGGGCATTAGAATCCTATTTGAGATTATTCTTCTAAAAAGCCTGCAGACAAAATCTCAATTAGGAACGAGGCAAAAGTGGATTTAAAGGAATTAGATGGGAAAGACCCAAGTGAGCATTGGTACTATCGAGCAAAAGTACAGCCTTTCGCTCGCAATGTTTTGAGTTTTTCACCTAAAGCAACGAAAGTAATTGACGTGGGAGCGGGTTCTGGATTTTTCGCCAAGTACCTATGTGATTTGTTACCAAATAGTTTTGGATTGTGTGTTGACCCAAATTACAAGAGCAGTTCATTGGGGCAGTTTGGAAATATTCAGTTTGCCCTGAATGCAAATGGTAAAAAAGCCGATATTTACGTGTTTGCCGATGTTCTTGAACACGTCGAAGATGATATACAGCTCTTAAAAAGTTATACGGACCAAGCTGACAAAGGTTCACTAATTTTGATATCTGTACCAGCGTTCATGGTTTTATGGAGTCAACACGATGTCTACTTGGAGCATTTTAGAAGATATACTCTGAAACAAATTGAGGACGTAGTTAAACTTTCGGGTCTATCAGTAGTCCAAAGTAAATACTTGTTCCCAAGCCTCTTCCCTGTAGCTTTAATTAAAAGGAAATTTTCGGGAAGCAAAAACTCCTCAGATATGACCAACGTGCCTAAAGTTGCTAATTTTATTTTGACACGATATTTTAGTTTTGAGAATCGTTTTTTTTCAAATAAGTACTTTGGTTTAAGTGTTTTTATCGCAGCAATTAAGACGTAGACTTTTCCTCAAAAGTACCGTTTCTAAGGAAAAATAATGGAGAATTTAAATCTCTGTGAGCCTCGGTTTCGGTATATGGATATATAACAGGATAACCACGTTGTGCGACCATGAATCCACCCCACCAAGAAAGTGTGGAATTAGCAGCAACTAAATGATTTGCATTAGCCATAATTGCCAGAGCTTGGACCACATCCGCCTCATCGGGCCCAAGCACCAAACAATTACTCAAAGCAGCAATTAAAGTCTCTGAACCTTGTTTATCATCCGTTACAACAACCGTAGGCAGAGTTGAGTCTGAATTACTAAGATACCAATCTACATCTAGAAGACCGTAGCCAGAATTTTCCGGCAATAAATAATCCCCGCGACGGATATGGAAACACTGGTAAGAGTCTTGATCCATCCAAGTAACAAAAGTCTTTGGCATTTCAACAAGTTTGAGAGATGCATCTATTTCGTTAGCAATTGTATTACTAACTTTATCGACATAATTAAACTTTTGAAAAAAGCCGAAGTAGTCATTTGCTGAATCAAAATTGTACAACTCTGGTTCTGTGGTAGCCTTGAAAAATTTAGAGACAAGTTTTTTATGATTAGGAAATTTATAATAAAATTTAAAAAATAACCGAACCTTTAGTCTCAACATGAGACTAATCTGTTTGGCATCTACATGATCACACTCTGAAATAAAAGAGTTAGCTTTCATCGATGGGTAATCAGTAATCAATCGAACCTTCTGAGTATCACTGGCAAGATAGTGCGCAAAGGCCCACGAGAATAACTGATTTCCAAGGCGTCCGGCGGTATGAATTCTCAATTAAGAATCCTCCTCAAAAAATTCATAGATGGGAGGTAAGATCTCAATACTCCAATCATGATTAGAGTTAAAACAGCTACTAAAATCTCTACAGCTAGATCTCCTATAGGTTCGAGCCCGCCACTTGGAAAGGATAGCCAAAGACTTAGTAATAGTAAGACAGACAACTCTTTAGAGATGACCCTAAAAACTAAGTTTTTGATTAATGCACAGGTTGTAATAATTAATAAGATGAGTCTGTAGTCAACACTAGTGCCTGCGAAGAAGACAGTTATAAATATCGTTGCGAACAGAGTAAACACTGCATTTCTTTGTATATCTAAAGTTTGGCCTAGTTCAATCAAACTTAATTTTTTCTTACGTTGGTAGTTAAGGACAAAGCATATACACAAGAAGAAAACGAAATAGTCAATTAAAGATAAATATGTTGAAAACTGTTTAAATAAATTATAGTCATACAGATAAGAACTCCAAACATTGATTCCAAACTGCCTCTCATTTTCATTTCCCAAGATATTGCTAACAAAGGCTAAGTCTTCATAAATCAATACAAAAGAAAAAACAATCACTAAAAATAGAAACAATCTCTTTTGGATATTTTTTGCATAAAGAAAGAAAATAAACAAAGTTGGTAGAGTATAAAATTTTATCAAAACGGTAAAAAACAAAAGAATTACCGCAATGTAAAAATATGATCTATTCAATGCAAAGGCGGCAAATAAAGCTAGTAACGTTATAAGAATATCAACATTTGCCCGGTCAGCGATAAGCATAATTGGAGGACTGATCACTATAGAAACAGTAGAGAGTCTAATTTTTGATAAGTTTTGTAATGCATAAGCAAGAATAAAACTCAGTAACAGCAACATCATAAATCCGAGAAATTTAACATCCACTCGCGCAAGATTCAATAAATCGATGAATTGAATAACTTGTCTTGGATAAATGTATCCGCCGCAGAATCCCAATGTTTCGGATGTGACATCCCCATAAACTTTAATTCCAAATTCGTTATAGCAGTCACCCCAATGAAGCAACTGACCAATATCTACAAAATTACCACCACCCCATATCTTCCAATATCGGAGCGGGATCCAAGTCGTAATCTGCATTACGGTAAATAAAACAAAAACCCAGATCGATGTTCTAAACAAATATCGTCTAGAGGTATTATCACGATACCAATTTGTATTCACGATACCTCGATTTGGTTGAGCTTTTAGATTTGACGTACAGAAAGCAGGTTACTACAAACGTATCGATAATTAATGCTTAGACAACCTGAAATCAGGAATAAAACTTGACGTAGTGAATATCAAATCCATCAATTCGTTTCATACTTATTTCACAACAGCAAATATAGAAACTCAAAAACTATTTAGCGGGGCCTTGTTCTTCGCTGATTGGAATTAGGCCGAGGCTTACGTGATCCACGGGAAGGACCCTTGCTTTCGACAACTGGTGTCACATAAGGAATACC
>JACCDK010533953.1_pt1 | contig 11286 bp, 7 predicted proteins | sample 7445871 | NCBI WGS metagenome assembly JACCDK01 (sample SAMN15323436, study PRJNA562643) | freshwater metagenome | isolation source: river surface water | place: USA:Blue River Watershed | collected 2017-08-15
CCACCTTGCCGAGACCGACCTCGGCCTCCGTTGCAACGGCCTTAACACCCTCTTCCAATGCAGCCAGTTCCCAAACAGTCTGGCTCTTTAGTGCTGCCAAGGCCTTGCCCAGAAGGACATCGGCCTCGCCACCTAGCAGGGTTGCGGCTTTTTCGTCCATCGAAATTGGACGCGTATCGAACAGAAACTCTGCCCCTTCGGCAATTTCGATCACCGTCTTGGCACGAACTTTCAGCACGGGCATCGCCTGTGCCAGCAACATCATATCGGCTTCGGTCAACGTCCGGCCAATAGCGGCTTCAATCCGGGGCTGGGCCAAATGCGCCAGCCGCGCATCATCAGCTTCGCGAATGTAAATGCCGTTCAGGTTTTCCAGCTTCTTAAAGTCAAAGCGGGCAGCACCTCGGCCCACATCCGCCACATCAAACCATTCAAGCGCTTGGGCGCGGCTAATGACTTCATCATCGCCATGGCCCCAGCCGAGTTTGAGCAGATAATTGTTAATGGCTTCCGGCAGATAGCCCATCTCATCGCGATAGGCATCAACGCCCAGCGCGCCATGCCGTTTTGACAATTTTGCGCCATCGGCTCCGTGGATCAGGGGCACGTGCGCATAAACAGGTTCTGCCCAGCCCATGCCGCGGATCAGGGCCAATTGGCGGAAGGCATTGTTCAAATGGTCATCGCCGCGAATAACGTGCGTGACACCCATATCATGATCATCGACCACGACACTGAGCATATAAGTGGGTGTGCCATCAGAGCGGAGCAAGATCATATCATCCAGCTCGGCATTGGACACAGTGACATCGCCTTGGACGAGATCAGAAATGGTCACGGCCCCTTCGGTCGGCGCTTTGAGGCGGACGACATAGGGCTGGTCCGCAGGCTGATCGGCCTCGGGCGTATCGCGCCACGGGCTGCGAATGCGGAACGGGCGTTTTTCGGCCTCGGCCGATGCGCGCATCGCTGCCAACTCGTCCTGCGTCAGATAGCAGCGATAGGCATGGCCCCGCGCAATCAGCTCATGCGCAACGTCGGCGTGCCGGGCGGCGCGGGAAAATTGATAGACTTCCTCGCCATCCCAATCGAGATCCAGCCAGCGCAGACCATCCAAAATTGCTTCAATGGCGGCATCGGTTGAGCGGGCGCGATCAGTATCTTCGATACGCAGCAAGAACTTACCACCCATGCGCCGGGCATAGAGCCAATTGTACAGCGCGGTGCGTGCGCCGCCAATGTGCAGATAGCCCGTCGGGGACGGAGCAAAGCGCGTGACAACGCCTGAATTTTCTGTGCTTGCGCCCACGCGCGTCTTCTCCAACAACATATTATGGCCAATGCAGCCGGTGCGGCCCCTAGCACGGGATTTGGTGCGCTTCAAACACGCGCAATTGGTTATGCACGCCATCTGCGTCTTCAGATCGAAATCGGGCTCGAGGCCGAGCGCGAGTCCTTGCCTTTATGGCTGCCCATTGCCTTTGGCGCAGGCATAGCCGCTTGGTTTGTTCTGCCCACGCGTGCGTCTTGGCTTTGGGTGCTGGGCACGGGCGCTGGCGTGGCGCTGTTGGGGCTTATACTGGGCCTGCGCTATCGGGCAGGCCTTGCGCTATGTGTGGGTGGCGTGGCTGTAGCTTTGGGCTGCGCCCATATCTGGCATCGGGCAGAGGTGCTGGCTGGCCCGATATTATCCCAGCCGATGCGTGTGGATGTGCGCGGCACGCTTATCGCCAGTGAACAGCAAGTTGCCCGAGAAAAATGGCGGCTGATTGTTGCGCCGGATGCAGGGCAGGGGCTACCGCCCCGGGTGCGGATATCTGTGCCCATGGACGCTTTAGACCATCTGCCAACGCCCGGCGCACATGTGGCCGTGCGCGCCAGGCTGACACCCCCAGCTGAAGCGGTTTTGCCCGGAGGGTATGATTTTCAGCGCCAAGCCTGGTTTCAGCAGCTCGGCGCGGTGGGCAAGGCCATGGGGCCTGTTACTGTGACGCAGGATCGGCACGCCCCCAGCCTGCGCGATCGGCTCAGCGCGCATATTGCCCGGCAATTGCCCGATGCAGCAGCCGGCGTCGCCATCGCCCTTGTCACGGGAGATGAAGGGCGGATCAGCCTTGAAGATCAACAGGCCATGCGCACCTCTGGTCTTGCGCATCTTCTCTCAGTCTCAGGGTTGCACCTGTCCGCTGTTGTTGGGGCCGTGTTTTTCCTCACCCTGCGCTTTCTGGCGTTGAGCCCGGCTTTGGCGTTGCGCGCGCCATTGCTCCTCATTGCCGCCTTTGCCGCTGCATGTGCGGGCATTGGCTATACCTTGTTGACCGGCGCGCAAGTGCCAACCGTGCGATCGTGCATTGCCGCGCTGTTTGTGTTGCTGGCGCTGGCCTTGGGACGCGAGGCGATGACGCTGCGGCTGGTGGCTGCTGGGGCGCTCATTGTCCTGCTGCTCTGGCCCGAGGCCATTATGGGGCCAAGCTTTCAACTCAGCTTTGCCGCAATCACTGCCATTGTCGCGCTGCATGAGAGCCGCTTTGGTGCCAAATGGCTGGCGGCGCGCGAGGAAGAACTTGCAAAGCGCCTGATGCGGGGGCTGGCAGGGCTGCTCATGACGGGCCTTGCCGTAGAAGTGGCGCTGGCGCCTATTGCGCTGTTTCATTTTCACAAAGCGGGTGTCTATGGCGCGCTGGCCAATTTGCTGGGCATTCCGCTCACAACCTTTATCATCATGCCGGCAGAGGCGCTGGGGTTGATCTTTGATTCCATTGGGCTGGGGGCGCCCTTTTGGTGGGTGGCCGCGAAAGCCATTGGCGCTTTGCTGGCGCTGGCGCATGGGGTGGCGGCCTTGCCGGGGGCCTCGGCAGTGATTTCCAGCCTGCCCATGGCGGCTTTTGGGCTCTTCCTTTTGGGTGGGTTATGGCTGCTGCTCTGGCGCACGCGGATGCGCTGGCTGGGGGTGGTGCCAGTGCTGCTGGCCTGTGTGGTGACATGGCACGCGCCTGCGCCTGACGTGCTTGTCACGGGAGATGGCCGGCACATGGCCGTGCGGGATGCGCAGGGGCAATGGGCAATTTTGCGGCCACGCGCGGGCGATTTTGTTCGTCAGGCACTGGCTGACCGGGCAGGTTTTGGTGATGATTTGGCAGATTTGGATGGTGCGCGTGACGCCAGATGCAGTGCCGATGCCTGCTTTGTTCGTATGACGCGTGGCGGGCAAGGCTGGGTGGTCTTGGCCATTCGCAGCGCCCATCACATCCGCTGGGAAGAGTTGGTGGCCGCGTGCCAGCAGGCCGATATCATCCTCAGCGCGCGCCGCCTGCCGCGCGCCTGCGCTGCCCGGCGGCTCCATATTGATCCCGCCTATCTCAAACAAAGCGGGGGGCTGGCGATTAGCCTAGCTCCCTTCTCCATCACACAAGTGCGTGCCCCGCGCGATGACCATCCGTGGATAGCAGCCGCGCTGGCGAATTAATAACGGCGCAACAGCCCGGCCAAACGGCCCTGAATGCGCACTTGCGCGGGTGAATAACGCTGTGGCTCATAAGCGCGATTGGCGGGATCCAGCCGCACCATATTGCCTTCATTGCGGAAATATTTGAGCGTCGCTTCTGCATCATCAATCAGCGCGACAACAATATCGCCGGGCCGCGCCATATCGGCCTTGCGAATAAGGGCATAATCGCCATCCAAAATTCCGGCTTCCACCATGGAATCACCGGAAACTTCCAAGGCGAAATGTTCGCCAGGCCCAAGCAAGGCGGCCGGAACGGCCAGCGAGCTTTGCCCTTCCATTGCCTCAATCGGCAGACCGGCGGCAATCCGGCCATGGAGGGGAATGTCCAGCACATCATTGGCCGCCACGGGCGCCGGCGCAGGACGTGGCGTCATGCTGACCACATTGGACGGTGCAGGAGCGGGCGTGCGGGCCGATTTGGGCAGATCGCCCCGTTCCGGCATTTTCACCACTTCCAAAGCGCGCGCGCGATTGGGCAGGCGGCGGATAAAGCCACGTTCTTCCAGCGCAGAAATCAGCCGATGCACGCCGGATTTGGATTTCAAATCCAGCGCTTCCTTCATTTCTTCAAATGAGGGGGAGACGCCAGTTTCTTCCAGACGATCATGAATGAAGCAGACCAATTCATGCTGTTTGCGTGTAAGCATCCTGCACCTCCGCGAGAGAACGAACGCGGAACGTGTAGGAAACATTTAGGGTCAAGTCAAGCGATGTGCATGACTTGTTCCGCTTTTTACCATCAGGCTCCGGTCAGCAGGCGCCGCGTCGCCGCGTCCACATCGGCCTCGCGCATCAGGCTTTCCCCGACAAGGAAGCAGCGCACGCCATGCTCTGCCATCGCCTGCAGATCGGCATGGCTGCCAAGGCCGCTTTCCGCGACGAAGGTGCAGCCTTCCGGCGCGCGATTGACCAGCTCATAGGTCCGCGCAAAATCTACCGTGAAGTCTTTGAGATTGCGGTTGTTGACGCCAATCAGGCGCGAGCGGAGCTTCAACGCGCGCTCAAATTCCTCGGCATCATGCGTTTCGACAAGAACATCCATGCCCAGCGCCATCGCCGTGTCTTCAATGTCCGCAGCAAGGCCATCGTCCAATGCGGCCATGATGACCAATATGGCATCGGCCCCAATTGCGCGTGCTTCCAGCACTTGCCACGGATCGACCATGAAATCCTTGCGCAGCACGGGCAAAGTACAGGCGGCGCGGGCGGCAATCAGATAGTCTTCATGCCCCTGAAAATAGGGCGCGTCCGTGAGGACAGAGAGGCAGGCAGCCCCGCCTGCTTCATAGGCGCGCGCATGGGCGGGTGGATCAAAATCTGCACGGATCAGGCCTTTAGAGGGGCTCGCCTTTTTCACTTCGGCAATCAGGCCAAAGCCGGTCTTGGCCTTTGCATCTAGGCGCGCGCGAAAGCCGCGCGGCGGGGTTTGCTGGCGTGCCATGGATTCTAAATCTGCGAGCGATATGGCGGCTTTGCGCGCCGTCACTTCCTCCCGCTTGGTCGCGCAAATTTCATCCAGCTTGTTCATCAGTAGGCAATCCAGCAATCGAGAAGGGCTTTGGCAAGGCCGCGGTCCAAGGCTTCGGCAGCGTCCTCTATGCCATCACGCACATCACGCGCATGGCCTGCCACCACCAATGCCGCCCCAGCGTTCAGCAGCACGGCATCGCGATAGGCGCCGGTTTCGCCCATCAGCAGGCGGCGCAGCGCATCGGCATTATAGGCGGGGTCGCCGCCGCGCAGATCCTCTGGCGCATGGCGGGTCAGGCCAAAATCTTCGGGCGCAAGGCGTTCCGCCGGGCGGCCAATGGTCAGACAGGTGCTCGGCCCGCAGACAGACAGTTCATCCAAAGGCTCATCGCCGGACACCAGCATCACGGCCTCATAATCCAGCGTCGCAATGGCCTCGGCATAAACAGGCAGAAAATCTGGCCGGGCCACGCCAATCAGCTGGCGCGTGACACCCGCCGGGTTTGCCAAAGGTCCAGTCAGGTTAAACACCGTCCGCCGACCAATGGCCTTGCGAATAGGGGCCAGCGGCGCAAGTGCGGGATGATGCTTTTGCGCAAAGAGGAAGCAAATCCCCAAATCCTTGAGGCTTGCTTCGGCTTGGGCCGAGGCGCGATCGAGATTAAGCCCTAAAGCCTCGAGCGTATCTGCCGCCCCAGCTTTAGAAGAAGCAGCCCGATTTCCGTGCTTTGCAACGGGAACTTCACACGCTGCCACAACGAGAGCGACAGCCGTTGAGATGTTGAGCGAATGCGCCCCATCGCCACCCGTGCCGCAGACATCAATCGCACCTTTAGGCGCTTTGACTGGGATCATCCGGGCCCGCATCGCGCGCACGGCCGCTGCAATCTCAATCGCGCTTTCATCGCGCACCGACATATCGGTTAAAAAGCGGGCAATATCTTCGGCTTCGCACGCGCCATCGAGCATCGCGTCAAAGGCAAAGGCCGCCGCGTCCGCGCTCAGCGGCTGGGTGCTGTCCGGCAGGCGGATCATGCGGGCTGCTGAACCGGAATGCCGGCCATATTCATGAAATTGGCGAGCATGGCATGGCCATGTTCGGTCGCGATGCTTTCCGGGTGGAACTGCACACTATGGATGGGCAAGCTTTCATGACGAAAGCCCATTACATGCCCATCATCGCTGCGTGCATTGACGACGAGGCAAGTTGGAATGTCTTCCACGACCAGCGAGTGATAGCGCGTGGCGGTAAAGGGAGAGGGCAGGCCCGCAAACAGCCCCGTGCCATCATGCGTTACGGGCGATGTTTTCCCGTGCATCAGCCCACCACGCACCACCGTGCCGCCAAAATATTGGCCAATGGATTGGTGGCCCAGGCATACGCCGAGCAATGGCTTTCCCGCCGCCGCACAGGCGCCCACCAAGTCCAGCGAAATGCCCGCTTCATTGGGGGTGCAGGGGCCGGGCGAAATGAGGAACGCCTTGGCCCCGCTGCGAAGGGCTTGGTCTGCCGTCAACGCATCATTGCGGACAACCTGCGTCTCAGCCCCCAATTCCATTAAATAATGGACGAGGTTCCACGTAAAGCTGTCATAATTATCGATAACAAGGATGCGATTGTCAGCCATGCGTCCGGCTCTAGGCTGGTGCGCTTATTTTGCCAACAATTTTGCCAAATCTTCCTTCCAGAATTTTGCCCAAGTGTGCGTGCCATGGCCCTTGGTTTCCGGGCTGGCGGGGATCAGGATGAATTGCGCGTTGGGCATCCGCGTCACGGCCTTTTGCGCCAGGCCCAGTTCCGGTGGGTTGATGAAGTCATCGCCCGAATTGATCCACAGCACAGGAACGGTAATCGCCTCCAGCTTGGGGTCTGGATTATAATTGCGGCTGCTTTCGAGTTGATAAATCTGGTCATTGGCATCGCCATCGCCCGCACGCGCGGCAAAGCCTGTGTCCAATGATTTTTCAGCTGCTTCGCGCGTGGGAAATTGCTCTTGCAGCGCCACTGGGTTGGCGCCTGCAATCATCGACAGATAATTGGCCGTGCGCAGGCCCTGTGCGGGCTGGCTGGTATAATTGCCGCCATTCCATGTCGGGTCGGCCTTAATCGCATCGACGGACATTTTCCGCCACCAGCGGTTGCGGCCCGCAATGGTTGTGGCGTTGCAGGCAAACGGGGCTAGGCGCTTCGCCACGCCCGGGTAGGTCGTGCCCCAGACAAAGGCGTGCATACAGCCCATCGAGGTGCCGAGAATGAGTTGGAGATTCTTGATCCCCAGTTTTTCCGTCACCAGCCGATATTGGGCACGGACCATGTCGTCATAATCATATTTGGGAAACGCCATTTTCAGGCCATTGGACGGCTTGGATGACTGTCCATGGCCGATATTGTCAGGCAAGATGATGAAATAGCGGGTAATGTCGAGCGGCTGGCCCGGGCCGTAAAGCTCATTGGCAAATTGCGGCCGGAAGAACTGCTTGCCCGTGCCGCCCGTGCCGTGGAGGATCATGACAGCATTATCAATTTCGCCCTTGGCATTGCGGCGCGGCGTGCCCAGCGTGGTGTAATGGATGCGCAGTTCGGGCAGTGTTTCGCCTGTACCAAAGGTGAAGTTTTTAAAGACAGCCTCGGCGTCTTTTGCCGTATCCGTCGGGCCAGCAACGGCCGGGGCGGCCATAAAGGCGAACGCTGCAGTCAAAGCGGTTAAGGCACGACGGGTCATATGCACTGCTACCGGGATTGCCGGCACCTCCCTCAGTGAGTTGTTATTGTTGATCTATACCCAATCAATGCGCGCATGCCACTAGGCAGTTCTGTTCTATGCGTCATCCTGAACTTGTTTCAGGATCCACGGTGCCATTCTGGCCGAGGTCCGGCATTTGCGCCCAAAGTGGATGCGAGGTCCGTGCTCCGGCCTTGAGCCGGAGTCTAGAAATGCACAGCGCTTGGGTGGCTAGGCTCCGGGTCGTGCCCGGAGCACGCACAGGGTGTTCACGTCATCCTGAACTTGTTTCAGGATCCACGGTGCCATGCTGGACGAGGTCCGGCATATGTGCCCAGGGTGGATGCGAGGTCCGTGCTCCGGCCTTGAGCCGGAGTCTAGAAATGCACCGCGCTTGGGTAGCTAGGCTCCGGGTCGTCCCCGGAGCACATGGACGTGTCATGTGGATGCTGAACCAAGTTCAGCATGACGATTGCGGAATCCCCCGCGCTACTGCCCGAATCCCGCTTCTTGCGCCACGCGGACGGCCTCTTTGGCGGCGGCAATTAGCGCGCCGGATTTGGCCTCGCACTCGCGCTGTTCATAGGCCGGGTCGCTATCTGCCACGATGCCCGCACCCGCCTGAACGTGCATCACGCCGTCTTTCACAACCGCCGTGCGCAGGACAATGCAGCTATCCATATTCCCATCGGGGGAGAAATAGCCGACGCCGCCGGCATAGGCACCGCGCGTCTCCGGCTCTAGTTCTGCAATAATCTCACACGCGCGGACTTTAGGGGCCCCAGAAACTGTGCCGGCTGGAAAGCCAGCGAACAGCGCGTCAATCGCGTCTTTGCCGGGTGCGAGCCTGCCCACCACGTTCGAGACGATGTGCATCACATGGCTGTAAAACTCGACCATATAGCTATCCGTCACGGTCACGGATCCACCTTCAGCCACGCGGCCCACATCATTGCGGCCAAGATCGAGCAGCATCAGATGCTCGGCCCGCTCTTTCGGATCATCCAACAGCGAGGCACGATTTTCTGCATCTTCCAGTGCGGTTTTGCCACGCGGACGGGTGCCTGCAATCGGGCGAATTGTCACTTCGCCATCGCGCGCGCGGACCAGAATTTCAGGGCTGGAGCCCGTAAGAGCAAAGCCCGGAAAATCGAGGTGGTAGAGAAAGGGCGAGGGGTTGATCCGCCGCAAGGCGCGATAGAGGTCAATGGGCGGCAAGGGGAAGGGCAGCGTAAAGCGCTGCGCCAGCACCACCTGAAAAATATCGCCCGCCGTAATATAGTCCTTCGCCTTCAGCACCATCTCGGCATATTGCCCGCTTTCCAGAACAGGCTGGGGCACCAGTGTTGCGGGGTCCAGATCGGGTCCGCTGCGTGTCGCTGGCGGAATGGGTTGCGCCAGTCGGGCGGCGGCAGCTTCAATCCGCTCGACAGCGCTTGCCACCATCTTCTCAGCATCGCCTTGGCCCGGCCAAACCGGGGCGACCAGAAACAGCCGGTCTGCCAACCGATCAAAGGCAAGGATCAGCCGGGGACGAACAAACAGCATATCCGGCAAATCTATGGGGTTGGGCGCCGGGCGCGGAAGCTTTTCCACCAAGCCCACCGTCTCATAGCCAAAATAGCCGACCAGACAGGCCAGTGCTTTGGGCAAGGCCGCGGGCACATCAATATGACAGGCGCTCACCAAGGCGCGCAATGCGGTCAGGCTGTCGTCTGCCAAGGCGTGAAAGGCCTCGCGATCCTGCGCCCAATCACGGTTCACTTCGGCCTTGGGGCCAAAGGCGCGAAAGACCAAATCAGGGTCCAGCCCAATCAGGCTATAGCGTCCGCGAACGGCGCCGCCCTCGACGGATTCCAGCAGAAAATCGCCCCGGCCTTCCTCATGCAGTTTCAGAAACGCCGAAACGGGTGTTTCGGTGTCCGCAATCAGGCTGCGCCAAACCAGCGCGGGTTTGCCGGATCGCAGCTGGTGCAGGGCTGCAGCGTCCTCTGCGGGCGGTGTCACCGGGTTGCAGATCCTGCGCCGGCCAAGCTCTTGCGGAGGCCGCGAATGGCCTCTTCATTGCGCTTGACCTTCATCTCTTTTTTCACGGCGGCCGCAAATTGCTCGGTATATTCGCGGCCAATCGCATTGGAGAGCTGCGATTGCATGGCCGCAATCAGGCTTGGATCTTCGGCCAGATTGCCCGGTTCAATGCGCTCCAGCTTCACCACAACCCAGCCTTGTCGGTCAGCACTGGGCACCAACCGCGCTTTGCCCACGCGCAAGTCAAACAATTGCTGCACATCAGGCGCTGGGGCAATTTGGGCCTTAAGGAAGTCCGCACGCCGAGCCGAAAGGCTTCGCACTGTGCCGCCAGACCCAGCCAGGCCGGCACCGGCATTGGCCTTGCCCAGCGCCAGTTCTGCCGCGCGGCGGGCTGATTTGCTGGCCCGTTCTGCAATGAAGTCGGCCGTCACACGGGCGCGGATCTCGGCCAAGGGCCGCGGGGCGGCTGCAATGATCCGGTCGAGCGCGTAAAACACGTCTTTGTCTGCGCCCAGGGGCACAAGCGCTGGATCATCATTGGCTTCGGCTTGAAACGCATCTTTCAAGACGGGAGCAAAACTGGGGTCGAGCTTAAAGCCCGGCTGGCTCAGCGACGTGCCTTCAGCCGTCAGCGGCGGGGTCGTGACAGCGGTCAGGCCATTGGCCTTTAACACATCGTCAAAAGTTGCCCCATCGGCCACTTGCTCGTCAATTTTGGCCAAAAGGTCGGAAAAAGCATCGGCAGATTTTTGGTCGGCTAAGGCTTTGCTAATCTCTGCGCGGGCTTGCTCAAAGCTTTTGCCGCCCAAGGTGCGAACAGCGTCAACGCGCACCACATACCAGCCAAAAGTCGCCTTCATCGGGCCAATAACGCTGCCCTTGGGCGCGCCAAAGGCGGCATTGGCAATCTCGGCTGAGGCTTGGCTGGTCAGCTGTGCTTTATCGGCATTTGCAATTGGCACGGCATCAACGCCAGCAGCCTTAGCTGCGTCGGCCATGCGGGTGCCGCTGCGCACCTTTTGGGCAAGGGCGGCCGCTGCTTTTTGGTCCTGCACAATAATCTGCGTCAGATCGCGCTGGTCCTTGCTTGCGTATTTGGCGGCGTCTTTTTGATATTGGGCGCGGATTTCGGCTTCGCTGGGGGCCGCGGACTTGGCGATCATCGCTTTATCAACAACGGCATAACGCAATACGCGCTGCTGCGGGACGGTGTACCGCGCCAGATTGGCTTGGTAGAATTGGTTGAGCGCGGCCTCAGTTGGGGCCGGGCCTGCGGTAAAGCTGCTGTTGCGGAATTCTGCGGCGCTGCCCAGGCGCCGTTCCACCAGCAAGGTGGCAAATGGCAAGGCCAAATCGCGCGGTGCGCCTGCACTGGCAGCCACCGGCACAAGCAGCTGCTGCACGGCAATGCTCTGATCAATATCAGCGCGGAACTGCTCTTCGGTAATGCCCCGGCCACTCAGCGCTTGGCGATAGCGGCTTTCATCAAATTTGCCCGCCGCGCCTTGAAACGCCGGGATGCTGGCAATTTCGGCATCGCCCAATTTGTCACTC
>JACCDK011023640.1_pt1 | contig 11286 bp, 6 predicted proteins | sample 7445871 | NCBI WGS metagenome assembly JACCDK01 (sample SAMN15323436, study PRJNA562643) | freshwater metagenome | isolation source: river surface water | place: USA:Blue River Watershed | collected 2017-08-15
CGCTGGACGCAGTGGCTGCCCCAGCCCTATCGCTTTGCGACATGGGTGGGCTATGACATGGATGGCCGCACTGATATTAGCTGGGCGACCAGCCTAAGATATCGCCTCGCCGAAAAGGCGGAACGGCTGGCGCGCTATAGCGCGGACCTCGCAGCAATTGACGCAGACCATCCCTTGCTGGCCCCGTTGCGTGCCGGCGAGGCGCACAGCCGGGCGATGGCCGCCCTCTTCACTCAAGATTTAACGGATCCAGCCGCTTTGTCGGCTGCGGCCAACCAATTTACCGCGGATGACCCGGCCAAGCTCTTGTCCTTGAAGCCCATGATCGCGGCATTGCAAGCAGAAGCCCAAACCAGCGCAGATGCCGCGCGCACCCGCGCGCTGTTGGTGCTGGCGGCCGCCATGCACAGCGATGGGCTGGGCATGGGCTGGGTGCATTTTCGCGTCAACGCCTCGCAATTGAACAACGCCATTCGCCGGCGCATTGACCCAGATGCCACGCTCGATCTGTCCAGCCGCACGGCGCTGAGCCGCGTGCGCGAGCTGTTAGAAAGCGTGCAGCCTTTGCGGTCCAACTTGGCCGCGCTGGCGATGGAAAGCACCACGGCGTTGCGGCAATTCCTCGTCATGGCGCAGATGCTGGCCCATGTCGATGCCGATGCGCCCATCCGGATGTTGATTGCCGAATGTGAACAGCCCCAGACAGTGCTGGTCGCGCTGTATTTCGCAAAACTTTTCGGCGTGGATGACAAGGTGGATGTCTCACCCTTGTTTGAAACTGAAAGCGCGATGGAACATGGCGCGCGCTTTTTGGATGCGCTGTTGGGTGAGCCGATTTACCGCGCCTATGCCCGAATGCGCGGGCGCGTGGCGATCCAAACAGGCTTTTCCGATGCGGGCCGCTTTGTGGGCCAAGTGCCCGCGGCGCTGGCCATTGAGCGGCTTCACGGGCGCCTTGCGCGGATCATGGCGCGGCATCACTTAACGGATGTCGCTGCCCTTGTTTTCAACACACATGGCGACTCTATGGGCCGCGGTGCGCACCCCGCCTCGATGCTTGATCGGATGCGCTATCCAATGAGCAGCTGGGCCCGCGCGCAATTTGCCCAACATGGCATCCGGCTGGAATTAGAGGCAAGCTTTCAAGGCGGCGATGGCTATTTGCTGTTCCGCACGGATCAGCTGGCGCTGGCCACGCTGACGCGCATTGCCGAAGCAGAAACGGCGCCTTTGCCCGAGGCTGAAGATCCATTTTACACGCGCACCGACATTAGCCTTGATTTTTATCGCGGCATTCGCCGGGTGCAGCGGGAGCATTTGGACTCCAAAACCTATCCCCGTGCCGTCACGGCGTTTGGCTTGGGACTGTTGAACGAAACAGGCTCGCGCAAGTCACGTCGTCAATCAGACTTGGCTGCCGATAGAGATATGAGCCTGCGGCAAATTCGCGCCATTCCGCACAATGCCATTCTGCAACAATTGGGCTATCCCGTGAACATCTTGGCGGGTGCCGGATCTGCGGCGGGGGAGGATTTGGAAGGCGTGGCGGAATTGCTGGCGCAGTCAGACCGCGGCCAAGCGCTTGTCCGCCTGTTGCGGGCGGCAGACCGGCTCGCCAGCATCAAATCAGTCGCGGCCTATGGCGAAATGTTCAACAGCGCCTATTGGGCCAGCCGCCCCTATCGCGGCACTGAAGAGCATTTGTCGGCTGCCTGCCTGGCGCTGGCCGAACATTTGACCAAGGATGATCGGGCCGGTGTGTTCCGCCGCCTTGCCTCGCGCCTGCGTGTCGATGGCATGAAGCTGCACCGCCTGCTGGATCAATTGCCGCACAATGCCCCGAAAGACGAGCGCGAAGATGTCCGCCGATCACTGGGGGCGCTTCATGCGCTGCGCATCGCGCTGCTGCAGCATATGTTTTTAAAGGCCGTTCAAATCCCGGCCTTTTCCCGGTCGAATGACATTAGCCGGGATGATGTGTTGGAAATGGTCTTCACGCTGCGGATTGACGATGCCTTGGCGCAATTGCGCCGCGCCTTCCCCGTTTCAGGCCCCGCGATGAGCGATTTTGCGGTGACGGCCCCCAGCGATTATCCCGACAGTGACGCCCAAGCCTATGCGGGCATTCAATCGGCCTATATCGTGCCTATTGAGCAGGCCTATGGCCTTATCCTCAGGATCAGCACGGCGATTGCCAATCATTTTGGCGCGCATGGCTAGGCACGCCATGGCAGAGGATTGGCCTTTTGGCTGATTTTCTAATATAGGCCCGCTCATGCAGATTCCCGGCCATATTGATCCCGTCCCCGTGCCCCGTGCAGCCGTGCTGCGCGACGATGGGCGCATTGACCTTGTCGGCCTGCCACGTGAGCAGATTCGGCACGAGCTGGAAACAGCGGGCCTTGATGCGCGTCAGGCGAAATTGCGTGCCAAGCAAATCTGGCACTGGATCTATAATCGCGGCGCCACGCGCTTTGCCGATATGACCGATATTGCCAAGGCCCAGCACCCATGGCTGGAAGAGCGCTTTGTGATTGGCCGGCCCGAAGTGGTGGAAGCGCAAGTCTCAACCGATGGCACGCGCAAATGGCTGCTGCGCGCACCTGATGCCCAAGATTATGAAATGGTCTTCATTCCCGATGCCGATCGCGGCACTTTGTGCGTTTCAAGCCAAGTCGGCTGCACGCTCAATTGCCGCTTTTGCCACACGGGCACAATGCGGCTGGTGCGCAATCTGACCGCGTCGGAAATTGTTGGCCAAGTCATGCTGGCGCGCGATGCGCTGGGCGAATGGCCTTCCCAGCCCGAAGGCCGGTTGCTCACCAATATTGTCATGATGGGCATGGGCGAGCCGCTGTATAATTTTGAAAATGTGCGCGATGCGCTGAAGATCGTAATGGATGGGGATGGGCTGGCGCTCTCCAAACGCCGCATCACGCTCTCCACCTCGGGCGTGGTGCCAATGATGGCGCGCGCGGGTGCGGAAATTGGCGTCAATCTGGCCGTCTCGCTGCACGCGGTGACCAAAGATATTCGGGATGAGATTGTCCCGCTCAACCGCAAATATGGCATTGAAGAATTGCTGCAGGCGTGCGCCGATTATCCGGGCGCCAACAATGCCCGGCGCATCACCTTTGAATATGTGATGCTGAAGGACAAGAATGACAGCGATGAAGACGCGCATGAGCTGGTCCGCCTCATTCGCAAATATAAGCTGCCCGCCAAGGTGAACCTGATTCCGTTCAACCCCTGGCCCGGCGCGCCTTATGACACCTCAACGCCCGAGCGTGTCCGGCGCTTTTCAGACATTGTGTTTCACGCTGGCATTTCCGCGCCTGTCCGCACCCCGCGTGGGCGCGATATTGATGCGGCCTGTGGCCAATTGAAAACCAGTGCAGAACGCAAGAGCCGGGCTGAACTTGATCGGCTGGCCGAAGAAAAACTGGCTGCTTTGGGCTAAGCCGCTGTCGCCGGCCCCGCATGGTGCAGGGCCGGTCGCGCAGAAAGACTTAGCGGCTCTTGATAAAGGCGCGGACATCGCGGGACAATTTGGCCCGATCTTCATCGCGCACATACATCATGTGGCCCGAATCATAATATTCAAACTTGATGCGGCTGCGGTCAAAATCAGCGCGAGTCAGCGCATATTCTGCCGCAAAAAAGGGCGTCGCAAAATCATAATAGCCTTGGCCGACAAAGATTTTGAGGCCCGAATTTTCGCGCAATGCCCGCGAAATATAGGGCGCAACATTCATATAGGTATCGCTGTCACGGCCCTCATTCAGGCGCCAATCCCAATTGCGCACGCCGCCAATGGTCACATAGCTGCGATCGGTCTTATAGCCGAGCGTGGCGCGCGCATAATGATTAATGGCCGCGGTATAGCCGCCATCAATGCCATAAAAGCTGGGGTCATTATCAGGCTCTGACCCAGCGGAATCAAAGTCCTTGCCGGTATAGCGCGAATCCAGTCGACCCACGGTCAGGCCGCGATCCCGCAGCAGCTCTTTATAAAAGCGGGCGGGTGTCACGCGCAGGTCTGCCCGATCCAAAAAGGCTTCGCTCAGCCCCGTAAAGCGCGACAAATCTTTGCGCACTATGGCGCGCTCATCCGCGCCCAAGGCATTGCCCTTCAACAGGGCAGCAAGATACGGCCCAGCCGCCCATGCCCGGGCATCCGCCGAAATGCCCGCCGCACCACCTGGATGGCTGGCCTTGCCATGATAGAGCGCCGTTGCCGCCATGGACGGGATGTTGAGCGCATAGCCAATTTCATTGCCCTGCGTGTCAGCGCCAGCGCCAAAATCAAGCACAGTGGAAATCAGGATCACGCCATTCAGCGCGACATCATTATACTGGCCTTCGAGCTGGTTAAGCACCGCGGCCGAGCGCGTGGTGCCATAGCTTTCGCCACCCAAAAATTTGGGTGAATTCCAGCGGCCATTTTCATGCAGCCACAGGCGAATAAACTGCGCCACGGACTTGGCATCTTGCGTCACGCCCCAAAATTCCTGCGGGTCAACGCCGGGCATGGCATAGGAAAAGCCTGTGCCAACGGGATCAATAAAGACAATGTCCGTCACGTCGAGCAGGCTGTCGGGATTGGCAACCAAGGGATAGGGCGGTGCCCCATCATCGCGCGCGTCAGACGGAATGGCAACGCGCACGGGGCCAAAGGCGCCCATATGCAACCAAACCGAGCCCGAGCCGGGGCCGCCATTGAACAAGAAAGTCACAGGGCGATTGGGGTCTTTGCCATCCTTGATATAGCTGGTGGCGAAAATCGCGGCGCGGGGCTTGCCATCAGCGCCGGGCAAAAAGGTTTCGCCGGTAATGGCCGTATAGCTGATTTTCTGCCCGTTAAAGGTGCCGACATGTTTCGTGATGGAACGGTTGGGCACTGCAGGCGCAGCCGCGCTGGCCGCCTCTTTCTTGTCAGCCTTATCCGCAGGTGCGGCTTGGGCCAGTGCGCCCGTCGACAGCATCAGGCCAGCGGCACAGACTGCGAGGCGCTTAAATCCGGTTTTCATTGGCTTTTACCCCCTTTGATCTTGGTCGGGCACACAGTAGCGCCCGCAGATCAGAGGTAAAGCACGTCTGTCGAACCCCAAGCGATGTTCGTCCGCCAATCCCCCCTTATGGCGTGCTGGGGATCAGCGTAATCTCTGTCTGGCGCCCATCAATGAAGCGCAGGCTTTTGCCATCGAAAAACGCGTTTTCTTCGGTACGAAAATCGACGCGCTGGCCGCCCCATTCGGGCACAGCGGCATAAGAGGTGAGTTCAATCGACCAGGCCGTATTGGCGTTGATGGGCCGATCGCCGCGAGGGTCAGCCTTTTGGTTGTCCCAAAAGCCAATAGAGGGGCCTGCGCCATGCCCGTGCAAGCCAATGGGGTGGCTATAGATTGACGGGTCCAGCCCCGCAGCCAGAGCCTCGGCGCGGGCGCGGGCCAGCACCTCATTGCCGCTACGCCCAACGACAAAATGCCGCCTGAGAATATCCTGCACGCGGTTGCTGTTGGCGAGGCCTTGGCGCAACCCGGCGGGGGCCTGCGTTTCGCCCGGCTTTAGCACATAGGCCAGATGCTGCGTATCGGTGTTCAGCCGCAAATAGGTGATGCCAAAATCGGTCCAGAGCAGATCACCCGGCTGGATCACCTCTGCCCCGTCGATCATGCCCGCAGCCCCCTGGCGTTGGATTGCAACCGAGGGGTGAAACCACGGCGTCAGGCCCAGCTGCATCAGCCGATCTCGATACCACCATTGCACCTGCTCAGCCGTGGTGACCCCAGGCGTAATGACCTTGCGGGAAAATGCCTCGGCAATCACGGCATGGGCGGTGCGCACAATATTTGGGTAAAGCGCCATTTCAAACGGCGTGCGGGTTTCCAGCCAGCGAATGGCAAGGCCCTCTCCGCTCACCACGCGCGGGTGCAAAGCAGCCGGCAGCGCCGCCATGAATTTCTGATATTGGCTCAGCGTCATGCCATCGGCAAATTGGTGGAGGTCCGATGTGTTGATGGCAATTTTGGCGGGGTTCCGCGCGGCAATAATCTCGGCCACGGCCCGCCATTGATCAGGCTGTTTGGCCGGATCCCAAGCCGGTGCAAAATGCCCGCCAAGGCCATAGCGGCTGACGGTCAGACGCTCGACTGGCTTGCCCTGACCCGGATCATAAAAAATCAAAATCGTGCGGCGGCGCGCGTGCATATTTTGCGCATCGAGCATCGAGGCGACAACAGGCTCTTCAAAATATTCGCGCGCCACCAACAGCCACAGATCAATACCATGTTCGCGCATAAGGGCCGGGACAAGTTGGTCCAGCCGCAGCGCCAAACTGCGATTTTCCAATTCCGCCCGATCGCGCGGCGATAAAATGGGCGGCAGGGCCGGGGCGGAGGCTTCCGTCTCGCGAAAATCAAGCTGCGCCTGCGCGGCACTGCCCGACACAGTCATGAGGCTTGCAAGAAGCGCGCCCCCCAACCCCAATGTCTTTGCCATTCATCCCCCCCAAATTACGACTGGGGGCAATAGTGGCGCGTCAGGCCGTGCGGATCAAGGCGGGGGCGCTGCATTTAGAAGATTGGCTTAACCATCATGAACCGCCTTAATCCACGGACCAAAGGCGGAATTGCCAAGCCAGTTGAGCTGGGTTTCAGCCGATACCCGGTTAATCGCCTCTTGCGGCTTAGCGCCCGGATGCACCGCGCGCCGCAGCGGTCGGCTGCCCGCGGGCAGGGCAATAATTTCGGCAATCGCGCGCGGCACATCCATGGGGTCAGCCGTGCGGCCAGAGGCGTCTTCAGCCCCCATGCGCGCGACCAAGGCAGGATAGGCAGCGGCTGCCTCGGGGCTGAGCCGATCCTTTAACGCGCGGGCCAAGACATTTCGGTTTTTCCAGACATTGGTGGGGTAGCCGCCCGGCTGCACAATCGACACCTCCACATTATGCGGCACAAGTTCATAGGCCATCGCCTCGCTCATTGCCTCAAGCGCGAATTTGGTGGGTGAATAATGGCCTGCAGACGGCGCAATCACCCGGCCAAGCTGCGACGAGATATTGACGATCAGGCCGCGTTTGGCCTGCCGCATGGCAGGCAGAACCGCACGGGCCATGCGGTGCGGGCCATAGACATTGGTGTCAAAAATAAGCTGGGTTGCCGCCATGTCCTGCAGTTCAATGGGGCCCGCATAGCCAATGCCCGCATTGTTAATCAGAACATCCAAGGGGCCCGCCGCAATGCGTTCAGCCGCGGCCACGCCCTTGGCCACTTGCGCATCGGACGTGACGTCAATTTCAAGAACATGCAGGCTAAGCTTTTCGTCTTTTGCCACCGCCAACAAGGCGCGCGCTTCAGGGCGTGGCAAATTGCGCATTGAGGCAATGACGGTGGCGCCCAAACGCGCATAATGGAGCGCACCCAAATACCCAAAGCCAGACGAGGCGCCCGTCACCAAAATGGATGTCCCGTGCAAGGGGCGGTCCGCTGCGCGCAGCGGCGCGGCAAGCGTTGCCGCCACCCCGCCCGCCAAAGATGCTTTTAGCATAGACCGGCGGTCAACTTTGCTCATGTCCATCATCTTCCTTTTACAAATTATCTCGTCTTTCAATACGGCCATAGGGGCCCAAATCTGGCAAGATCAAAAGCGATAGGCCAACGCCACGGATCCAAAAAATTGATTGGCAGAGCCCGTGTCTCGAACAATTGGGCTGGCCGCAATATCGCCTTGAAGGCGCTTATAATTTACGATTCCAACAAGCGCCCAGCCTGATGGATTTGCGCTGAGTGCGTGTATGCCCAGCACCCGAGAAGCAATAATGACGCGCATTTCTCCATCAGGCTTCCTTCGAGAAGGCAGGGCCGCACGCACGGCCAGATCATGATGTCCTCCACTTAAGTGGTTTGCAAGGCGAGACCATATAAGAGGGCGCAGCCAAAGTGACGCCCGATCCACCTGAGCGTTGCACAACGCGGGGGGGGGCGGCTCTTTTGCTCGCGCGCCTGACCTGCTAGGGCGACGCATGCTTAATCTTAATGGTATCACGGTTCGTCTGGGTGGGCGGACGATCATCGACGACGCAACTGCGAAATTGCCGCCCCGCGGGCGGATTGGCCTCATCGGACGAAATGGCGCGGGCAAGTCTACATTGGTGAGAGTGATTGCCGGGATGCTCGAGCCCGACAGTGGCGAAGTTGCCATGCCCCGCGGCAGTCGCTTGGGCTATATTGCCCAGGAAGCGCCGGGCGGTGATGCCACACCCTTTGAAACAGTGATCGCCGCGGACGTTGAGCGTGCCGCGCTGATGCTGGAAAGCGAAACCTGTGCCGATGCCGACCGCTTGGCTGAAATTCATGAGCGGCTAATTGCCATTGATGCGCATGCAGCCCCAAGCCGTGCAGCGCGGATCCTCGTCGGGCTTGGGTTCGATGAAGCCGCACAGCACCGCCCGCTTGAGAGTTTTTCAGGCGGTTGGCGTATGCGCGTCGCGCTGGCCGCGTTGCTGTTCTCTCAGCCAGATCTTTTGCTGCTGGACGAACCTTCTAACCACCTTGATCTCGAAGCCGTGCTGTGGCTCGAGGATTTCCTCAGATCTTACCCGGCGACCATCTTGCTTGTCAGCCATGAACGCGATTTCCTGAACAACGTCGTGGACCATATTCTCCACTTATCGGCTGGCAAGCTTACGCTCTACCCCGGTGGCTATGACGCATTTGAGCGGCAGCGCGCCGAACGCCAGGCGCAAATTGCCTCGGCGCGCGCAAAGCAACAGGCCGAGCGTGAGCGTCTTCAAGATTATGTCGCGCGCAATTCCGCCCGGGCGTCGACCGCAAAACAGGCCCAATCGCGCGCAAAAGCGCTCGCCAAGCTGCAGCCCATTGCAGAATTGATTGACGATCCATCGCTGAGCTTTGATTTTCCAAATCCGGATAAGCTGAACCCGCCGCTCATCACGCTCGATTTTGCCTCGGTGGGCTATGGTGACACACCCGTGCTTCGGCAGCTCAACTTGCGGCTCGATCCGGATGACCGCCTGGCGCTGCTCGGCCGCAATGGGAATGGGAAGACCACGCTGGCGCGTCTCCTTGCAGCGCAGCTGGTGCCAATGGACGGCAGCATGAACGCCAGCAGCAAGATGCGCGTGGGGTATTTTACCCAATATCAAGTTGAAGAACTGGATCCGTCGGAAACACCCTTGGAGCACATGACCAAGTTGATGACCGCTGCAAGCCCCTCAGCGGTGCGGGCGCAACTTGGGCGCTTTGGGTTTTCAGGCCCAAAGGCGACAACTATGGTGGGCAAGCTGTCTGGCGGAGAACGCGCACGGCTGGCGCTGGCGCTGATTACCTATGAGGCGCCGCACCTGCTGATCCTTGACGAACCGACCAACCACCTTGATGTCGATGCCCGCGAAGCTTTGATCCAGGCGCTTAACGGCTATTCGGGCGCCGTGGTGATCGTCAGCCATGACCGGCATATGCTGGACATGACGGCAGACCGCTTGGTGCTTGTTGATGGCGGTGCCGCCAATGAATTTGATGGCTCCATTGATGACTATATTGGTTTTGTGCTCGCCAAAGACCCCGCCCCAGCGCGCAAGGACGGGATCAACAAGAAAGACCAGCGCAAAGCCGCCGCCGACGCGCGCGCGAAAAGTCAGGAATCCAGAAAGCGCGCACGCGACGCTGAGATTGAGCTGGAGCGGCTCTTGGCCCAACGCAATGCCATTGATCAAGCGATGTTCGATCCCGGAAAAGCCGACGCATCGCTCCAAAAATGCACCGTCACCGAATTGATGAAACTGCGGGCCGATATCGTTAAATCTATTGAAGCGGCAGAGGCCATCTGGCTGGACGCCAGCGAGGCTCTCGAAGCGATGACAGCTTAGGGTACAAGTCAAAAGGTGACAGCGTCACTTTCTTTCGCTACTGCGCCCGCCCATGAACGCATGGGTCCGAGAGTCGAAGGCAGGCAAATCGCTGTTCGCGATTGCGGTCCTGTTCACACTCTGCCTGCGCATTCTTATCCCAACTGGCTTTATGCCATCGGTCAGTGCCCAAGGCCTGGTCGTCGAACTCTGCTCGGGCGTAAGCGGCCAGACTGTTACCATTGATCTGGGCAAAAAGCATCCCGGCGAGACGGAACAGCACGCGGCTGACAATCCCTGCCTGTTCGCAGGGGGCTTGGGTCATGGCCTGCTTGCCAGTGATGAGCTGCCCACCATCCTGCCCTTTGTTTACGGGCTGACGATCTTTACCGGCACAGCGATTGCTGACCTGACAATCAGCCGCCTCGCGGCCCCGCCCCCCCCCTCTCAAGCCCCGCCTGCGCTGCGCTAAGCTCGCGCAGCGGACAACAAAACCTCGTTCGCTGCTGATCTGCGCGCAGGCTGTGCCTGGGCGCGTGTCTGGCATCCGCTTTGGATGGTCAGGCTCTTCAGGGACCAGGTTAAAACATGTCTAAATATACTGGGGCGCATGCGCTCAAAACTTCACTCACATCATCCACGATTGCCCTTGCCGCAGCGCTGACGTCGGCAACTGCCTTTGCAGAAGAGGCCCCCTCCTCCTCAGCTATGGCTACAGACGCGCCAACGATTTTTGTGGTCGGCCAACAAGACACGCCCATCACTGTTGTTCCCCGCGGGTTATCCGTTTCGCTCGGTCAGGAGGAATTCGGGGCCATCAACGCGCTCAATGTCGAAGACCTGATGAAGTACGCGCCCAATTTCTTCGTTCGCAAGCGGTTTGCGGGCGATGACAATGCCGTGGTCGCCCTGCGCGGCGCCAATAGCATTCAGAGCGCCCGAACCATCGTCATGGTCGATGGCTTTGTCGTCTCCAACTTCCTTGGCAACCGCTGGGACTTTCCCCCCAAATGGAACGTGGTCGGCCCGGCCGAAGTCCGGCAGTTCGACATTGTCTATGGCCCCTATTCAGCGCGCTATGGCGGCAATTCAATGGGCGGGGTCATCTCGGTGACAACGCAGAAGCCCCAAGAAACCGGGGCCTATGCAACGGCCCAAACCATGATCATGCCGTTCAAGGAATATGGCTTTGAAGAGACATTCAAGGGCTATAGCCTGGAAGGCGGCGTCAACTGGACGCAAAAAGACGGCCCGTGGTCAGTCCGTGTTTCCGGCCGCCATTTCGAGAACACCGGCCAATCGATGACTTATAATCTGCTGACGGCGACAACGGGCACAGGCACCGCCGTGACGGGAGCTTATGTCGACCCGCGCCTTGCCACACCCGTTTTCGGGGCCGCTTCGCCTGTTAATGTCAC
>JACCDK010993447.1_pt1 | contig 11283 bp, 11 predicted proteins | sample 7445871 | NCBI WGS metagenome assembly JACCDK01 (sample SAMN15323436, study PRJNA562643) | freshwater metagenome | isolation source: river surface water | place: USA:Blue River Watershed | collected 2017-08-15
CGCTGACGAAGTAGCTGCGGTGTAACTTGAATCTGCTGGCGTGTATTCAGCATGTAAATCGCCAGGTCCGTTTGTGACGGGCTTGAAGCTGCAGGTGGCGGTCAACGAGCCGCTCACATCAACTGCAACTCTCTTTACGCACCCGGCGATTCTCTTCTTCTTGAAGAAGAAAGTTACTCGACCGGGACCGTTAACGATTGAAGAGAGAGTTGTGGTGGAGCCTTTAGCTAAAGAGCCTGAGAAGGTGGGTTGCGAAATCGTGCCGATAGTGACGGAGTCGCCAACGTAAATCTGAACTTTAAATCCCGCATTAGTCCAGACCCCTCCAGCACCGGTCCAATCGGGATTGCCACCCGAAGTAGCATTTCCCATGCCGAGTTCCTGCGTGCCAGTGCGATGCATATTCCAGGCAACGACTGTTTGTGTATCAGTCAAATTGTGAATCTGAAAGGAACCATGATCGCCCGAGCCTGATACAAATGAGTCATCCCAGTCGTATGTTGAAGCGTTACCTACAGGAGAGAGACCGCCAACAGCTTGGCCATAGTTATAAGGCCACCATTCGAGTCTGCCGAGTGCAAATGTTCCGGTACGTACGCCGCTGTAATTGGACGCTACAACCATATTGGTAACGTTTCGCTGAATCGTATTCGCATTAGTAAGGTCAGGAAATTCAAGACCTGTGAGTGTCGCCCCAGACCACTTATTGAAGTACACATCCGTGTAATACAAGGTTGAGGAAAGTGTCGCTTCAAAACGAACCCTTATTACATCCCAAGTTTTTCCAGAATTCGCGAAGTTAGTAACTGCGGTCCCACCACGCCCATAACCCGCTGTATAGACGATGTTGTTCCCGCTACGGGCTGATGTGGTGGTCTCGTAAATCAGTGTCCAACTTGGGGCCGCTGATGCGGTCGATACCGGAGCAAGCAGGGAGATAACCAGCGAAGTAATCGCCACGGCCCCAATGCTGCGTTTCATTTCTTCATTGTACGACAAAGTCTCTTCACTATTCAGAGACCTTTTTCGCTCGACCTACATAAAGGGTTACCAGCAACTGGAGTGCAGTCAAGAAAACTATCGCGTAGAGGGCGGTGTTCCAATCTTCGGATATATGGAAGAAGGTGCTGACATACAAAGGGCCAGTCGCAGAAATGATGTAACCAAATGATTGCATCATCGTCGAGAGAGAACGGACCATCTCGGGCGAACTTGCCTTCATAGTGCAGAGAAGAAGACAGGCCGGGAATGCCATCGATATGCCAATGTTGGATAGGCAGAGCCAAATAATTAATATTGCTCCATCTTGTATTGTCATCATAAAGAATGAGATTCCGGTCATCATGGAGACGCCCGCAAGCAACAATCTCTGATCTGTGAATTTTGAAATCCAATGTGGGAAGAAAAGGCCGACCGCAGAGCCGAGCAGACCAGAAAAAGCAATCGCAGCCCCTGCAGCGCTGAGAGAAAAACCTTTAGTCGTAAGAATGGTGGGCAGCCACGATGCACTTCCATAAAAAGTCATCGATTCAAGTCCAAAGAAAAGTACCAAACCCCACGCCATCGGACTCTTGATCGCTGATGTTCGCCAGAATGGCACGGATTCCGCCGAACGTGCCGTGAAAACATTGCGTCGTTTAAGAAACCAAAAAATTGCTGATGCTGAAGCTAATAAAACCCAGGGCGCCATTGATAGCTTCCAGGAAAGGGAAGAACTCTCTGCAATAGGAACGCTAATTGCGGTCGCTACCGATGCACCCACGCCCATGAGCGTCACATAAATTCCAGTCGCGATTCCGGATGATTCAGGGATGTGAACTTTCACCCATACCGGAATTTCGTAGTTCATTACAGCAATAGCAATTCCAATAACGGCGGTGAATATAAATAGACCAATTGACCCGGTCACTACTCTTAGAGCCAATCCCCCAGCGAGGACGATGAGTGCGAAGGTAATGATTCGATCAGAGGATGCTCGACGTCCAAGAATTGCCATAATCAAACTTGATGAAGCGAAAGCGACAATCGGGATGGAGAGAAGGATGGACATTTCAAAGGTGGAGAGCTCGAAATACTTTGAGATGATTGGAAGGAGTGGTGCCATCATGACCAAGCCTGCGCGCATGTTCAAGGCTGCAAGAAATATCGGGAAACCAGCGCGCACCTTCGAGAACATGTGGCGAGAGTAATACACTCCACTCATGAGCGCTCCGACAATTCTCTTTATTCAAAACTACGCAACAGATCCACCGCATTTGGTAGGCCGATGGTTAATGGAGCTCGGATTTTCGATAGAGATTGTCCGTGCCTATGATGGAGAAACCATTCCTGACGCACTGCCACCTCATGTTAAGGGAGTAATTGCTTTAGGCGGCGCCATGGGCGCCCTCGATGACCACCTCCATCCATGGCTTGCGACAGAACGCGTACTGTTGAAGAAAGTTGTCAGTGAAGATCTTCCAGTCATTGGGATCTGTCTAGGTGCTCAACTTCTTGGCGCCGCCCTTGGTGGAGAAATCTCTCGTCTTCGCGAAAATGAAATCGGAATCTATGAGATTACACAGGTTGCAGAAGATTCGATTATGTCGGTCGGAACTTCTGCACTAACAACCCAATGGCATGAGGATTACGTATCCGTCCTTCCAGAGGGCGCAACTTTGGTCGCCTCAAGTGAGAAATGCCCAACTCAGATTTATCGCGTGGGAGAACTTACATACGGTTTGCAGTGCCATCCCGAAGCAGATGCATCGATAGTCTCGCTATGGGAGAACAAGCCGGATAATGCATTTCAAAACTTTGAGAAGTCATCCGAATCTGTCTCAATTGCTGAAACGGTGAAAGCTCGTGAAGCAGATCTGGAAACCCTCTGGAAGCCTCTGATTCAGAAGTGGGGACAAGAGGTACTGGCTCGCTCTATCGGTTAGGTCACATCGCTTCGCTAGATTGTTAAAACTTTAGGTCAACTTCCTAGTGTGTACTCGCGAGTTCACCTTTCTATGCACTTAGGTTTACCTATGGCCACTCGCACACTCCCCACCATCATCCAAGGTGGCATGGGTATTGCGGTCTCTTCTGCCCAACTGGCAAAGGAAGTTTCTAAGGCTGGACATCTTGGTGTCATCTCAGGAACTGCAATTGATTCAGTTGTATCGCGTCGCCTTCAGGACGGTGACCTCGATGGTTCTATTCGTCGAGCGATGTCACACTTTCCAAATCAAGAAGTAGTCAAGGGCATTATGGACCGCTACTTCATTGAAGGCGGTCGTGATCAATCGAAACCATATATTGATGTACCGAAGCTGACTTTGAAACCAGTTCAACATGCGACTGATTTATTGGTTCTCTCTTCATTTGTGGAAGTCTGGTTGGCAAAAGAGGGTCATGACGGTTTGATTGGTATGAACCTGCTTGAAAAGATCCAGATGTGCATTCCTGCTCAACTTTTCGGAGCCATGTTGGCAGATGTTGATTACATTCTTATTGGTGCAGGAATCCCAGCGCAGATTCCGAATCTACTCAACCAACTTGCCCTAGGAAAGCCCGTATCAATGACTGTTGATGTTGCTGAATCAACAATGAAGCACTTCATCTCATTTGATCCTCAATGTATTGAGGGACTTACTTTTCCAATCAAACGACCACAGTTCCTGGCGATAGTTTCATCGCATGCACTCGTTGCTTATCTCAATAAGGATGAGATTACCAAGCCCGACGGTTATGTAATCGAAGGTCATGTTGCCGGAGGCCATAACGCCCCACCTCGTAACCGTAAATCTAAGGACGATGAAGGAAATCCGATTTATACCGAACAAGATGAAGCTGACTTGGTGAAAATCAAAAACTCAGGCTCGCCTTTCTGGCTCGCTGGAGGCTATGCAACTCCTGCTAAAGTCCAGGAGGCTCTTGCCGCCGGAGCACAGGGCGTTCAAGTTGGTTCGCTCTTCGCACTTGCTGATGAATCCGGATTTACCGCAGATCTCAAGACCGAAGTGATAGAGGCGCTCAAGAGCGGAGATCTCTCTGTAAAAACAGACGGCAGCGCATCGCCAACTGGATTCCCATTTAAGGTAGCAGTCCTTCCCGATTCACTTTCCGATGACGATAAATACGAAGCGCGAAACCGCATCTGCGATCTTGGCTACCTTCGAACTCCATTCGAGCGTGAAAACGGTGGCGTTGGTTATCGCTGCCCGAGCGAGCCGCTTAAGACTTATGAGTTTAAAAAAGGAAATGTTGAGGAGGCGCAACATTCACAGTGTCTCTGCAATGCACTGATGTCCAATATTGGACTTGGTCAATTGCGACCAGATGGACGTCGCGAGCTTCCGCTCATCACGCTCGGCTCTGATTTATCTGGCCCAGATTACTTAGCCCGCCGCCATCCTGATGGATGGAAAGCGGCAGATGTCATTAATTACCTACTTGGTAAGTAGCTGCTGAAGCGCACTTAATTCGAGATCGTCGGCCGGTGCAATATCCCATGGCTTATGTAGCGCATCATCATTCCAGCGAGGAATAACATGCATATGCGCATGAAAAACAGTCTGCCAACCGGCTTCACGGTTCATCTGCATGATGGTTGTGCCTTCAGAGCTCAACTTCTCAAGCAGTAAATCTGCCACATCTTTCGCAACTCGAGCGATAGCGCCATAGCTCTCTCGATCCATCGAATGAATATCGGCATGGTGAGCTTTCGGAATAACTAATGAGTGGCCTTTTGCTGCGGGGAAGATATCCAAAAATGCCAGATGCTCGCTGTCCTCATAAATTTTTCGCGAAGGAATATCACCAGAAACTATCTTGCAAAAAATGCAATCACTCATGAGGAGATGCTAACCGAGCGATTCGTTGGCGAGCAATAGTTTGGCTTGGCGACTCGTTACCAAGTAACGATTGAAGAATTGTGAGCATTGGTTTCACAATTGTGAGCCATGCGCGGGATTTCTCTCTCAGGCCAAGGACTTTAAGAACCCGTGGATCCATCGTTGCGATTGCGGCATTGCATAAGACTCGATAGAACGGCATCGCTGCCTTTGAGAAAGGTGGATGGATGATGAAGTGCACGATTCTCTCTGTTGCTTCAATCTGTCCTATATCTCGATTGAGAAACACCTCTAAAACATTATGCAATTCTTCATCTGATTGAGGTGCATCCGCTAAACCGAGTGGTTCTGCGCTACGAGCCCACTCTTTGACATAGTTATCTACGGCACGATCTCGGTCTCGGCCCAGCTCTCGATAGGCAGTGAGGAAAGAATCGGTAAAAGCGCAGTGAACCCAGAGCAGGTGGCGAGAATGTGAAGCTTCGTATCGCTGATTTTCTCTTTGAGCATCCTGATATTCGCCAGTGACGTGAGAATGGAGTGCATTGACGCGACGCGCCTCTTTCGCAATAGCCTCGGTTGAACCGAAAGAGGTGATGGTGAGCCATCGAGTTGTGCGCTCCAAACGACCCAGTGGATCGGTGTCATAAGCTGAATGTTGCGCGACACCAGCCAGCGCCGCTGGATAGGCCGCTTGCATCAAGAGGGCCCTCACTCCCCCGACCAAAGTCGCCAGCGATCCATGCACTTTCCAGACATCACTATCCGGACCGTAGAAGCCAACATCGTTACCAATCGCCATCTCATTGGCCCATTGGGGTAAGCCTTTAGGATCGCCCGACACCGCGCGACGAAAGGCGGAGGCTATCCGCTCTCCGCCAAGTGATTTAAGAATCGCTCTCACTTCTTGGGAGTAAGTGTCTCGACGAAGAGCAAGGAATTCTCAAAGATAATTTCTTGATCGTAATCAAGGGTCGCTACATGGTAACTGTTAACCAACTCAATTCGCTGCTTCTGAATTGATCCCACTCCATCCATGATGATTTCGGTGTTTGACACCGGAAGAGTGTGATCTTCTTTCGAGTGAAAAAGCATGAGAGGAACAGTTACATCATGGAGGCGTTTTCTGGTGTAGCTCAACATTTTCAATAATTGATAGACGCCTACAGCTGGTAGCGAGTCATAGCCGTGCTCAGTTACTCCCGGCTTTTTGATGTCATCACCCACTGAATCGCGCATCTTTTGAAATCTAGAGATTACCCAGGCAAGTTGATGCGGAACAAACTTGACATGAATCATGGGATTAACGAGCACGATTCCGAGTAAATCCTTGGAACGCTTCGTTGCAATATTGAGAGTCGTGCCACCGCCCATCGAAAGACCGAAGATAAAGACTTTTTTACCTTGGCTAAGCATCCAATCCAACTCTTCTTCGACCTTTGCTGGCCACTCTTCCCAGTGAACACGATTAAGGTCAACCGGATCTGTTCCATGGCCAGGCAGGAGTGGGACCGAAATTGTGTAACCGCGTTGGTGAAGGTACTCACCCCACGGACGCATCGAAATAGGCGACCCAGTGAAACCGTGTACGAGAATTACTCCTATCCCAGCATTGGCACCTTTGCCCTCGGCGCGCCAATCTTGCATAGACCCTGCAGGTGCATCGTGAACGCTCATGGGCTAAGAGTATTGCTCTCAGAAAAATATTCCAGTGATATGTCGTATTCATGACCTATCCTTCAACATGTTATGGGGAGCAAAGAGCAGTCAACAAGTTGGCAATCCACCTTCCAAGAAATCGGTGAACCACTTCACAGTGCTCGTTTTGTAGTTCTCGATCTAGAGACAAGCGGTGGCGCTCCACACCTTGGTGCAGGAATAACCGAGATTGGCGCCGTCAAAATCCGTGGCGGCGAAGTTCTCGCAACCTTTTCGACCTTGGTCAATCCAGGACACGCGATACCGTCCTATATCACCTCACTGACCGGTATTGATGACGCTCTGATCGCCCATGCTCCTTCTATCGAAGATGTTCTGCCTGATCTCTTTCAATTCTTTGAAGATGAGTCCACAATTTTTGTAGCTCAGAACGCTCCCTTTGATCTCTCATTCCTCAAAGCGGCAGCGAAAATGTATGGCCATCCGTGGCCAGCGATGCGCGTTCTCGATACGGCACTGATTGCACGGAGAGCGCTCTCACGCGATGAAGCACCTAATTGCAAGCTCGGCACCTTGGCCGAAATTTTTGGTGCAGCGGTAACACCTAATCATCGTGCTTTGGAAGATGCGAAAGCCACCGTTGATGTGCTCCACGGTTTATTCGAAAGATTAGCTGGCTTCGAAATCTTTACTGTGGAAGAAGTTGTGAACTTTACTGCGCCAAAGAAATCTCGGTCGACAAAGCTGCCCACCGCTCAAGGAGATTTGTAGCTTTTCCTGAATCTATGGCGTCTATGACACGTGGCAACGCCTTCGAGATTCGCTCATGAATTGAGAGATCTCGCTCTCCTTCAAAAGCAGCGAGAGTTACTGCGCTATTAAGCACGACGATATCCCGGGGTGCTCCCCGCTCTCCCGCCAATATTCGCCTAGAAATCGCTGCGTTCTCTGCACCATCTCCACCAACGACTGCTGATATCGGCGCATTATCTATTCCAAAATCTTTAGCATCGATGCGGTCGCTAGAGATGCCATCGCTACCGATGGATAAGACAGATGTTGTCCCATCCAAAGTAATTTCATCGAGGCCGTCATCTCCCCTAAAGACAAAACCATCGCATCCCTTTGCCGCCATCACTTGCGCCATCACTAAGTGGATTCGATCATCGGCAACACCCAAAGCAATGGCTTTAGGCTTCGCCGGGTTGGCTAATGGACCAAGAAAGTTGAAGACCGTTGGTACTCCCAGTGCCTTACGTGCCGGAGCCGCATTTTTCATCGCTGGATGAAAGACGGGAGCGAAACAGAATCCGATTCCAAGTTCGCGAACAGTCCGCTCCACGCCAGCTGCCCCCAGATCGTATGCAACTCCCAAAGCGCCGTAGAAATCTGAAGCCCCAGATTTAGAAGAAACTGCGCGACTGCCATGTTTGACGACGCGAGCACCTGCCGCGGCCGCGACAATCGCAGCAGTGGATGAGATATTGATTGTATGAGCGCCATCTCCGCCAGTCCCCACAGTGTCTACTGCTCGTTCTGCAATGGAGATAGGTGTGGCATTGCGATACAACTGTTCAACGAGAGCCGTTACTTCCTCTGCTGTCTCGCCTTTCTTATGAAATTCTAGGAGAAATCTCTTGACTGATTCGATGTCAGCCGAATCCTCGAGAATCGCCTGTAAAACCCTTTGGACCTCGTGCGGTTCGAGATCAAGACCGGCTTCGAGTCGGGAGATGTAGTCGTCCCAGAGAAGAGTCATTAATCTGCCAAATTACCCAACGAGCGCAATCAAGGATTATGGCCGTGAGAGCGCAGCCGCATGGCGGGTGCGCACAAGGTCGGCCACTGTAGTTGCCAGTGTGAATGGATCTACCGGGTGAGTAACGCTCGCCTCAGCTCGAGACCAAGCTGCCAGCCAAGCATCTTCCTTCCGAGCGACGAGTAGTAACACCGGTGGGCAGTTAAAGACCTCATCTTTGAGCTGGCGGGCGACGCCCATGCCGCCTTCTGGCGCTGCCTCGCCATCGAGGATGAAGACATCGATGGGATTAAGCGAATCTGGTTTTACTCCATCGACATAGAGACGGAGGGCATCGGCGGTCGCGAACTCACGAATCTGATGTTCGCCCATCTCTGGCGAAAGGCTGCGGCCGAGGGCGCTCTTCACGGCAGCCCTGACAGTGGAGTCATCAGAGTAGAGAACGATATTGATTTTACGGGTCTCGGCCATGGCCAAATTGTAACCATCAGAGGTGAGCCTTTTCACCTTTATTTGGAGGGTAAAAAGGTGGTTCTGCCCACCTTAAAGTAGGTTTTATGAGGAGAAATCAGGAATAATCGCCTCTATGACCAGCACTGATGTGAACACGCACCACAAAATCACTCGACCTAACTTGGTCGCGGTGGGAACAATTGTTTGGCTCTCTTCCGAACTCATGTTCTTTGCCGCGCTCTTCGCGATGTACTTCACCACTCGCGCAGTGCAGGGTCCGGAGATCTGGCTAGAGTCGACAGAAATTCTCAATATTCCATTTGCTGTTTTCAATACAACAATATTGGTCCTTTCATCGGTCACGTGTCAGTTTGGTGTTTTTGCAGCAGAGCGATACCAACCACGTCGTACAGGTTCTCTACTCAAGGTTTCCTCTTGGGGAATGCGTGAATGGTTCGCACTCACCTTTCTCATGGGCGGTTTCTTCGTAGCAGGACAGATTTATGAGTATGCACATCTCGTCGCCGAAGGACTCACTCTCTCTTCCAATGCCTATGGCTCTGTCTTCTACTTGGCGACCGGATTCCACGGTCTCCATGTGACAGGTGGTTTGATCGCATTTCTGATTGTGCTCGTTCGCGTAGCGAAGGCTCGTCGCTTTACCCAAAGCCAAGCAACAACAGCCATCGTGGTCTCGTACTACTGGCACTTTGTTGACGTTGTTTGGATCGCGCTCTTCTCAGCTATTTACTTGATCAAGTAAATGGATCAAGAAATTAAAAAGGTCAAGGAAAGGAATACAGTGAAGCGTCTTTCGCGCCTCCGCCGCCATCGTGCGGCTGGACCAATTCTCTTGGTCTTCGCTCTCTTCTCAATCGGAACTACATTTCAGGTAGCAAGCGCAGTCAGTACGACGACGCAGACCACCGCAGATCGCTCTGCCGCAATTGAAGAAGGCAAGCAACTCTTCCTTAAGGGCTGCTCTTCTTGCCACGGTCTCAACGCTGAAGGTGGAGTAGTTGCTCCATCACTAATCGGAGTAGGTGCTGCATCGGTAGATTTCCAAGTAGGCACTGGTCGTATGCCGATGGGAGATATGAGCCAGCAGGCAGTTCGTAAGGAGCCCGTCTACACCCCTGCTGAAGTAGCGGCTCTCGCTGCATATGTTGCATCGCTTGCGCCAGGACCTGAAATTCCAAGTGATGAGCTTCTTAATTACGAGCGTGACGGTTCAGTTGCAGAGGGTGGAGAACTCTTCCGCACAAACTGCGCGATGTGCCACAACTTTGCTGCCCAAGGTGGAGCACTTACAAAGGGTAAGCACGCTCCAACTTTGATGGGTGTATCTGCAAAGCATATTTATGAAGCAATGATCACTGGTCCACAATCGATGCCGGTCTTTAGCGATAAGACAATCACTCCTGAAGAGAAGGCATCAATTATCAAGTGGATCAAATCTGCTGAAGCAGAGCCACAGCTTGGTGGAATGGCACTTGGTCGCGTAGGACCTGTAACTGAAGGCCTTTTGGCGTGGACTCTAGGAATCGGATTGCTCATTGGTGCAGCAGTCTGGTTGGCGATGAAAGCGAGATAAATAATGTCTACTGAACTCGAACCAATCAAGGATCCTGGATTACCGGCTCACGTACATCGTCGTGCCGATCTTGATGAGAAGTATGCAAAGCAGGCCGAGAATCAGGTTGCGATCCTTTTCTTACTCTCTGCGATGGGAACACTTCTGCTCATAGGTAGTTACTTCTTTATCCCACAAGATAGATTCCTCTTCATTCCTCTCATGGGCGAGCAGAATCTTCATCAACTCCTGCTCGGTCTTGGAATGGCAATTGCACTTTTCTGTATCGGTGCAGGTCTTATCCACTGGGCAAAGACATTGATGCCCGATGAAGAAGTGATTGCAGAACGTCACGAGTTCCGATCAAATGATGAAGACCGCGCAGAGTTTGTTAAGACAGTTAAGGCAGGTGCAGGTGCTGCCGGCTTAGGCCGACGTCCATTGATTAAGCGCACTATGGGTCTAGCTCTAGGACTCTCAGGAATTACTCCGATTCTCCTCCTTCGCGATTTAGGTCCGCTACCTGGTGATGAACTCGAAAAGACCTCATGGAAGGCTGGCACCTACCTTGTGACCGATCCAGGCGATCGCCGAATCAAGGCATCAGACCTTGAGGTCGGTGCGGTTGCTCAGGTTCTGCCAGAGTTGCCAGAGGGTAAGGATCACCACTCCCTCAATGACATTGCCAAGGATGCACTTCTTCTCATCCGACTTCGTCCAGAAGAGTTCAATCTTGATGCTGAGCGACTCTCTTGGACTCATGAAGGAATCATCGCCTTCTCTAAAATCTGTTCTCATATGGGTTGTGCCGTCGCGCTCTATGAGCAGCAGACAAAACATCTTCTCTGCCCTTGCTACCAGGCAACATTCGATGTGACTCGCGCGGCAAAAGTTATCTTCGGGCCAGCTGCTCGACCACTGCCTCAACTCGCGATAACCGTCGATGAAGAGGGATACTTGGTCGCACAAGCGCCATTTAGTGAACCTGTTGGACCTAGCTTCTGGGAGCGATCATC
>JACCDK011077155.1_pt1 | contig 11280 bp, 9 predicted proteins | sample 7445871 | NCBI WGS metagenome assembly JACCDK01 (sample SAMN15323436, study PRJNA562643) | freshwater metagenome | isolation source: river surface water | place: USA:Blue River Watershed | collected 2017-08-15
AAGCCTTGATTCCTTCACCTTGTAGACGTCCAACAGCTTCGTTATCGAACGAAACGTAATATGACGCTGAACCATTCAAAGTTAGACGGTCGTAGTCAATTGTTGGGACACCTTGTGCAGCTGCCTTATCTTGGACAGCCTTTGCTGACTCTGAGTCAAGGTTTACAAGAATTAGAACCTTGGCACCAGCAGACAACATCTGGTCAGCGATTGTCTGGAATGCAGCCTTATCACCGTTTGCATTCTGGATATCTGCCTTAACACCGGCAGCATCAAATGCAGCTTGAAGGAAGCCGCGATCTGCGGTCTCCCAGCGAGCAGATGAAGCGGCGTCAGGAAGGATTACACCGACAAATCCATCAGCAGATGAATCGTCTGATGAACCACAACCGGTGAGAATCAAGGCGAATGCTGCGATGATCGCAGAAAGCACCAAACGCGGTTTCTTCATTAGATATTTACCCTTTCGAAAGTACTTACGATAAATGGGGATTTTTAGCCCCCAACTCGTACATTGAGTCGAGGAGAAACTACTCCTCAGGAAGGCTTATGGAAACCCAATGTTTCGTTATCTGAGCGGAGGCTTATAACGATTAGATAAAAAGTCCTCGCCGTTATTGAGCCTCACTTCAGTACCCTTAGCAGGGTGTCATCACCAGAAAACCCATCTTCGGCTAACCCGGTTGCATGGATCGCCGAGGCGATCGCGTTGGTGGTGGCCTCGGAAATTTCCCAGGGAGGTCTTACTGGCGAAGCGGCCGCATCCTTAAGCGCCGAGAATATTCCGCTGGAGCGACCGAAGAATCGTGAGCATGGTGACTATGCAAGTTCAATCGCCCTCGCCCTTGCCAAAAGTGAGGGGAAAAGTCCACGCGTAATTGCTGAGCTAATAAAGACTGGGCTTGAGGCGATTGATGAGATTTCCAAAGTCGAGATCGCAGGTCCAGGATTTATCAACATCACGCTAAATAAATCGAGTCAAGGCGCCGTAGTTGCTCGCGTACTAAATGAGCGCGAGAAATTTGGCGAAGTGAAAACTTTGGCTGGCGTAAAAATTAACTTGGAATTTATTAGCGCAAATCCAACTGGCCCTTTGCATCTTGGACACACGAGATGGGCTGCTGTTGGCGATGCGCTGGCGAGCGTACTTGCCGCTGCAGGCGCACAAGTAACACGCGAGTTCTATATAAATGATCGCGGTAATCAGATGGATTTATTCGGGGCATCCATTCGCGCTGTTGCGTTAGGAATTGAACGTCCGGAGGATGGTTACCAAGGCGAATACATCAAAGACTTAGCAAAGTTAATTCTCGCCCAACATCCAGAATTTGTGAACCTACCTGAATCTGAATCGATTGCGGCATTTCGCGAGGCGGGATATGCCCTACAACTTCAAGAGCAGAAAGATGTTCTTGATAATTTTGGAACTCACTTTGATATCTGGTTCTCGGAGCGCTCCCTTCATGGGGGAGATGCGCTTGCTAAGTCACTTGCAAAATTAAAGAGTCAAGGACACCTCTTCGAATTAGAGGGTGCGACATGGCTGCGCACCACGGATTTTGGAGATGATAAAGACCGAGTCTTGGTGAAATCAGGCGGTGAGTTAACTTACTTCGCATCGGATACTGCTTATTACTTGGATAAACGTGAGCGCGGTTTTGATATCTGTATTTATATGCTCGGCGCCGATCACCACGGATATGTCGGAAGATTAAAGGCGACTGCGGCATGTGCCGGAGATAATCCTGAATACAACATTCATGTATTGATTGGCCAACTTGTGAAGATCATGGAAGGTGGAGTCGAGTTAAAACTCTCCAAGCGGGCCGGAACAATAATTACCCTCGAAGAATTAGTTGCCAAAGTGGGAGTAGATGCAGCGCGCTATACCTTGATTCGCTATCCCGTTGATACCCCGATGGTCCTAGATATCGATTTGTTGAAGCGTCGCACCAACGACAACCCGGTCTATTACGTGCAATATGCACATGCCCGAATCGCAGCGCTTCTGCGCAACGCTAAAGAGCTAGGTGTTGATTATGGAATTAATTACTTTAACCCCGAGTTATTAACTCATGAGCGCGAGCGCGAATTACTTGGTGGGCTGGCGCAATATCCAGAAATCGTTCGCAGCTCCGCAGAACTTCGCCAACCACATCGAGTCGCGCGCTTTATTGAAGAGTTAGCAACTCTCTACCATGGTTTCTATAGTGACTGCCGCGTCTTACCAATGGGCGAGGAAAAACCATCGCCAATTCATTCAACAAGAGCCACATTATGCGAAGCTACTCGACAGACCATCTCTAATGGCCTATCACTACTTGGCGTAAGCGCGCCGGAGCGGATGTAGAAATGGTTTCGATCTGGCCAATAAATACCAAGCGCATCGCCGGTGAAGTTGAGGTTGGCGGCTGCAGCGTTACTGCAATTGCCCAAAACTATGGCACACCAATCTTTGTTCTTGATGAAGGTGACTTTAAGGCGAGAATCTCAAATTGGCAGAGCGAATTCAAAGCGGCCTTTAACGAAAATGCGGGTGAGATCTTCTACGCCGCAAAATCATTTATCTCAGTTGAAATTGCCAAGATCATCAACCATTCCGGTATTGGTCTTGATGTCTGCACTGGTGGGGAGTTAGCGGTAGCGAGAGCTGCGAATTTTCCCGGTGAGCGAATTGAGATGCATGGCAATAACAAGTCGGAGAAAGAGATTGAAGCTGCAATCGACTATCGCGTGGGAGTTATAGTCCTAGATTCCCTACAAGAAATTGAAAGAGTAGCGCGGATTGCTCATGGGAAGAATCGAGTGCAGAAAGTAGTAATAAGACTTAATCCCGGTGTTGAAGCACACACCCATGAATACATCGCCACTGCACATGAAGATGTGAAGTTCGGTTTCTCTATTGCAACTGGTGGGGCATGGGATGCTCTGCTCTCCGTTGTTAAACATGAAAGCTTGCAACTCATTGGAGTTCATTGCCATATCGGTTCACAGATTTTTGCAACCGATGCCTATCAAGCAAGCGCGATTCGTTTACTTGAATTCCTTGCTCGCTATAAGGCGGAATTTGGAACTGAACTTGAAAATTTAAATGTTGGTGGTGGAATTGGAATTGCTTATACCGAAGAAGACACTCCGATGTCAGCCAAGGCATTTCTTGCCACAATTAATAATGTGATCGTTAAAGAATCGGCTCGCATTGGAATATCAGTCCCGAAAATTTCGATTGAGCCGGGGCGCGCACTTGTTGGCCCATCAATGATCACCCTTTACACAGTTGGAACAACTAAGGAAGTACAACTAGAAGATGGCGCAACGAGACTTTATGTCTCAGTTGATGGTGGGATGAGTGACAATATCCGGACCTCTTTATATGGCGCCGTTTACACAGCAGAGATCGCAAATAGAGTTTCAACCGCCCAATTGAGAAATTGTCGAATAGTCGGAAAACATTGCGAGACCGGCGATATTGTTATAAGTGAGATCGAACTTCCAAGTGATATTTCTCCCGGAGATTTACTTGCAGTTCCGGCGACCGGGGCTTATGGACGTAGCATGGCGAGTAATTACAACCATGTCCCACGGCCAGGAGTAATAAGCGTCGCGGCAGGTGCGGCACGAACCATAATTCGAAGCGAAACTGAGATTGACCTTCTAGCCTTAGACGTGGATGAAGCGCCAAAGAAATTAGAGAAATTACCAAACCGGGAATCTGGAGCAAGAAAATGAGTGGAGCCAATAAGGAATTAGCCGTTGGCATGCTCGGCTGCGGTGTAGTCGGTTCCCAGGTCGCCCGCCTTCTTGGCGAGGGTGCGGGTGAATTTACCGAGCGGGCTGGTGCACAACTCACATTAAAGAAAATTGCAGTCCGCGATATAAATGCTAAACGTGATCACGTTAACCAAAACCTTCTAACCACTGATGCAAACTCGGTGGTGAGTGATCCGGGAATAGATATCGTTATTGAGGTAATGGGCGGGATTGAGCCAGCCCGCGATTTACTCTTGACCGCAATTAAAAATAAGAAATCTGTTATTACCGCCAACAAGGCGCTTTTGGCCAAACATGGTGCAGAACTATTTGAAGCCGCTGCTAAGAGTGGCGTTGATTTGTATTACGAAGCTGCGGTGGGTGGTGCGATTCCAATTCTTCGACCACTTCGCGAATCAATTGTCGGTGATCATGTTCATCGAGTAATGGGAATAGTAAATGGAACAACAAATTACATACTCACAAAGATGGATGAAGCAGGAAGTGATTTTGCGACTGCGCTAAAAGAAGCACAGAAATTAGGATTTGCCGAAGCTGATCCAACAGCTGATGTCGAGGGACATGATGCTGCCGCCAAAGCGGCAATTCTTGCTGGGCTCGCTTTTCACACGCGGATAAACATCGACCAAGTAAGTAGTGAAGGAATCACAAAGATCTCTGCTCGCGATATTCAAGTAGCCCGGGATATAGATCATGTAATCAAATTGCTTGCAATTGCAGAGTTGACCTCCTCCGGTGAGATTAGTGTGCGCGTCCAGCCCACACTTTTGCCGCGACAACATCCGCTCGCGGCGGTGCGCAATGCCTTCAATGCAATATTTGTTGAAGCGGAGTCGGCCGGCGAGTTGATGTTCTACGGTAGGGGCGCCGGCGGCGCACCTACGGCAAGCGCAGTTCTTGGAGATCTGATTGCTATCGCTCGAAACATGACAAGAGGTGGTAGCGGGCACGGTGAGAGTGATTACGCGGAATTGAAATTAGCCGATCGCGGCAGCGTTTTAACCCGTTATTTAATCCGTCTTGATGTCAATGATCGCCCCGGAGTGCTTGCTTCAGTTGCTCAAATCTTTGCTACAAATAAAGTTTCGATTGAAACCGTCCGCCAATCTGGCCGGGGAGATTCGGCCGAATTAATCGTTATGACACATAGTGCAACGGAAGGTGCGCTAAGCGCAACTGTTATGGCGCTCTCCAAGAGCGATGCAGTCAAGAGCGTAGAGAGCGTCCTTCGAGTTGAAGGTGCGCGGGCGTGAAATTCTTTAGCAAGAAGGGCGCGCACCAATGGCGCGGTGTAATTGAAGAGTATCGCCACAGACTTCCAGTTTCGAAAAAAACTCCAGTTGTAACTCTTAACGAAGGTGGCACACCTCTTATTTATGCCTGCGTGATCTCGGAGATGCTAGAGAATCAAGTCTGGTTGAAATTTGAGGGTGCAAATCCCACAGGATCATTTAAAGATCGCGGTATGACTATGGCGATTTCAAAGGCAGCAGAAGAGGGTGCAAAGGCGGTCATTTGTGCATCAACGGGAAATACCAGCGCGAGCGCTGCAGCATATGCAACTAAAGCTGGCATGACTCCGGTTGTTCTTGTCCCACAAGGAAAAATTGCGATGGGTAAGTTAGCGCAAGCGATTGCACATGGCTCAAAACTTCTCCAAGTCGATGGAAATTTTGATGATTGCTTGACTCTTGCTCGTGAACTTTCCGAGAAATATCCCGTCTCGCTAGTGAATTCAGTTAATCCATTCCGAATCGAAGGGCAAAAGACGGCATCATTTGAAGTAGTTGATGCGCTGGGATTTGCTCCAGATATTCACGCTCTGCCCGTTGGTAACGCTGGAAATATCACGGCTTATTGGAAGGGATATGTCGAGTACGAAAAAGACGGAATGGCTAAGAGCCGACCTTCGATGTGGGGATTTCAAGCAGAGGGCGCTGCCCCAATCGTGCGCGGCGAGCCAGTAAAAAATCCCGAGACGATCGCAACCGCGATTCGCATTGGTAATCCCGCGTCCTGGCAACAAGCTTTAGCGGCACGGAATGAATCAAATGGCGTAATAGATATGGTCTCGGATGAGGAGATTTTGAGCGCATATCGATTAGTCGCAGCAAAAGAGGGAATTTTCGTTGAGCCATCCAGCGCCGCAGGTATAGCGGGATTAATCAAATTCAAGAGTGCGAAGAAGCTACCCACAAATAAACGGATAGTTATCACCGTGACTGGCAATGGTTTAAAGGATGTCCAATGGGTTTTGGATGGAGCTCCTGCTCCAACAGTTATCCCAGTCGACGTTAAGCGCGCCGCCGAAGTGATTGGATTGGCCTAATCATGGCGCGGGGATTTAAAGATCGACTCACATATAAAGCCACACCAATTCAAGTTAGCGTCCCAGCATCATCTGCAAATCTCGGCCCAGGATTTGATGCACTCGGTTTAGCACTTGAGATTAGAGATATCTATGTCGCACAGATTCTTGATGAGGAACTTTTTGATGTAGATGTGACCGGTGAGGGCGCGGAGGAAGTTAAGAAAGATGGTAAGCATCTTGTAATCAAAGCAATGATGCGTGGTTTCGAGTTTATGGGTGGCAAGCCAAGAGGTATTGCACTTCGAGCTCTAAATCAGATTCCCCATGGCCGAGGATTGGGTTCATCAGCAGCTGCAATAGTTGGCGGACTTTACTTAGCGCGCAGCCTTGTCCTATCAGGATCGACTTTGATGACCGATGAAGATTTAATTGCGCTCGCAACTGATCTTGAAGGACATCCTGACAATGTTTCAGCGGCAGCACTTGGTGGCGCAACCATTTCTTGGATCGAGAGTCGAGTAGGAGTTCCAACTGGATGCGCTGCCCGGATAAGCGTTGACCAATCAATTCGCGCATTACTCCTAATCCCAAACTCACAATTATCAACGGGCAAAGCGCGAAAAATGTTGCCAGAGAGCATCCCACATAGCGAAGCCACAATTAATTCAGGAAGAGCAGCGCTATTAGTTCACGCACTTACATCGCGCCCAGACCTTTTATTCGCAGCGACGGAAGATCATCTTCATCAAAAATATCGCCGTGACGGAATGCCTAAATCAGTGGATTTGGTCAATAAATTAAGGGCAGCCGGGGTCGCTGCCATGATTTCGGGGGCCGGACCAACAGTTCTAGTCCTACATAACAGCACTAGCGCTGAACATGATGACATTGTTAAAAGTGCCGGGGATTCTTTCCGCGCTCTCGATGTCGAGCTCTCGCCCATGGGGGTCGAGGTCTCAAACGCTTGATTTAGCAGGGCAAATCTTCGATTTGTGAGTTACTAGGCCCGGCTGATACATTTCTCATCGTTCGGCGGTAATCGAGCCGAGTCTCTGAAAAAAATCTGATTCTTGCAAGGCAAATTTCTTAACAATTCCTCGCGAGACCCCCTCAGGTGAAATCTAAAAACTACCCGCCTAAACGGCAGAAAAGAAAGAAAGTTAAATGGCAGAAACCAGCACACGTGCTCGGCGAGATTCTGGCGACCTATCTGCGTTGCTACTCCCAGAGCTAAAAAAGATCGCAGCAAACCTCGGCATCGAGGGAGCGAGCGATATGAAAAAGCCTGACCTAATTCAAGCGATCTCCGATCTTCAAGCGGCTAACCGTGAAGCGGCTCGTCTTGAGCGTGAAGCGCGTCGTAATGCTCGAATGCAGCGTCGCAATCGCTACTCCGAAGATGATGAGAGCCAAGGCGGCGAAGGTGAGAGCGAAGCTTCGGATGATTCCGATAGCCAGATGGAAAGTGAAACTTCTGAAAGTTCTAATTCAAATTCAGGATCAAATTATTCAAATTCAAATAATTATGAGAGTGGACGCGATGATCGTGGCTTCCGTCGCGATCGCCATAGAGATCGCGGAGATCGCGACCGAGATCGCGGACGCGATCGTCACCGCGATCGAGGCAGAGATCGCGAACGCGAAATCACAATTTCTGAGGATGATGTCTTGCTACCAGTTGGTGGCCTCCTGGATATTCTCGAAAACTACGCCTTTATCCGTACCGGCGGTTATCTACCCGGCCCAAATGATGTCTATGTATCACTTCATCAAGTTCGCCGATATGGCCTACGCAAAGGTGATGTTGTAACTGGCCAAGTTCGCCAACCTCGTGAAGGCGAGCGGCGCGAGAAATTCAATGCCTTAGTTCGCGTCGATACCGTAAATGGAATGGATCCAGAAACATCAAAGGATCGCGTTGAGTTTGCCAAGTTGGTTCCACTCTATCCACAAGAGCGCCTCCGCCTTGAAACCGAACCAAATGTTCTGACTACTCGCGTTATTGATTTGATTTCACCGATTGGTAAGGGTCAACGCGGACTTATTGTTTCGCCGCCGAAGGCTGGAAAAACAATGGTTCTGCAATCCATCGCAAATGCGATCACGAAGAACAACCCAGAGTGTCATCTGATGGTGGTCCTTGTTGATGAGCGCCCTGAGGAAGTTACCGATATGCAGCGCTCCGTTAAAGGTGAAGTTATTGCTTCAACATTTGATCGTCCCGCAGATGATCACACCTCCGTTGCAGAACTTGCGATTGAGAGAGCAAAGCGCCTGGTTGAACTTGGACACGATGTTGTTGTCCTGCTTGATTCGATTACTCGCCTTGGTCGCGCCTACAACATCGCAGCTCCAGCATCCGGTCGAATTCTTTCCGGTGGCGTTGATTCAGCAGCTCTATATCCACCCAAGAAATTCTTTGGCGCCGCTAGAAATATTGAAGATGGCGGTTCGCTAACAATTCTTGCTACCGCTCTAGTTGAGACTGGTTCAAAGATGGATGAAGTTATCTTTGAAGAGTTTAAGGGAACTGGAAATATGGAGTTGAAGTTGGATCGTAAATTTGCAGATAAGCGAATCTTCCCAGCCGTTGATGTTGATGCTTCGGGAACTCGTAAGGAAGAAATCCTTATGGGACCAGAAGAATTAAATATCGTATGGAAATTGCGACGAGTGCTTCATGCCCTTGATTCTCAGCAAGCCCTCGAACTTCTCCTTGAGAAGATGAAGGGCACTAAATCCAATGTCGAGTTCCTCATGCAGGTTCAGAAAACTACGGTTGGGCCCGACCAAAGCGGGAATTAGCCCTTTAGCGCTAGCCCGGGTAACCTACGCATCCGCTGGTTCACCAAACTCCTAATCGAGATTGGACCCAGCAACTTAAGGAGAGAAAATGAAGAACGATATTCATCCAAATTATGGCGAGACCACTGTTACATGTGGTTGCGGCGAGACCTTTAAGACTCGCTCCACTATCGAGACCGGCTCACTCTTTGTTGAAGTCTGCTCGGTCTGCCATCCCTTCTACACTGGAAAGCAGCGCATCCTAGATACTGGTGGACGCGTAGCGAAGTTCCAAGAGCGTATTCAGAAGGCAAAGCCAAACAAGAAGTAGCTTTCGTTAGAGAGGCCGCACCCTAAATTTGGGTAGCGGTCTCTTTTCTTTATCCGCACCAGCAAAGTAGAGAGGAGTTGAGAGATGAAGAAGCCCGAAGGCGATCGGTTTGCCTCGATGCCTGAGATATTAAAAGAGTATGAAGCGCTGGAATCCCAGATGGCAGATCCATCTATCCACTCCGACCAAGGAAAAGCGCGCAAACTAGGAAAGCGTTATGCCCAGCTTGGTCCAATCATTGCCGGCTATCGCAACTACAAGAAGTGCGATGAGGATTTAAAGGCTGCACGAGAATTGGCGGGCGTTGATCCCGAATTTGCAAGTGAGATTCCGGCAATGGAGGCAGCGCTAAATAGCGCCGGTGAGATTCTCGAGGAGTTATTACTGCCTCGTGATCCAAATGATGATCGAGATGTTATTTTGGAAATTAAAGCTGGCGCTGGCGGGGATGAGTCGGCGCTCTTCGCCGGAGATTTACTGCGTATGTATTTGCGCTATGCCGAAAAGCAAGGTTGGAAGACTGAGATTATCGATGCAACAGAGAGTGATCTCGGTGGTTATAAAGATGTATCGGTTGCCGTTAAGTCGCGCGGTAATGCGGAACCGGGAAGTGCGCCTTTTGCAAAATTGAAGTTTGAAGGTGGAGTTCACCGAGTCCAACGCGTTCCTGAGACTGAATCACAGGGGCGAATTCACACTTCAGCCGCTGGAGTTTTAGTTCTTCCCGAAGCGGAGGAAATTGATGTTCAAGTGAATATGAATGAACTTCGAATTGATGTTTATCGTTCATCTGGACCGGGTGGCCAGAGCGTGAATACAACCGATTCAGCTGTGCGAATTACCCATCTGCCTACCGGAATCGTGGTCTCTTGCCAGAATGAGAAGAGCCAATTACAGAATAAAGAGTCGGCGCTTCGCATTTTGCGCGCTCGCCTACTTGCCGCCGCCCAAGAAGCGGCCGATGCGGAAGCTGCAGCTACTAGAAAATCACAGGTAAGAACTGTAGATCGCTCTGAGCGAATTCGAACCTATAACTTTCCAGAAAATCGGTTAACTGATCATCGCGTTAACTTCAAAGCAAATAATCTAGATGCGGTTATTAATGGCGAATTGGATGATGTGATCAAATCTCTTCTTGATGCCGATAAGGCTGAGAAGTTGGCAGCTGCGGAGGCATAACCCATGCTTAAGGAGAGATTGCGAGCAGCGCGCAACGAACTTTCAGAAGTTTCCATCTCTGAAGTTGATGCGGAATTGTTGGCTGCTTTTGTCCTTGGAGTGGGCCGGATGGAGTTGCACGCTAAAGAGTTCAGCTTTACTAGCGAGCAAGAGGAAGAATTTTTGAACTTACTTGCGATGCGAAAATCTGGAAAGCCGTTGCAATACATAACAGGCGAGGCGCACTTTCGATATCTAACTTTTGAAGTCGGGCCCGGGGTATTAATCCCAAGACCAGAAACCGAATTACTAGTTGATGCAGCTTTAGTTGAAATCGAGCGAATCCAATCTGGGCCGAATTGGCGAAACAATGCGCGAACTTCCGTTGTGGATCTAGGCGCCGGAAGTGGAGCTATTGCTATCTCAATTGCCGATGAGGCAAAGCGTCGCGGGATGCCGGTACAAGTCGTTGCAGTCGAGCGAGAAGCAGGTGCGATTACTTGGCTAGAGCGAAATATCGCTAAACATGATGTTGATGTGCGAGTTATAAAGAGTGATGTAGCTACAGCGCTAATTGATGTTAAGTGTGATTTAGTTGTGGCGAATCCACCTTATATTCCGGAGGGAGCCGAGTTACCGCGCGAGGTGGTTAGTTTTGAGCCGCGTAGCGCGCTCTACGGGGGGATTGCCGGGTTAGAGGAGCCCGCAAGATTTATTGAAACTGCCACTCGAATTTTGAAAGCTGGTGGAATGTTCTTAATTGAGCATCATGAAAGCCAAGCAGAAGCAATCGCCTCAATACTGCGCTCCGACTTCAATGAAATTTCTAGTTTCTTAGATCTTAATGAACGGCCGCGCTGGATTAGCGCGCGAAAGGTTAGCTAGATGGCGGAGCGAATAGAGATATCCGATTCTCAAGATGTAA
>JACCDK010130892.1_pt1 | contig 11278 bp, 10 predicted proteins | sample 7445871 | NCBI WGS metagenome assembly JACCDK01 (sample SAMN15323436, study PRJNA562643) | freshwater metagenome | isolation source: river surface water | place: USA:Blue River Watershed | collected 2017-08-15
GACGCCATGGCCCGCATGGCCATTCCTTTAGGCGAGCCCGGCGGCTTCAGCACCATCATCGACGCACGCAGCGAAGACGAATTCGCGCTGGACCATTTGCCAGGCGCAGTCAATTGGCCGTCTTTGAACAACCAAGAACGCATCTTTGTGGGCACGATGTACAAACAAGTCAATGCGTTTGAAGCCCAAAAACACGGCGCCGCCCTGGTGGCTGCCAACATTGCAAGACACATCCAACGCGAGGTACTGGCGCTGCCTAAAAATTGGCAACCCTTGATTTACTGTTGGCGCGGTGGCAAGCGCAGTGGTTCCCTGTCGATGGTGTTGGGCCAAATTGGCTTTCGGGTGAACTTGATCGAAGGCGGTTACAAAGCCTTTCGCGCCGCCTTGGTCGAAGATATTCCAAAGCGCGTGACGCCCCTGAAGTTCAAAATCATCTCGGGGCCCACCGGCTCTGGCAAAACTCGTTTGTTACAGGCTTTGGCCGCCGAGGGGGCTCAGGTGTTGGACCTTGAAGATTTGGCTTCTCACCGCAGCTCGGTGCTGGGCCACATACCGGGACAACCGCAACCGAGTCAAAAGCACTTCGACACGTTGATATGGCAGGCCTTGCGCAGCTTCGACCCGACGCGTCCTGTGTTTGTGGAATCCGAAAGCCGCAAGGTCGGGAACTTGTCGATTCCAGAATCTTTGATGCACGCCATGCGAGACAGTCCTTGCTTTGAGTTGCAACTCAGCTTGGAGGAACGCGTGGCCTTGCTGATGGAAGACTACCGCTTCTTCGTAGACGACCCTGCCCTGTTTTGCCATCGCTTAGACGCGTTGATCGCCATTCGCGGCAAAGCCGTGGTGGAGGGGTGGAAAGAACAAGTGCATCAGGGGCAAATCGACCAAGTGGTGCGTGACCTGCTGGTGGTTCATTACGACCCAACTTATGCCGCATCAATGGTGCGCAATTTCACACAAACGGCTCAGGCCAGCGCCTGTGTGGCCGCGGACCGCCACCCCAACAGCATGCGCCAAGTGGCACAGACGTTGTGCCAACAAGTCAACGCTTAGCGCGTCAAGCGGTCGCAGCGTCGGTCACGCGCACCGAATTGCGGTAAGCATGCCAACTGGCAAAACCTAACCACGGCCCAACGACCAGCAAACCCGCGGCCGAAGGCAGCATGGCCAACACAATCAACACCACGATGAGCGCCCCCCACAGCATCGATACCGCGGTGTGATCCACAAACACACGCATGCTGGTGATGCATGCGGTGATGGCATCGGTGTCGCGATCCAAAATCATGGAAATTGACACCATCATGGTGGCAAACACCAGGCCCGCAAAGAAGCCCCCGACGCAGAGGTAAGCCGCAATGAACTCCCAGTTTTGTGGATTAAAAACGGCCTCCAACACCGTGGCCGTGCTGGGCATACCCGCCGTGTTGTAGAACACAGCGAATACCACCAACGAAGCGCGGCCCCACAGCAACTCAAGCACCAACATGACCATGATGAGCATGCTCATGCTTTTCAGGTGCGATTGCCAACAGGTCAGTGAGCTTCGCATGCTGGGCCTCTCGCCGCGCTCCATGTGCATGCTCACGTCATACAAGCCCATGGCCAAGAAAGGGCCAATCAACAAACAGCCAGAGACAGCAGACAGGGTGAACTCAGGAATGGTGTTGAACACCGCCAACAAAATCAGCGCCATCACCCAAAAACAAATTCCGTAAAACGCGCTGATCAGGGGCTGTGACACCATGTCGCGCAAGCCCTTCCAGAGCCATAAGATTGGATCGCCAAAGTGGATGGGGGTTATGTCGATGCGATCTTGGTTCTCATCGGGCACCAGTTGCTGCATGTACTCCCCTTCCTCTGACTTAGTGTTGCAAGTTGGCTTGTATCAGCGCCTGCAAGATGTCTTTTTGTAAATCAATCACGTCTTCAAGTCCAATACAAAACCGAACGACTTGTCCGAGTTGCATGTGCTGGATCGACCGGTTTCGGCTAGATGCCATGTTGTAAGGCATGACCAAACTCATGGGCCCACCCCAGCTGTAACCGATCTTGAACAGCTGAAGGCTATCGCAAAACGCGTCCACCGCGTGAGCGGGGAAACGCGCATCTACCACCACACTGAAAATACCCGCAGCCAACCCTTCGGGTTCTTGGGGCGTCACACACAGCCGCTGCCAATGCGTGTGACCCGGCGCGTTGCTGAGCGCAGGGTGCAGCACTTGACTGAACGCGGGTTGTTCAGCGCACCACGTGGCCAAGGCCCGCGCAGCCTGGTCCTGCGCTCGGTAGCGCAGAGGCATGCTGGATAAAGAACGCAGCACCAACTCCGCATCGTTGGCTCCCACCCCAGTGCCCAAACGCATGTGGCTGAGCTTCAACACATGTGCCAATGCATCGTTGCGTGTGACGATGCTGCCCATCAACACGTCACCGCCACCACTGGGGTATTTGGTCAGCGCATGAATGGTCAAGTCCACGCCCAATTCACCCTGGCCCGGGGTCAAGTCAAAAGCGTTGAAGGCCAAGCCTGCCCCCCAGGTGTTGTCCAGTGCGCACAGCACGCCACGGGCTTTGCACAGTTGCACCATGGCCACCAAATCCGGAAACTCCATCGTCACTGAGCCCGCCGCTTCGAGCCATACCAGGCGCGTGCGTTCGGTGATGCGAGCTGCCAAATCGTTCACATCCAACGGGTCATACACCTGGTGCGTGATACCAAACTGCGCCAACTCCCCTTCGGCCAACGATTTGTTGGGCGCATACGCGTTGTCAGGAATCAGCACCTCATCGCCCGTTTTCAGCAACGCAAAGTCCACATGCGCAATGGCTGCCAAACCGCTGGGCGTCAAGATGCAATGCGTGCCGCCTTCGAGGGTGGCTAAGCGCTCTTCCAGCGTGAACGTGGTGGGGGTGCCATGCAGGCCATAGGTGTAGGCCGACTTGTCCATCCATTGCCGTGTACGCATGGCCGCCACGTTGGGAAAGATCACCGTCGAGGCTTTGAACACGCCCACCTGCGGGGCGTCAAATTCTGAGGGCGGTTGGTAGGGGTGGTGAATCAGGTCGGTGCTGCGGGTCATGCCGCGATATTACGACAGGCAAAAAAAACTCCGCCTTGCAGCGGAGTTGTTCGAGGCGAAGAAGCTTAGACCTTCCACTTCTCCATCAATGCGGCTGGACGCATGCTGTCATAAGGTTCGAAGGGTTGGTGAATCCAGGGGTTGGTCGGCAAGTAATCGACCGAATAGTCAGGCGCAAATGCAGAAACACCTTTGGTCCAAATGACGGCGGTGCGCAACTCGGTGATGGGCTTGTAGTTGTTGCGCAGTTGGTCCACCACAGCTTTCAAGGTGTGACCCGTGTCGGCCAAATCGTCCACCAACAACACCTTGCCAGCGATCTCGCCTTTGGGTGTGGTGATGAAAAGGGCGATGTCCAAATGCCCTTGCACGGTGCCGGCATCGGCGCGGTAAGAGCTGGTCGACATGATGGCCAATGGCTTGTCAAAAATGCGCGACAAAATGTCGCCAGGGCGCATGCCGCCACGGGCCAAGCACAGAATGGTGTCGAATTCCCAGCCAGACTGGTGAACTTTGATCGCCAATTTTTCGATCAGGTTGTGATACTCGTCATAGGACACGTACAGGTGTTTGCCGTCTTCGGTCAACATGGGAAGTTCCTTTTAAAAAATTAAGCGATGTAGGGATGGGTCAGCAAAATCGTGTGGTCACGGTCAGGGCTGGTTGAGACCATGTGGATCGGCACACCCGTGGTTTGGGCGATGCGGTTCAGGTAGTGTTGAGCGGCTTTGGGCAACTTGGCGTAATCGGTCACACCGACGGTGCTGTCGGTCCAGCCTGGAATGGTTTCGTAGATCGGTTTGCAACGCGCGATCTCGTCAGCGCCCATAGGCAAGATGTCGATTTTTTCGCCATCCAATTCATAGCCCACGCACAACAGCAACTCGGTCAGGCCATCCAACACATCCAGCTTGGTGATGCACAAACCGGTCAGGCCGTTGACTTGGGCGCTACGCTTGAGCAACGCCGCATCGAACCAACCGCAGCGTCGCGCGCGACCGGTGGTGGTGCCCTTCTCTGCGCCCACCGTGGCCATGTGGTAGCCAGGGGTGCCTTCGGTTTCCCAATCGAGTTCGGTGGGGAATGGGGCGCCGCCCACACGGGTGCAATACGCTTTGGTGATGCCCAAGATGTAGTGCAACATGCCGGGGCCCACACCAGCACCTGCGGCTGCGTTGCCGGCCACGCAGTTGCTAGAGGTGACGAAGGGATAGGTGCCGTGGTCCACATCGAGCAAGGTACCTTGGGCGCCTTCGAACAACAAGTTGGCGCCGGCCTTGTGGGCTTCATTCAGCTCGCGGGATACGTCGGCCACCATGGGCAAGATTTCTTTCGCGTACGCCATGGCTTCGTTGTAGACGGTGTCGTAGTCCACCGCGGGGGCGTGCAGGATGTCGGTCAACACATGGTTGTGCAACGCCAGGTTCTCGCGCAGCTTGGTGGCGAAGCGCTCGGGGTGCTTCAGGTCTTGCACGCGCAGAGCACGACGCGCAATTTTGTCTTCGTAGGCGGGGCCAATGCCACGACCCGTGGTGCCGATTTTGGCGGTGCCTGCCTTCTCTTTGGCGGCTTCACGAGCCACGTCAATGGCGGCGTGGTAAGGCAAGATCAACGGACAGGCTTCGCTGATGCGCAAACGTGAACGCACTTCTACGCCGGCTTTTTCCAGCCCTGCAATTTCTTCGAGCAATTTAGGCGCAGACAACACCACGCCATTGCCGATGTAGCACTTCACGCCTGGGCGCATGATGCCGCTGGGGATCAAATGCAGCGCAGTTTTCACGCCATTGATGACCAAGGTGTGGCCTGCGTTGTGGCCGCCTTGAAAACGCACCACGCCGGTGGCGGTTTCGGTCAACCAATCGACCAATTTGCCTTTGCCTTCATCACCCCACTGGGTGCCGACGACGACGACGTTACGGCCTTGGGTTGCAGCCACGGTGTGTCCTTGGGTAGTACTCATATCTACTCGATTGCTCAAAAAATTAAAGGGGTTGACTGACGGGAATGGCTTTGACAGCCCACTGGCCGGCCACTTCGATCAGTTCACGATCACAGTCAAATTCATCGACTTCACTCTCGTGTCCTGGCAAGACGCAAACCACGGTTTCACCGTTGGCACGCAGGGTGGCAATGGCTTCGCGCAATCCTTGCGCAGTTCCCCAGGGGGCACGGATAGCGGCTTTGAGTGCGCGCTCAGGCACGACGCTGACCAACTCTTTCAAATCCAAACTAAAACCGACGGCAGGACGTTTACGACCGAACACCGCGCCGACTTCGTCATAACGACCGCCACGCACCAAGGCGTCACTGGCACCAGGTACAAAAATGGCAAAACGCACACCGCTGTAATAAGCGTAACCACGCAAATCAGCCAAATCAAAAGTCACAGCCACACCACTCAATTCGGCAGCGATTTGGCGCAGCTCAGACAAGGCTTGCAGCACCACAGGCCAAGCGGCAAACGCTTTTTCAGCTTGGGCCAACACCGATGCATCGCCATACAACCCAACCAATGCGGTCAAGGCAGTGCGCACGTTGGCGGGTAGTTTTTGAGTCATGGCTTGAACGCCAGGGGCATCTTTGGCAGCCAAGGCGCTGTGCAGAGCATCGCGCTCGTCAGCCGTCAAGGCGACACCGTCGAGCAAGGCTCGCACGATGCGCGCATCACTCAAATCAACAGTGAAATGTTGGATGGCCACTGCCTTCAAGCTGTCCAAGGCCAAATGCAACACTTCTAAGTCTGCTTCGAGGCCCACATGGCCATAAATCTCAGCACCAAACTGCAAGGGTTCACGCGTGGCAAACGGGCGGTCCGGGCGTGTGTGCAGCACCGGGCCACAGTAGCAAAGACGAGTCACACCGGCACGGTTGAGCAAATGGGCATCAATGCGAGCGACTTGCGGGGTGGTGTCCGCACGCAGGCCCAAGGTGCGACCCGAGAGTTGATCTACGAGTTTGAAGGTTTGTAAATCGAGGGCGCGACCCGTGCCCGACAGCAAGGATTCGAGGTATTCGAGCAATGGCGGCATGACCAGCTCGTAGCCGTAGCCTCGGGCTGTGTCCAAATAAAGACGACGCAGCTCTTCGATGTGCCGGGCCTCAGAAGGCAGAACATCGGCGATGTGATCCGGCAGAACCCAAGCAGACATGAAATGGAGGGAGGCTGTTAAAAACGAGATTTTACAGGGCTTACGGTGGCTTACTGGACCCACCACAGCATCAAAAGCCCTGCCATCACACAGACCAGCCCGAAAAAGCGAATTTGGCCGTCTTGCAAGGCCAAAATTTGCACCATTTTGTCCCGCCAACCCTGGGGAGACATGAACGGAAAGATGCCCTCTATGATCAACATCAGGGCGAAGGCACCCCACAGCGTATCGCCGTCCAAACTCATGCCACTGCCCTGTTATTTCTTAGGCGCTGGGGCGCTGTTACCGCCGCTCCCACGCAGCGCTTTGAAGAAGTCGCTCGAGGGGTCAACCACCATCACGTCGCTCTTTTTGTTGAAGGTGGATTTATAGGCCTCCAAACTGCGATAGAACTGAGCGAAGTTGGCGTCACGACCAAATGACTCGGCATACAAGCGAGCGGCTTCGGCATCGCCCTCACCTTTGATTTTTTGAGCTTCACGATAAGCATTGGCCACCGTGACCTCGCGTTGACGATCGGCATCGGCACGGATTTTTTCGCCCTCCGCTGCGCCGGTTGAGCGCAACTCGTTGGCCACGCGTTTGCGCTCGGCCTCCATGCGACGGTAAACAGACTCAGTGATGGCATCCACATAGTCGGCACGCGTGATGCGCACGTCGATCACGTCCACGCCCCAAGGTTTCGCACCTTTGACCGCAGCCAACACTTCGCGCTTGACATCGCTCAACAAATCTTCGCGCTTGAGCGAGAGCAACTCTTTCACGGTGCGTTTGTTGATTTCTTCTTGGAAAGCATTGCGGACCACGCGTGCCAATTGCACCGCACCGGCGTTTTCATCCAGACCCACGTTGCGGATGTACTGCGATGGATCGGTGATGCGCCAACGGGCATACCAGTCAATCACCACGCGTTGCTTTTCAGCGGTCAGCATGGGCTCGGTGTCTGCGTTGTCCAAGGTCAACAAACGCTTGTCGATGTAACTGACGTTTTGAAATGGAGGCGGCAGTTTGATATTCAGACCAGGCTCAGTGATGACGTTTTTGATCTGGCCAAACGAATACACCACGCCAAACTGGCGCTGATCCACCACGAACAAGGTAGAGCTCAGCAGCGCCAAGGCCACCAGAGCTGAGGAAATATAAAAACCAATTTTGTTGCTTTGCATGTTCGTATCCCCTGATCAACGGCTGTCGCGGTCGCGTGAGCGGCCGTCGCGTGCGCGGCTGTCAACCGCAGGCGCAGCGGTGTTGGTGCTGTTGGCATTGGGCGATGAATGGGTCGCATCGACAGGGGCTGCAGAGCCAATCGCATTGGCTTGTCCCGTTTGCTGAATGATTTTGTCCAATGGCAGGTACAACAAATTGGAGCCCTGTTTGGTATCCACCAAGACTTTGGTGGTGTTGCTGTAGATCTGCTGCATGGCATCGATGTACAAACGGTCGCGCATGACTTGTGGTGCTTTTTGGTACTCGGTGACCAATGACTTGAAGCGTTGGGCATCGCCTTCTGCTTGCGCCACGATGCGGGCTTTGTAACCATCGGCCTCTTGTTTCAAGCGCGACGCAGCACCCACGGCTCGGGGCACCACGTCGTTGGCATAGGCTTCGGCTTCGTTCTTGGCGCGTTCGCGCTCTTGTCCAGCCTTCAGCACGTCATCAAAAGCGGCTTGGACTTGCTCGGGAGGGCGCACGCCACCTTGCTGCAAGTTGATGCCCACCACTTCGATGCCGACCTTGTACTGGTCCAAGATGGCCTGCATCAAGGTGCGAATACGCGGACCAATTTGGTCACGCTCTTCGGACATGGCGGCATCCATCTTCATCTTGCCAACGACTTCGCGCACAGCGGTTTCAGCCGCTTGCACCACGGTGTCGGTGGGGCTCTTGGTTTCAAACAAATAAGCGCGCGCATCGGTCAAGCGGTACTGCACGGCGAATTTGATTTCGAGGATGTTTTCGTCTTCGGTCAGCATCGCCGACTCGCGCAAGCCCGTGGATTTGACGATGTTGTCACGGCCCACATCGACCGAGCGAATTTGCGTCACAAACACCAACTCGTGACGCTGGAAGGGATAAGGCAAACGCCAGTTAAAACCAGCGCCCACCGTGGAGTGATAACGACCGAATTGGGTGATCACCGCTTGCTGACCTTCTTGCACGATGAAGAACCCCGTGCTCAACCAGATCGCCAAGACCACAGCCCCGATCACCCCGATACCAAAACGGGCGGCCTTGAAGTCAGGACCCGAAGGACCTCCAGGGTTGCTAGGGGGCTCAGAGTTGCCGCCTTTGTTGCCAAACAAGCCTGAAATCTTGGCATTGAAGTCGCGCCACAACTCATCCAAATCAGGGGGGCCCCCTGCACCTGCGTGCGGACGGGGTGGGTCTTGTGGCTTTTTCTCATCGGCAGGCGTTTGCGCACCGTTGGGATCGAACGTCGGGTGACCTTCTTTGTCACGCCCCCAACGACCATCGTTGAGATTGAACATGCCGAGCAGTCGCGCGCGCCACGAAGGGCGGCTGGCTGTGGAGGTGTTGGAGTTCATACGCATCGTTGTTTTTCTCTCTGAAGTCGTCATTGTGCCTAATGATTCAGGCCTGATTCCATATCCTGCGAATTCTCATGGTCTTCAGGCAAACTGGCGACCGCTTCCTGCGCCAAAAAGGTCCGCAAACCAGCCAAACCCTCCCCGGTTTGAGCGCTGACAAAGAAACGGGGCACGTTCACCCCGTCCACCGTGTAGTGGTCGTGCAGTTGCACAGGCCGAGTATCAAGGCCCATGGCGTCGAGTTTGTTGAACACCAGAACCTGAGGCACTTCAGCCGCACCGATTTCGGCCAGGACCTTTTGCACCTCATCCATTTGTTCGGGGTAATTGGGATTGGACGCATCCACCACGTGCATCAACAAGGTGGCATCAGCGGCCTCTTGCAGCGTAGCCTGAAAAGCATCAATCAAACCATGGGGCAGATCACGGATGAAACCCACCGTGTCAGACAACGAGACCGAGCGCCCCACCCCCTCTTGGTTGCCCAAATAAAGTTGCCGTGTGGTGGTGTCGAGCGTGGCAAACAGTTGATCCGCGGCATAGGCACGGGCCTTGACCAAGGCGTTGAACAGAGTAGATTTGCCCGCGTTGGTGTAGCCCACCAACGAAATAGTGAAGGCATCCCGGCGGTTGCGTTGACGGCGTTGGGTGCTGCGCTGCTTCTTGACTTTCTCTAGACGCTCGCGTGTACGCTTGATGGCGTCGTTGATCATGCGGCGGTCCAGCTCAATCTGGGTTTCTCCGGGACCGCCTCGCATACCGATACCCCCGCTTTGACGCTCCAAGTGCGCCCAACCTCGGACCAAGCGTGTGCTGAGATATTGCAACTTGGCCAGCTCGACCTGCAACTTGCCCTCATGGCTGCGGGCGCGCTGGGCAAAAATTTCTAAAATTAACAAAGTGCGGTCGTTCACCGCCACGCCCATGTGACGTTCTAAATTGCGCTGTTGTGCAGGACTGAGAGACTGATCAAACAATATTTCAGTCGCCCCGTGCAGCAGGGCCAGTTCTTTGATCTCATCCGCCTTACCGCTACCTACAAACAGGGCCGCGTCGGGCGCTTTGCGTTTGCAGGTGATGCGTGCCACGGGCTTTAACCCAGCAGTTTCGGCTAGAAGGCCCAACTCTTCCAACGCGCCGTCGAAGTGCGGCAAGCCGAAATCAACCCCCACCAAAATAGTGGCACCAGCAGTTTTTTGAGGTGTGTCGTTCAAGCGTTCAATTCAAGCAATAAGACGTAAAAAAAGGGCTGAAGCAGCCCTTTTGGCAGAGCCCTCAAGCTCAAGCTTCAGGCGAGCTGCCTGTCCCATCGGTGGGGTTGAAATTGACCGCACGGCCCGGAACGATGGTTGAAATGGCATGCTTATAAACCATTTGGGTTACCGTGTTTCGTAGCAGTACAACGTATTGATCAAAAGATTCGATTTGACCTTGCAGCTTGATGCCGTTGACCAAATAAATGGAAACGGGCACATGTTCACGGCGCAGGATGTTCAAAAAGGGGTCTTGCAACAGTTGGCCTTTGTTCTTTGAGTTGTCGGTGTTCACGATATTCTCCGTGTCTGTGTAGTTGAAAGAAATCCCACGTTACCACACGCCGAAAGGCTTTGACTTCAATCGTCCTTGTCGGCGTAAGGATTAGCTGAGGTCTTCATCTCGATTCGCAAGGGGGTCCCCTCCAAATTAAAGGCCTTGCGGAAGCGACCTTCCAGGTAGCGCTTGTAAGCATCGGTGACGTGTTCAAGCGAATTACCGTGGATCACGATGATCGGCGGGTTCATGCCACCTTGATGCGCGTAGCGCAATTTGGGTCGGTACATGCCACCACGCTGGGGCGATTGGAATTGCACCGCCTCTAGCAACAAACGCGTCAACAAAGGCGTGGGCATCTTGCACATGGCCGCACGATGGGCTTGCGCGATCGCGCCCCACAAAGGCCCCAAGCCTTGGCGCTTTTTCGCAGAAATGAAGTGCATCGCAGCAAACTTCAAAAATGGCAAACGGGTTTCGATGGAGCGCATCAACAATTCGCGCTGGTAAGAGTCCACAGCGTCCCACTTGTTGACGGCCACCACGACGGCACGGCCGCTCTCAAGGATGTAGCCCGCAATGTGCGCATCTTGGTCGGTGACGCCTTGGGTTGCATCGAGCAGCAGCAACACCACGTTGGCTGACTCAATCGCTTGCAGAGTTTTCACCACTGAGAACTTTTCAATGGCTTCAAACACCTTGCCTTTGCGACGCAATCCAGCGGTGTCGATCAACTCAAACATTTGGCCATTGCGTTCGAACGGGACGCTGATGGCATCTCGCGTGGTACCCGGCATGTCAAACGCCACCAAGCGTTCTTCACCCAACCAAGTGTTGATGAGGGTCGATTTACCCACGTTGGGGCGGCCGGCCACAGCGAGCTTGGTGGTGCCGTCGTCGGCCTCTGACTCGGCCTCGGGTTCAGACAAATGGAGGGGCGCCAACGCCTTGGCCATCA
>JACCDK011030471.1_pt1 | contig 11278 bp, 7 predicted proteins | sample 7445871 | NCBI WGS metagenome assembly JACCDK01 (sample SAMN15323436, study PRJNA562643) | freshwater metagenome | isolation source: river surface water | place: USA:Blue River Watershed | collected 2017-08-15
ATCGATCTGCTGTTTACCCTTTTCTCTACCGACAATGATGTCATCCAAAAAGGGAAACTTAGCAAGAATCTTTCGCTCAGCTTCATTCCTACTATCTTCTCCAAGGAGTAAGGCAACAGAATCTCCATCTGCTACATCGGAATCTTCGAAAACCTCAGGGCGTTCACCAATTTTTTGAAGGTTAGCGAAAATTTTGTCACAGTTAGCCTTCAATGCTTTTTCTTCAGCGCTAGCACCGCAAGAAGTTAGCAAGCCGCCAAGCAAAACAATGGAAGTAAAACTAGTTACAAGTTTAATAACAAACTTCGACGACACTTTTATTCTCCCTTTAAATCACTAGAATTTCAGCACCTGGGGTTGAATCTTCCATTTGACTAATCACCTGCGCTTTAGTGCACATTTTAGTCAAGGCTTTTGGACATCCTGGTGTTGCAGTCCGGACACCCACCAGTGACCATGCGTCGACCAGACTCTGCGATTAGGACAAATCCATCGAAAACCCGCAACGTCTTGCAACTGACGCAATAACCTTCGATTTGTTTTGCTTGTCTTGAGGTCCCATCTGCATTTAGTGGATGCCCAAAGTCTCCTGGGTTCCACTCATCATCATCCTCGTCTTCATCCTCGTCTTCATCCGAAATCTCCTCACCACGAACCGCTAGGCCATTTTTTACGCTACGAGAGAGAGTTACCATAGTTGAGGAAGAATCATTTTCTTCGGCAATACTGGTAATCAATTCTTCGAGTTGATCATCGGTGAGAGTCAAGATCAATATGTCGTTGTAGACATGCTCCCGGGGAAGCATTTCATCTTGTGGCTTTGAAAGTAACAAAAGCGCATCAGATATGTCACCTTCACCTTTGATGCAATCGTAAAAATTCTTAAGATCAGAATCCCTAATTAGAAATTGCGGCATCTGTTATTCCCTATGCTTAACACTAAAAATGCTACGGATCACATCTATTGATATATAGGGTTTCTCCATCAACTTCCTTTGAAGCATAGTCGTACCCATCCCAACATTGAACCCAATCATTTATTCCGGTTCCAATTAAATAAATCATTAAACAAGCTACAAGAAATGCAAGTGAAATTAAAATTATTCCAGTTTTGGAAAAAATAAAGTTAACTTTAGCCTCAACCGCTTCTTGTGCCGCTTTTGCTTCTTGAGGAGTAGGTCCTTTATTCGTCATCGGCTCTGCACACTGACGGCAGAGCGCTTTCTGCACATTTGCTAAGTATTGCTCTGGAAAGGCACCACTCGTGTATTTGATCTCTTGACGAGTACCGAAATAGACGTCATTTCCTCTACAACGAGGACATTCATAAATTGGCACCCCTAAATTGTAGGAGAGAGTAATAAGGATTTGCCATCAATGGTTCCTTCCATGATCGGTCACAAATTAAGCCATGACCACAACAAAGTAACTAGTAGAGATTTTCGTTCTCTTTTCATGAACTAGCTCTATACTTGCGGACAACATTACGGCTTTTAAGGCGTCAGGAAGTGTCTTTCGTCAAGGCAACGTTAGGAAATAGGCAGTTTGTTTCGCGCTGAAAGGAGCTGGAATTGGACCAAGCCCATACAACAAAGCTAAGCATTGGAACAAGAAAACTTGATTGGGTTCCCATCGTCTTATCTGGAATTTTATTGGCTTACTGGTGGCAACCTTGGTTGTATTTAAATGTAACCACTTCGTTCATTCTTCTCTTGAACTTCTCTATTGTTGGGGCACTTCTCATTTGGGCTGATGGATATGAGAGGGAGCCGGCAATATCGGTTGCATGGAGCATCCTCTGGGGATGTTTTGTAGCAATCACCATCACCAGTCTGATTACCCCTGGGGAGAATAATCTCTTTGTGGCAGCTATCGTCGAAGAAGCCTCAAAGCTCCTAGGGCTACTTTGGATTTATAAGAGGGGCAGTATCCATTCGGCCACAGATGCTCTAGTCATGGGTGGCTTTATTGGACTTGGGTTTACTATCTTTGAGGACTTCACATACTCTGCTGGCTATGAAGATGCGACATCGATCTTAATTTTTAGAGCGATTTTTTCTGTTTTTGCACACACATTTTTCTCAGGTGTAGGTGCAGCAATCATGTATGTGTTATGGCAGAAGTTAAATAGTGGCGGCATAGTTTTAGGCTTTATTTTTTCTTATCTAATTCACTTTCTCTGGAATCTCTCTTTGTCCATTGATTTAGCTTCTATTAGCCTCTTACTCAATTTTATTGTTTATGCCGCTTGGCCCCCAGTTGTCTTGCTAATAACCTGCATTTTGGTGCGGCAAAAAGAGGCAGCGCACATCAAAAGGAATGGCGCAGAGGCAGTCGAACTAGGAATCATCTCTCAGAATGAAATCGATCAGATCTTGTTTCATGCTTCTCGGAAAGAAAGGATGCGACAGTTGACTTCACGCTCAGATAGGAGGCAGTACAAAAAGGAATTGAACAAAAAGGCAAGAGCAATTCTCGAGTTTGACTCTCAATCAAGAGGTGAATTTGTTGAGAGTAGAGAAATCACCATAAACAAGGCTGAAAATGATCCCTGGGCCTAGTTTTTAGTTTCTCTTACTTTTTTTCAAACCCAACTGTTGTTCCTGTCATCTGATCCCACAATGTTTGGCGAGATGATCTAAAAACCAAAAGCGCCGAAACTAGAGTAAACAATAATCCAGCTCCAAACAACACTAGTGACAACACTGTTGCAAGAGCAGAGAATGCCAAGAAGTAAACTACGAAACCTCGTAGAAAAACTTGACCATTTGCTACAGGTTGCATTGTCTTAGCATCGACAATTCTGAGTCCTAGTATTTGACGAGCTGGAGTTAGTCCCTTGCCTAGAAGGATTAACCACCAGATGAACCAACCAATTCCCAGCGTGATGATCGCTAGGACTGATTCAAGAACTGCAGCTCCAAAGCGATGTAGTGGAGTTGCAAAGGGTAGGCCCATTTGACTTGATTCCGCATTAACGTCCCAGTTTGACATGATTTAGTACCTCTCTCAATTGATTTTGTCTCCATCTATCCAGTTGGAGACATCTACACGAACAATTACTTCAACGCCAGCCTTATCATCCTTGTCTACAACGTGCTTCTTGATTTCCTCATCGATTTTTCTGTCCAAACGTTCCGGAATTAGCGCATATGAAGTGATACTTCGACGGTCGAACAAATTATCAAGTTGGCCACTGCTACTGAAGTTAATCTGTTGCCATGATCCAACTTTGCCTAAGACTTCAGAAATAAAGTCTTCCCATTTCACTAAATCATCGGATGAATCAAAGATTGAAGCTTTCATTTTCAATCCTGCTAATTCATCAGGCTTAATTGAGTCAACGCTGAATCCCGTCTCCTCGGGCAAAACTTTACTCTGGACATACTCAGTTAATTTCTCGATCAGTCTATCTCCGACACGCTTTAAGTACTGGTCACTTGCGATCTCACTTCTAAGTTTTCTTCTTAGGCGTCCATCTTCATCTATTCGACTAGAAATCGATGAGGTTCGCATCGCATTAGATTTTTCGTACTCTTCAAACAGAATTGAGACTTGTTCAGTGCGCCAATTCCCAGAAATAAAGTGCTCTAGCGCACGTGTTTTAACATCGTTGAATGCGCCCACTTCTCGTGGCACTGCTACGTCCATAGACTTAGGCAACTTTGTTGAATCCAAGCGTGTTCCTTCGTAGTCAATCCACTCCTCTGAGACAAACCAAGGATTATGTAGGATTTTTGCCATTAACCCAAGATATTCATGCATTTCTTGGTGCAGGAATCGTAAGCGCCCTTTTTCTGTTGATAGTTCAGATACAGCCTTTAGATAAAACCGAGCTTCAGCAATCTCCCGATTTAAACGCTTTCTCCATCGTGAGTAATCACGGAAGTAGAAAACAAAGGCAAAGAACCAACTAAAGACTGCGCCGAATCCAATGACTTGGGAAATAATGCTGATCGGGTTAGTTATACCTAAAAAGTTCAAAACCATTGGAATCCAACCTAAGCCCATGGCCTGAAGAGCCAGATTTACCAAGAAACCAAACAATAAAGAGAACAAAAGTCCTCCAAAAGAGAACCTAAATTTCCTCAAGAACTTCTTCTTATTATCTCGAGCCTCTTCATAAAGACTTTGCGTCTTGGTCTCTACCCATTTACTAATATCAGCTTCAAATGTGGCCAATCTTTCTTGCTCTTTGCTTAGGGCGGCAAGCAATTGCCAAGCATAAGTTCCCTTGCGCTCCGAAATCCATTCATTCAAGGACTCCTGTGCTGACAGAAATTGCTCTAACTGCTCCTCTTTTTCTTGGTTTGTTTCCTTTGCTGACTTGTAAGTTGCAATTCCAACTTTGAGTACATTCTTTAGCTTCTCAAATTCTTTTTCAAGGAAATCAATGTTCTCTGAAACTATTTGGTTTTCTTCTTTTATCCATTTAACAGTGCCTTTCTTGTAGCGGTTTTTTCTCCTTTCAAAAGGGTTCAGCACTATCTCCTCTTCAAAGTCTTTATCAACCGCTAAATCTTCATCAATTTCTATGTTGATTTCACCGAGTTCCTCTAAGGACACTTCCTCTAATCCCTCACCATCAGATAATCCCGCCAAATCTTCGGTCTGTTGGACGACTACTTCGACTTCTTCTTCTGGTCCAGAAATAGCCTTTTCGTTTAGGGCTTTACCAAGTTGGATACCCAATGAGTTGATGCCTACTTCAGGCTCTGATACATCAACATCATGTTCATCACTAGAGATATCTCGAGCCTCTACAGGTTCAATTGAGTGATTGTTTTCCTCCCCAATTTCACCAGGAGATTCATTCATCTGGTCCATGTCTTCAGCTAAATCTTTTTCATCACTCATGGTTTGCCTCAACTCTTGGTGCTGTCTCAAGTTCATCAAGGATTCGCTCTAAGCCACGCTTTCGACTTACAACTTTACTTAATTCACCACGACACTTCCGAACCCATTTCTTGGCCCGCTCTTTTTCATTTTCTGCAGCGATAAGCTCAGACATTGCCGCACGAGCTTCCTCTTGGAGTTCTGAAATGACCTCCGTGAATTGGGCTGTTAGTTTGATGGCTTGGTCTGTGTCCAACCAATCTAGTGAAGACTTAACTGTTTCCGCATCCTCGTCTACATCTCGAGCGAATTCTGGAACGCTCCAGTTTGAACCTTCTTTAGGAATTAGCTCAGTCGAAGACGCAATCACCTTGCCTTTTGCAATCTCTGAGTCTCCTTCAAGTAGTTTCACAAGATCTGTTCTTATGCTTTTCCAAAGAGACCCATGATCAAAGCGGTAGTCAACTGCCAACGGAATGTCAGAGAGTCTCAACTTCACTTTTTCACGAACATCAGCGATTTTATTTATATCTTCACTTTCTTCGGGCATGATTCCGTATCTACGTAACTTACTTCTGGATTTATTCAAGTCTTCTCTAACATCAATCGTAAATTCCCCATCAGCACCGAAAAGCAAATCCGTTGCCTTTTTATTAAATCCTTCAACTATTGAAGTGAACAAATTTCTTGGAAGAGCAATTAGGTTATCTAACAGAAATCGCATAAATAACTTAAGTCCACCAATTAGTCCAATTTTTATCTGGCTCTCATCTGGTAGCTTTTTCTCGAGTTTGCAGATCAAAGCCTTTCCATCTTCATTCAGGGTCTTTTCGACAAAAGACTTAATTGCTGAATCTCGTTCAGAGCCATCTAGAAGAGTCTTGCCCTCTAAATGGAAGTTGGCATCGGCCAATGGGCTTCCGTGTTGCTCGATCTGCTTGAGCGCAGCTGCAGCAACTTTGACCGCTACATCATCGGTCTTCACCGCTCTTACAAATGTTCTCTGAAGAATGAATTTGTCAAAAGTCGCGGATCTATCAACTTCAGAATTTTCCAAAACCGTTTTATTTACACCCACCCATAGGCCCAGGGATGTTGCAATGTTTGCTAAAAGAAATCCAACATATTTCGGGTCAGACTCCGACACAAATGAGTCAACTCCCATAGGCGAAGACCTATCCTCAGGGGCGACGATTACATTTAAATCCCATACAGTCTCAGAGTGGTCTAATTTTTCACCAAGAGCCAAGCCTGAACTTCCTGCAAGCATATTTATGAGGAATAGTTTAGTTCCACGTCGAGAAGACCCACGATCACCTTCTTCATGCTTACTTGAAGCAAGTCGTAATTGGGCTCCTATGCGGTTTGCTAGATTTAATTGCTTTTCATTGATATCACTGGACTTAGAGATATGCCGTACCGCAAGAACTCGCAAAGTATCTAGTTGTGAGTTTGCGAGCTCATCAAACAGATCTCTTTCTCGCGAACCGTTTAACCCAACGACCGTTGAAACAATCGGTCTTGGATTCGATGAGTCAAAGGGCAGAAAACAGTCACTCTCTTGGGCAGATACTGTTACATACATCGCCGGGACGAGAAGGCGTTCCTTAGTCCACTCCTTCGCTGTTTCCAGAATTTGAGAACCAAAAGGTTCATCTGGAAGCAATACAATTGAAGTGCCTTCAGCTGGCCAAGAGGATGACATAACTAGTCTCGAGCCTTTTTACTCTTGCCAGAGTCACCAACCGCTTTAGCATGTGCCAAAAGTTTCTCTAGAGAACTAAGCCAGATTGCACTCCATTCATACTGTGATGTCATTTCAAATGGATTTACATTCTTGTCTGCATCAGCAAAGCGCTGCTTTAATATAGAAATTTCACCTTCTATATCCTCAATCAGGCTGGCCTTTCTCTCTTCAGGAGTGAGGCTGTTATCAGTAACCACTGGTCCTGTGCCCTTGACAAAATCACTCAATACACGATTGACGCCATACTCTTGATCGTCATCTATGTCAGTACCTGCATCCATGAGTGCATGGTGGGCAAATAAAGGTGTAATTGAAGCTGTTGCGTTTACTTCCAACAGAGCAATTGAAAGTGAGCTCAATACGGCTGGGAAAGTGTCAAAGGATCTTGGTGCATCACCTAATCCTAGAAGTGGGTGCGGAAAGTCGACCCAATTTTTCTCGACATAGCTGTACACAGAGACTTTTCTACCCTTGTTTACATCGGTGTCTACGACTTTTCGCAAGTCCACAAACGTTAAAGCTAACCAACCCAAGAACATTAAATCTAGAACTTCTTGAGAAACAGGAATGGCCTCTGGTGCGGGCTTGGTGCGCCTCAATGTCCAGAACTGTTGACGCGTCTGTGAAGCATTTGATCGAGCTAGCCAATCTCTATGAATTGGTCCCATTAGTGTGTTGAAGACAACAGGATTTCGCGCACCTTTTGTGGTTGAGAATATCGTTATTTCCCTTGCACTATCTGAACTACTAAATGTTTCTTTGTCCTGTATCGCCTGATTGCCAGGATCGAAACTATTAACCAAACCCACGATCTTTTCTTGTAGCTCAAGGTTTTCTAGAGGAATTGTGGAAAAAGATGTATAGGTTCCACCAGCAGCTCCAGGATGAACTGCATTCAGTACCTTAATATTTTCCTCAACCATAGGCTTTGAATACTTAAGAGCGCTACTGAACTTAGCCTCAAAATCCTTCTGTCGCTTTGACTTTTCAGCAGGATCGGTTAAGTTTTCAAGATAAGGGCGAATTCCCATGTTTACTTGATTACTTAGAGAGCCAGCATGGAGATTAATCATAGTTTTCGCACGATCATAAATATCGCCGATACCTAATTGGAAAGTAAAGCTCGCTTTTTGCGCATTTCCAATTGTTGCCCGGTAATTACTATTTTTTGGTTGCCATCCTGGACGGAGCTCAATCATGTTTTGTTCTGCACCATCTCCAGCTTTATCAAAAGGTATACCTAGTAAAGCTCTCTCAGTCATGCGTATGTCCCAAGCACTTTGCATTTCAGGCTCGAGGGCACTCTGTGACCACTCCCGAAACAACCTTGGAAACTCCTTATAATCAATAAGGGTTTGTTCAGTGTTTGGTGGAGCAAATCTTTCTTGAACCGATGCTTTATCTGAAGTCGGGAATGATGAGAAGCTTGAGAATCCATACTCTTCATCAGCTGAGCGCTCTTCCTTAAGGTTCTCAATTTCCTCAGACATTTTCTTTAGAAGTGGAGCTAGGAAATTCTCGTCTAAGTCACTAAGAAGCTCGATTGCGATCATGATTCGATCGACTTCACCAAGGAAAGTGATGCCCTTCTTCACTACATCTTGAACCTTTTGAATCTCTTGATCTTTCTTCTCAATTTTGGCTTTTCCAGTGCTCAGGAACTGTAGAACTCGACCACGGATTTCATCCGTGAGATTCCTCTTCTGCTCTGCATCACTTGGAAGTTCAACCTTAACCAGAAACTCAACTTCTTTACGTAATTTTCTAAGGAGCTCTACACCCACATAAAGGCCACCGCTCACAACAGCACTTGAAGTAGCAGCAAGGACACGCTTTTGAATGTCTTGGGTCCAGCTCTGAACAGAATCAAAAACGGAAGTTTTTTCTGCAGTCAAAAGTTTCACCTTATTTGCATTGAAGTAAGTCATGATTCTCTGTTCCCAAGTGGATGGGTCCAAGGCTGTATCTTTTCCAGAGGCATTAGCAATACATTCGTTAGCAAAATTCACATAGAAACTATCCTGACCCTTTAGAGCGTCCAGGACATCGTTCTCTGGATTTCTCTCTCTTAAACCAGACTCATCTAAATAACCACTCCAGAGCTGATCTACTCTCGTATCAATCTGGACATTTCTATTCATCGATTGATCTTTACTTACTGGCTCAAAATCTGGCCATAGCAATCTTTCAACGGCACTTCGAGTTATACACTCCGCACCAAATTCGACTAAACGGTCCATTCCCAATGAAACTCGACTAAAGCCCATGGCAGCGAAAGGTTGGTAGTGCTCAAGATTATTTGCAACCTTCAACCGTGTTTTGTCGGTCATTGTGGCGCTTGTAGGGAAAACATTCACAACAACATAATCATCTAGCCATTGTTGAGTTGCAGGACTCATAGTCAAAGATGCTAATGAGGAGCCCACAGCAAAGTAGATCTCCTTAGTTGTCGCACCCAATGCGCCATCATTATTTTTTGCACCGATTAGCCAATGGTGCTTGCCACCATAACGGCGGCCTGTTGAAGGTCTTCCAATTCCGTCAAATAAGAAGGTTGAGGCATTAGTCATTTTCTCTCGCCACACGCCGTTAACAACTTCAGATAGAGCGCCTAACGTATTACCCGGAACAGATTTCAACATGTTTTCAGGGATGTTAAGCGAAAACACATCGGCACCGTAGAGCATTACGTGCATAAACTCGTCTAAGGAAGGATCTACAGATTTAATTAACTGAGCCACATCTTGGAATAGACCAGAGCCTGATCCACCCGCCATTGAGGAAATAACAAATACAGAAGTGTGGGGCGGTCTAGCAGAAACTGGAATGTCGAAGAGTTGATTGAGTCGCGCAAGATCCCTGTTGGCTTGTGCTGACGTCAATCGATTGTGAGCATCGGTCAAGAATCTATTCATAGCTCCCAGTTGCGAAACGCCAACAGTTCTTCCGATTGCGCGAAATTGTCCTGCACCTTTCGCAATTGGAACTGGAGTAGAAAATGGAAGCCAACCGGATAAAACTTCGTTACGACTTGACGCAGGCGTAGAATTCATGATCTGGTCTTTGACGGTCTGATAACTAACTTGTCCAGGTACTAGTCCCAAATAAGAGTCTGATGGAAGCATTGGTGATGGGAAACCCCCACGTCCCTGTTCTGCAATTGTGTCAATCCAAAGAGTCTGCCAGCAATCAGGGAATGGGCCTTCCCACTTAAGGGATTCGAGGCGCTCGGTTAGAATCTCGCGAATAGCCCGGACAGTATTACCTCCAGAACCACCAACGCCGACAAACAACATTGAACCTAGCATTTAGAATCTCCTATCGTTTTCTTACGCCCATGGATCATCTGGATCCACCTGCGGTGCCTGAGTTGGTTCTTTGGAACTTTCTTTCGCTTTTTCCGATTTTTTCTTACCGAAAAACTTCTTCTTCTCCGCTGGTTCGGTAGCAACTGACTCTGTATTACTTCCGCTAACAGTGCTTGTGGTGCTAGGTGAGTCAAAGTCATCCCAACTTGCACTCGGGGAAACTTGCGGAGAAATTTCTGTAGCAACTGCGCGCGGGGTGCCCGCATCAAATGCGTTTGCGTCAACTGACCCGGACTGACCAAGGTTTTTGGCCAGTAGGGCCCAAGCTTCTTCACTCGTCTGGATCTGATCCTTTAACTGATTGAACTGACTATCAGCTTGGCTAGGGTCAATGTTTAGATAGACCGTAATCAAGGCCGTTAGCTCAAATTTCCCACCAGCTTCACTGGCTGCACCTTTGAGAGCCGAAACGACCCAATAACCATTTGGATTCAAGGGGGCTGCAAGTCGCACGCCAGCCGAATCATTCAGGGTCTCTTCATTAGCAAACCCAATGCGGCCCTCACTAAATTCCAGAATTCCTGAGACCTCCCCGAAAGGATTCTTTGGAAGCTTTGTTTTCAGTGTGAAAACTTCCAAAGAATTCCAATCCTGTCTCAGTAGTCTTTCAGAATCGGTGCTAACGGACGGATACTCGAAGTTACGATCTTCAAATAGATCTTTTTGATCATCGTTTCTTGAGACCAAGACGTTGCTATCCGAGATAGAAACCTTTACTGGAATATTTGCAATTCTGATATCCCTCATTCTAAATCTTGCAAAGAAATAGTTGTTTAATTGCAACAGGCTCAAGGGAATCAAAATTCCAAGAAGTACTAAGACAGCGGGCAACCATGGTGGTGGCGGAATCTCTTTAGAGTTGAATTCGATATTTGCAAGTAAATCCAAACTCTGAGTTGAATCTGGGGTCCTAGTATTAAGAATCACTAAACCTTTTGAAACTCCCTTAGCTGCGATTTCGCTTGCAAGAGAAATTTCAAGCTCTAAGGAATCACCTTGCTTGACCAAGACTTCATCGCCAATCCCTATTTCTGAACCAGTATTTTTGTTAACAACTGATGAAGCGAAGTCTCCAAAAGTTCTTCCTCGTGGATCTTGTTTAATTTCTAGTGACTTGATACTCAAAAGACAATCGCCCTGCTTAGGTCCTTGAATCTCTAAAGTCGCTTTAGCCGGCGTCTTGGTATAGAGGTCGCTCAGCAATACGTTTGTCTGTGCCAGATTGCAGAGTTGGTCAGGTAACACCAGAGGGACATCTACGGCACTCTTAATTGTTGGAAGTTTTACCCCTGACTTAGTTGTTAGATCTAGCTTAAGAAGCAAAGAA
>JACCDK010714350.1_pt1 | contig 11275 bp, 10 predicted proteins | sample 7445871 | NCBI WGS metagenome assembly JACCDK01 (sample SAMN15323436, study PRJNA562643) | freshwater metagenome | isolation source: river surface water | place: USA:Blue River Watershed | collected 2017-08-15
GCTGATCCGCAATCCAATCAGTCGCTGCAGTCTCGCTCACCGAGAAATTTGGGATTTCTTTGAAACCCAAATCCAAACTGGATTCGTCTCCGAATTGAGAAACTTGGACAATTTCTTTTTCTCTATCGCTCTTTAGGGCCTGAAGGAAATCGTTGAGATCAGCGAAGCTTCCGGATGATAAGTCAATTGGGGCCTGAGCTCCAGAAATTGCCGCGTCCCAAGCGGCATGCAAAAACTCCTCATTAGTTTCTTTTAGATTTTGCGCACGACTAGCGATTTTTTCTGGGTTTACCAATACCAGTGGAGTGGCCTTTGAAAAGTATTCGGTGATGCTACCCATCTTTGAAGAGAGCACCGGAGCCAAAGACTCCATGCCCTCTGCGGGAATCCCATTCGAGATTTTCTCCAACATTTCCGACAAGTTTGGAAACTCGTGCTTCATCTCTCTTGCCCGCGAGGCCACCTCGGGCGTAATCAGCACTTCTCTCGCTGCGTAAATCTCAAGCGACTCTAGGTTCGTTAAATGAGAGCGCTGGTCCGAAACTGAGAATTCTCGAATCTCTTCAAGTTCATCACCAAAGAACTCAAGTCGAAGAGCGTGCTCAGCGGTTGTTGGAAAGAGGTCGACAATGCCACCTCTAATTGCAAACTCTCCTCGCTTTGCAACCATGTCAACCCTGAGATAGCCAAGTTCAATTAGCTTCAGGGCAAGCTCAGGCATCAGATAGTCTTTGCCCCGTTGCAGCCAAAAAGGAGGATGATCTTCCAGTCCACCGACAACTGGCTGCAATGCAGCTCTAATCGAGAGCTTGATAACCACCTTGTGGTCTGCACCGTTCTGCTTTATTTCGTGCATGCGATGGAGTGCTCGAAGACGGCGTCCAACCGTCTCGGGTGAAGGGCTGAGGCGCTCGTGCGGGAGTGTTTCCCAAGCGGGGAAGTCGATTACTTCTATATCTGGTTGCAGGTTCAAAAGTTCGGCAGCAATTTCATCCGCCTCTTTGCTGCTGGCGGCAATGATTGCCACCGGGTCTTTAGAGGTTTCTATTAGCTGGGAGATGATTATTGGTTGGGCGCCGGGAGGAGCGACATAGCTTCGAATCGATGATTTTTTGGCAAGGGCTTCCTGAAGCGGGCGCGACTGACCCAAGACCTGCAATAAAGGACTGGGGGTCACCTAAGAGATATTAGGCGGAAATGACTTCTTCTGCCTTATCGGCTGCAAGCTCCAGAAGTGTAGGTAGCTCCTTGCGTTCCTCAGTGCTGAAATTCTGAAGCACAAAAGATGCAACCTCCATTTGTCCAGGAGGTCTGCCAATACCAAACCGAACTCGGTGAAAATCTGGGGAGATTTTTGCAATTATGTCTCGCAGACCATTGTGGCCGGCATGCCCTCCAGCAAACTTGGTTCGGATATCTCCAAACTCGAGGTCTAATTCGTCGTGCAGCACAAGTACCCGCTCGATTGGGATAGAGAAGAATTTGCAAAGTGCAACTACCGGAGTCCCCGATAGGTTCATAAAGCCAGTGCTCTTTGCTAGCACCACGCGTTGACCCGCGAGCTTCCCTTCCAAAACCAAAGCGTTGGTTTTGTGAGACTTGAAGGTTCCACCGATGCGACTTGCCAAAACATCGAGAACCATCTGGCCAACATTGTGGCGATTAGACGAATAGCCGGGCCCGGGATTACCGAGCCCGACTATCAGCCAAGAATTACTGCTTTGGGGTTGCAGTTTCAGTAGCCTCTGCAGCAACTTCATCAGCGTGGCCCGCACGTGTTTCGACAACCGAAGCAACTAGTTCAGCTGCAGCTAGGTCCAACTTCACTCCCGCTGGAAGCTTAATGTCCGATGCCACGTAGTGGTGACCGGCTGGGTGCTCCTTGGAAATGTGTAGCTCGACGAATTCTGGAACGTGAGTAGCCTCGGCCTCAAGCTTCACAGTCTTGTGCTCTAGATCAAGGACTGTGCCAGGGAAGGACTCTCCGACTACGTGAACAGGAACCTCAACGTGTACCTTCTCACCCTTTACTACCTCGACCAGGTCGATGTGCTCGATTACCTGAGTCACTGGGTCCTTGGTCGCGCTCTTCACCAAAACCAACTCGGTTTTTCCGGTGATGTTCAGTTCGAGCAGAGCGTTCTTGTGGCGCAGTGCCAAAGCAATCTCGTGTGCTGGAAGTGAGATGTGGCGGGTTGCGTTTCCGTGTCCGTAAATTACGGCTGGAGTCTTACCGGCTGCGCGAAGCTTTCTGGCTGCGCCTTTTCCGAAGTTGTCGCGAAGGTCTGCGACCATTTTGATTTCACTCATGATTGTCCTCGTCTCATATCAGCGAGGAAGGAAGACCCCGTCGATTACGGATGCTTTGCATCCCTCGCCGCTGTTCGCCCCAAAGCCTACCGGACTCTATTGGAGCTTGGCTAGTCCCCAGCGCAGCAGCATAACCCCGGTGAGAACCAAAACCCCAAGGGCTAACCCGGTTACAGGGACTGAGAGCCCTATGGCAAGGCAGAGTACTAATCCCAAAATATTCATTGATTTTGACCTGTTGGTCTCTGAGGCAGGCTGCTTGAAGGCGGCGAAATTAGCTACCGCGTAGTAGAGCAAGATCGCAAACGACGACAACCCGATTGCCGTCAATTGATCGCCGGAAACAATAAGAATTGCAACCAAAACTGCAATGCTCAATTCACTAACCCAAGGAGCTCCGTTGCCAAGTTTGCGAGCCCAAGACTTCGGCAGCTCTCCATCTTCCGCCATCGTGGCGGCCGTTCGTCCCATGCCGGCCATGAGGGCCAGCAGTGACCCCAGGGCGGCAACTGACGCAAAGATCCAGACTCCGCCCCACTGCCCAAATGCTTCATACAGGTCCGCAATCGGGGTCAGGCTCAATGCAAGTTGGGAGCCAAGCTTTGCGGGTAACAAGTAGCCAAGCAAAAGATAGACCGCAAAAACTACACCCAGTGAAATTCGAATAGCGGCTGGCACATTGTTGCCAGAATCTTTTACTTCAGCTCCCAATGTTGCAACCCTTGCGTATCCCGCGAAGGCAAAGAAAAAAAGTGAGGCCGCGGTGAAAACGCCCAGCGCATCAAAGCTCCCTTGATTTACCACTGGCGCGTTTGGCAAGAAAAATGCAAAAGCAACGGTGAACAACAAAAATAAAAGCGTTATGGTTGCCAGCACCTTGGAGCCCAAGGCTGTCCGATTCACTCCCGCGAGATTAATGCCAGTCATTACAAAAAGTGCAGCGATAGCAACCGGAACTGGATTAGTTGGAAACACATAGTTGGCAAAAGTCAGTGCAATGGCCGCAGCGGAACCGACTTTTCCAACCAAGAACGCAGCGCCAGCAAGAAAGCCCCAACTCTCTCCCAAGTAGTGACGACCGTATGCGTAGGTTCCACCAGAGCGAGTGACCACGGCTGCCAATTGAGAGATGCTCATCGCATTCAGGTAAGAAACTAAAGCGGCGAGCAGAATCGCCAGCAGGATCCATGGACCAGAGAGTGCGTATGCAGGGCCAAAGACCACAAACACTCCGGCCCCAAGCATCGCGGCCAGGCCAATAAAGACCGCATCAGTGCGGCTAAGTAGCTTCGGCAATTTTTTTTAGGAGTGACCAGGGAAGAGTGAGTTCACAGAATCGTCATAGAACACCGCTGCGATTGCCTTCGCAATCAAAGGGGCAATAGACAGCACTGTTAGATTTGCAAATTCTTTGTCTGGGGTGATTGGCAGAGTGTTGGTGACAACAACGCGATCAATCGCTGGGTCACTCAGTCGCTCCGCTGCAGGTGAGGAAAAGACGCCGTGGGTTGCGGCAACAATCACTCGGGATGCGCCATTTTCTTTCAAGGCTTTTGCAGCCGCCAAAATGGTGCCACCGGTGTCAATCATGTCGTCAACTAGAACGCAATCACGACCCTTAACTTCTCCAACTAGCTCGTGCACCTGAACTTGATTTGGACGGTCCGGATCTCTGCGCTTGTGAATAATCGCCAGCGGTGTAGCGAGACGGTCTGCCCAAATGTCAGCAACTCGCACGCGACCAGAGTCTGGCGAGACCACAGTGAGATTGTCCGAGCCAAATTCGGTCTTCACGTAATCAGCCAAAAGCGGCAACGCCCAGAGGTGGTCCACCGGCCCATCGAAGAAACCTTGGATCTGCGGGGTGTGAAGATCAACCGACATCAAACGGTTTGCTCCCGCAGTTGCATAGAGGTCAGAAACAAGTCGGGCGGAGATTGGCTCGCGTCCTTTGTGCTTCTTGTCTTGTCTTGCGTATGGGAAAAATGGTGCAACGACTGTGATGCGCTTCGCGCTCGCTCGCTTCATCGCATCAATCATCAACAAGTGCTCCATAAGCCAGTGATTGATTGGTGCGGGGTGGGCTTGGATGATGAAGGCGTCAACACCACGAACGCTTTTTTCGTAGCGCACAAAGGTTTCGCCGTTTGCGAAGTCATATGCAGTGGTGGGAACTAATTCCGTTCCGAGAATTTGAGCAATCTCTTGGGCAAGAGCCTGATGAGCCCTGCCGGAGGCGATTACGAGTTGCTTACTGTTCTCTTTTTCTACTGCCACCGCTATTTCTCCAGTTTCTTTTTGGCCAGCTCAGCTGAGACGCTGCCGGGTCTTCTTTCGATTACCCAACCAGCTAAATTCTGTTGTGGCTTCGGGTTCAATGCTAGGTCACCCGGCTCGACATCTTTACGCACTACAGTTCCGGCAGCCGTGTAGGCACCATCACCAATCTTGATTGGAGCGACGAAGACGTTTGCCGACCCTGTTCTAACCCCGGAGCCGATCTCGGTGCGGTGCTTCTTCTCGCCGTCGTAATTGGCGAATATCGTTCCGGCACCGATGTTGGATTGCTCTCCAATTTGAGCATCTCCGACATAGCTGAGGTGTGGCACTTTCGACCCCGCGCCAATTTTGGCGTTCTTGGTTTCAACGAAAGCCCCAATCTTGCCATCTGCTCCCAGCTCGGTCCCAGGCCTAAGGTAAGAAAACGGTCCAACGTTCGCTCCGGCTGCGATTCTTGAGGAGTCGGCGTGAGTCCGCACCACCCGAGCGTTTTCACCGACTTCAACGTCCACAAGCGTGGTGTCGGGACCCACGACTGCGCCTGCACCAATTCGGGTCAAACCATGCAGTCTCGTGGATGGCTCGATCTGCGCATCTGCCCCGAGTGAAACTGTGATGTCAATCCAGGTGGAGTGAGGCTCACGAACTGTGACACCCGCAAGCTGCCAACCGCGAACAATGCGAGCATTAAGTTCAGCGGCCACCTCCGAAAGCTGAGCTCGGTCATTCACACCGGTGACCAGCCACTTATCCGAAATTGGATGGGCAGAAACCTTTGAACCAGCCTCAAGTAAAAGACCTGCCACATCAGTCAAATACTTTTCACCCTGAGCATTATTGAGTCCAACCTTGCCCAAGGAGCTTTTCAGCAATTTGAAGTCAAAGACATAGACTCCGGCATTAACTTCTTGGATTGCACGCTGTTCTTCAGTGGCGTCCTTTTGCTCAACGATTCCAATGAAGTCTTCTCTGGATCTAACAATTCGACCATACCCTGAAGGGTCTTCTAGCACGGTGGAAATTAGCGTGCCAGCGTTCCCCAAGTCGCGGTGGATTTCCAGTAGTTCCGAGATGCTCTCAACATTCAATAGCGGAACATCACCCGAGAGAATCAGAACATTTCCATCAAAACCCGAGGGCAAACTCTCCAAAGCCGCTTCGACTGCTCTTCCAGTTCCTGGAACTTCGTCCTGCTCGGCGATCAAGGTTCTCGGGAAATGGGTGAGTACGTATTCTTCGATCAAAGATTTTTCGTGTCTCAAAACGGTGATTACGTGGTCAGCGCCTAACGAGTGCGCTGTTGCCAATACATGGCCCAGCATCGGCATACCGGCTATTTCGTGCAGCACCTTGGGGGTCTTGGATTTCATTCGGGTACCCTCGCCAGCGGCGAGGACCACGACAGCCAGTTTGCTCAATCGGCCTCCTATACCCGGTCCGCTCCGCCCCTAGGATTCGAACCTAGACCGGACGCCTCCAAAGGGCGCCGTGCTGCCGTTACACTAGGGCGGATCGAGGGTTGCCCCTCCCTGCTCCAGTCTGCCAGAGAAATAGAACCTAGTCCTGCAGTTTCTCGCTGACCTCTAGCCATTCCAGCTCTAAATCATCCAGTTTTTGCCGAAGTTCTTGGGCACTCGCGCTCAGGGTTGAAAGTTTTTGGTAATCGGACTGGTCTGATTGTGCAATTTCTAAGTTTGATGCTTCAAGCAATTGCTTCGTCTTTTCCAGGGCCCGCTCGATACGAGCCAAGTCCTTCTCTAGGTTTCTTCGCTCAGAACCGGAGAGGGAACTGGAAGAAGTCGCAGGGGTACTTGGCTTGCTGGGTTCTGGCAAGTTGCGAAGTGCTTTACGAAGCTCCAAAAATTGGTCGATTCCACGTGGCAAGTGCCTGACTTTGCCATCTCCGAGAAGTGCGTACTGCATGTCCGTCACTCGCTCGAGTAGGTATCGGTCGTGGCTAACCACAATCAATGTTCCTGGCCAACTATCCAGCAGGTCCTCAACCGCGGCCAACATATCCGTGTCGAGGTCATTTGTTGGTTCGTCAAGAATCAAGACGTTTGGTTCGGTAAACAAAAGTCTCAGTAACTGAAAGCGTCGCTTTTGACCACCCGAGAGTTCTTTGATTGGAGTCTGAAGCTGAGGAGAGTCAAATCCCAGTTGCTCAACTAGTTGACCAACACCAACCTCTTTCTTGCCAACTTGGAAAGTAGTTTTTTCGCGCTTAATCATGTTGAAAATGCGATCATCACCGTGCTCGATTAATTCATGCACGTCTTGAGACAAGAGAGCGGTCTTGACTGTCTTGCCGACTTTGATTCTTCCGGCTGTTGGCTTAAGTTCCCCCATGATCAGTTTTATAAGAGTGGTCTTGCCAGCACCATTTGCACCAACCAGCCCAATGCGGTCCCCGGGGCCAATTCTCAGGGTCACGTTTTTGAGAAGAGATTTTCCATCTGGGGTTTGATAGGAAACTTCCTCGAGATCTAGAACATCCTTACCAAGTCTTGTGGTTGCGAGCTTGGAGAGTTCTATCTGATCTCTAGGGGGTGGCTCATTTCCGATCAGCTCTAAAGCCGCATCGATTCGGAACTTTGGTTTCGCAGTTCGGGCAGGTGCTCCCCTGCCGAGCCACGCTAGTTCTTTGCGCAGAAGGTTTTGCCTCCGGGCTTCAATTGCCTGCGCTTGTCGTTGGCGTTCGGCTCGCTGCTGAATGTATGCGGCGTAACCACCCTCGAATGTCTCGATTTTGCCCCCAAAGACTTCCCAGGTGTAATTGCTTACTGCATCTAGGAACCAGCGATCGTGAGTAACGACGAGCAAACCAGAAGAGTTTTTGCTCCAGCGATTCTTGAGGTGGTTTGCGAGCCAATTGACTCCTTCGACGTCGAGATGGTTCGTTGGCTCATCGAGCATTATGACGTCGTACTCACCGGCCAAAAGAGCTGCTAGTGCAACCCTGCGACGTTGACCCCCAGAGAGTTCTCCGACTTTTTGTTCCCAGTCCAAATCCCCAAGAAGGCCCGAGAGCACATCGCGGATTTTGGGATCCTTGGCCCAGGTGTGCTCTGGACCATCGCCCACCACAGCCTCGGCGATTGAGAGTGAATTCTCGATTTGATCCACTTGGGTGAGGTAGCCAACCCTTAGGTTTCCTCGATAGGTAACTCTTCCGGAATCCGGTTCAAGTTGCTTGGAGAGAATCTTGAGAAGCGTGGACTTACCGTCGCCGTTTCGTCCGACGATTCCAATTCGGTCACCATCGTTGATGCCAATTGTCACTGAATTGAAAACTTCTTTGGTCGGAAATTCCAGGCTTATATTTTCCGCCCCGAGTAGGTGCGCCATTAGTCGTCCAAAAGCGTTGCGCCTGATACCGGCCCGTGGCAGGCAATCGCATTGAAGCCTCGCTGCCTGAGGTCACTCGCGAGTTTTATAGCGGCAGACTGGTCCGTAGCCAGCATCGCAACAGTCGGCCCAGAGCCCGAAACCATTGTTCTGAGAGCACCCAGCCTCCCACCCAAATCAGAAAGTTTTCTCAACTCTGGCAGCAGTTCCATTGCTGGTTCATGCAGGTCATTGTGCATTTGCTTTGCGACTTCTTCGGGGCTTTCGGTTAGCGCAGCGAAAACGGATTCCGGCACAAGGGGAATATCTACTTCGCCTGGATTGATTCCATTTTTCTTTCGTAGCTCGTCTAGTTTTTTGAAAACGGCCGGAGTGCTAAGGGTCGAATCACTTAGAACCATTACCCAATTGAGATCGACTGAGGTAATTGTCGTAAGTTCAGTTCCTGTTCCAAGGCCTACAGCGATTTCTCCCTGCAAACTAAACGGCACATCCGCTCCGATTTGAGCGGCCACCTCCTGCAGCTGCTTTGAGGTAAACCCCAGACACCAAGAATCATTCAGGGCCAATAATGCGGCAGCAGCATCCGCTGACCCACCACCCATTCCGCCGGCAACTGGAACCTGCTTCTGAATTTGGAAGTGCATAGTTTGTGGGTTACCAATGCCGGCTTTCCTAGCTAGTGCGATAGCTGCTCGCACAACCAAGTTTTCTTCGCCGGTTGGAATCTGACTTCGCTGCTGATCAGAGAGATTTCCACTGGTTTCAACTTTCCAGTTTTCCCCCGGGCTGACAGAGACAACCTCCAGAAGGTTCAAAGCCTGATAGACACTCGCAACGTCGTGATATCCATCGGCACGAAGTGGCCCTACCGCAAAGTAAATGTTGAGCTTTCCGGGAGCAGAGGCTCTAGTCACGCTTCTGCCTCGCTATCTCGATAAAGCTCTCGATGCCTAATTGTTCACCGCGAGCCTGCGGATCAATTTTGGCAGAGAGCAAAATTTCTTCGGCTCGCGATGGGCTTCCCGCCCAATTAGCTAGCGCCTGGCGCAGGGTTTTTCTCCGTTGCAGAAACGCCTGGTCGATTACCTCAAAAACCCTTGTCTGTAGTTCTAGGTCCTGAGTTCGTTCGCGCTGGAAGTAGACCAGGGCAGAATCGACCCCGGGCACTGGCCAAAAGATATTTCTGCCAATGTTCCCGGCCAATCGAGCCGGACCAAACCAGGCCATCTTCAGGCTTGGGACTCCGTACTCTTTACCGCCAGGACTGGCCGCGAGCCGGTGAGCAACCTCGGCTTGAACCATCACCAGTCCGTGCCGAATACTCGGGAAGGTCTCCAGAAAGTGAATCAAAACCGGAACCGAAATGTTGTAGGGAAGATTTGCCACCAAAGCAGTTGGTGCTTGAGGCAACGTGTCAATTTTCATAGCATCGGCCGCGACTAGCTCTAAGTTTTTGCCAGGTGCGTGGCGTGCAATTGTTTTTGGAAGCTCAGTTGCGAGCCTCTCGTCTATTTCAACTGCAACAACCGTGTCAACCACTTCGAGAATTCCAAGCGTTAGTGAACCTAACCCTGGTCCTATCTCAACGACCACTTCATTTGGATTCAATTGAGCCGCCGCGACAATGCGATGGATAGTGTTTGGATCTATTACGAAGTTTTGGCCAAGCTTCTTTGTTGGCCTAATTTCTAGTTTTTCTGCGAGTTCTCTTATTTCGCCTGCGCCAAGCACTACAGACCCTCACTCCATAGACCATATACGGCCTCTGTGTTGGAGTTAATTTGAACCGCAAGATCTTCCACAGAATCTCCTGTGAGGCCTGCGATATAGCGAAGAGTGTGAGGAACCAAATATGGCGCATTTGGTCTTCCTCGAAGTGGCTCAGGGGTTAGAAACGGTGCATCAGTTTCAATCAGGATTCTTGACCTAGAAACAGCGAGCAATGAGTCTCTGAGGTGCTGATTCTTTTTGAAGGTTATGTTGCCGGCAAACGAGAGATACCAGCCGTGTTTTTCACAAAGTTCCGCTAGCTCCAAATCTCCGGAGTAGCAGTGGAAAACAGTTCTTGAAGGTGCGCCAACGCGCAGCAAAGTTTGCACCACATCCCCGTGTGCTTCCCTGTCGTGGATTTGCAGCGCTAAATCAAATTCTTTCGCAATAGCAATGTGTTCCTCAAAAGAATGCAATTGCAATTCCAGCTGGTTCTCACCCTCGGTTCGAAAAAAGTCCAACCCAGTTTCTCCAACTGCACGAACTCTGGGCAATGATGCCAGCTGCGCAATTCCTGCGATCGCATCATCAAGAGCCGCTTTGGTCTCGTAGAGCGGTGCTTCGTTTGGGTGAAGCGCGACGGCAGCAAGCAGCATGGGTTCTTTAGCCGCAACTTCCGCGGACCAACGAGAACTCTCCAGTGTCACTCCTACCTGGACCGCTCCGAGCATTCCCGCCTGCTTCATCAGGTCAATGTGCTGAGAGACGGTTAGCGGTTCATCTCCGTCGGCTATTTCGAGATGGGTGTGATTGTCGTAGGTGCCCACTTTTAGAGGCTCTGGGACCTCGGGATAGCGCATGGGTCGCTGCTCGTTTCCGTCGTAACCGGTTCGAGTGCGCAGGAAATCGCTCATCACGCCTCTTCGATGCGAGGGAAGAGCACGTCTAGCGGCCTAATCTCCTGGCCAGGCTTCAGGCTGGGCCAATTTCCAGCTTCACCAATCTTCTGCTTGGAGAGCTCGCCGTTCTGGTCCGCAATTGCTGCCCAAAGTTTGGCCGTGGCCTTTGGCATAACCGGTGCCAGCAATACAGCCAATACTCTCAGTCCCTCGGTTGCGGTATTCAAAACGCTAGCGAGCCGATCAGCATTTGCTTCGTCTTTGGCAAGCGACCATGGCTGCTCAACAGTTATGTAGTTGTTCAATTCATCCACCAGTGTCCAAACACTCGCAATTGCTTCGTGAATTGCAACTCGGTCGATGGCAGATTCAGCGTTTTCAATTGCAGCCCAAGCGGTTGAAATAACTTTTTCGTCATTCTCACTAAGTTTGGACGCCGCTGGGAGTTTTCCATCGAAGTACTTGCCGACCATAGCGATCACGCGTGATGCAAGATTTCCAAATCCGTTAGCAAGCTCGGCGTGATATCTGGCATTGAGATCTTCCCAGCTAAATGAACCATCAGAACCGAACCCAATTGCTTTCATAAAGTAATAACGGAATGCATCAGAACCAAAAATGTCAGTGATCTGATTTGGTGCTATTCCGGTGAGCTTGGACTTTGACATTTTCTCGCCACCGACCAAGAGCCAACCGTGACCGAATACCTGTTTAGGTGGTTGCAA
>JACCDK010235916.1_pt1 | contig 11273 bp, 8 predicted proteins | sample 7445871 | NCBI WGS metagenome assembly JACCDK01 (sample SAMN15323436, study PRJNA562643) | freshwater metagenome | isolation source: river surface water | place: USA:Blue River Watershed | collected 2017-08-15
CTGATGGTGGTTCTGAAATTACATTGAGCACAATGCCATTGCGATTTGGCTTTGAGCCAATAATGTTTCTGCCCTGCACATTTTTTGCAAATTATTCCGTGCTGCTCACGGTTCAATCGAAAATGATCGATACAACTCTCCTCGTGGGGAAAGTCCTGGATGACATGTAAGATATTCATAACCCTCAAATTTTTTGCAAAACAAGAAAGTCACTTTGTAACCTATTTACAAAGTAAAATAGAGGTACGATTGCGGGGATACGGTAATGATTTCTGACGGTAATCATTCCAGCGAACCAAAATCCCGTGCCTGCTCAATTAACCTTTTAAGCGCTCCTCCAAAAAGTAGAATGGCAAAAGACTTTTAACACTTTCCAATACTGCTATACTCCCTGTCTCTCCTTGCATCACGATAGTAATAGGGTCTCCTTGTTTCAGCTCAAATTCCAGCATAGATTGTCGGCATGCGCCACAAGGGGCTAATGGTTCGTCAACTAAAAACTGATTTGCTTTCACACTAATCGCAACAGCGATAATTTTTTGATTGGGAAATTGGGCTCCTACCGAAAAAAAAGCAACTCTCTCTGCGCATAGTCCGCTAGGGTAGGCCATATTTTCTTGATTTGAACCCCAAACGATTTTTCCAGATGCTAATAAAACAGCAGCTCCTACATTGAATTGACTATAGGGTGCATGCGCATTGAGCAGTGCTTGCTTTGCTTCTTTTAGCAATTGACGCAATGGTATGGGTAATGAATCCTCATCCTGATGCAACTCATAGCGGGATTCGAAGGTCTTTGATTCAGCAGCCATCGATAATTTGTTAATAGCGTATTAAGTAAATGATCTTGAGTTATCATTTATTCAATCATATTGTTTAAGTTTGGCAAAGGAAGGAAACATCTTACAAGAATTGAGGTCACTAGAGAAAATTTTATCTGAAATTCGTCCGATTTCTCTCAAAGAAATGGATAGTGTTGCATTAATGAATAGAACAGATACCAAATTCCTTCTGTCATTTTCCCAGCTTCAAGATGTTTTGTCGGAGGTGTCAGAACATTATAGGATATTGGATATCAAAGGTGTTAGACGAAATCACTATCAATCCGAGTATTACGACACTCCTGATTTTTATTTTTTCAGACGACATCAAAATGGAAAGAAGAATCGACTTAAAATCAGAAAAAGGAGATATGTGGAAAGTGATATTTCTTTTTTGGAGGTGAAGTTCAAGAGTAACAAAGGACGGACGGAGAAGGATCGAATGAAAATTCCCGAGTTGAATATCGAGTTGACACAAGATAATATCCAATACATCCAGAATACATCTCATTTTGAAGAGGAGCTAGAGCCTAAGTTAATGAATTCGTTCGAGCGAATTACCTTAGTGGATCAGGACTTGCCGGAAAGAATCACTATCGATTGTAATCTTGCATTTGAGATGAGTAAAGGAATCTTAAGAATACCAGATTTGGTTATAGTGGAGGCGAAACAAGAGCGTCAGAATAGACATTCTGTTTTTCTAAGTGCTCTAAAAAAAAGGTTGATTCGGCCGGAGAGCATCAGTAAATATTGTTTGGGTGTCGCGCTATTAACGGATGAAAAGTCAAATATGTTTAAAGAAAAAATAAGAAGAATTAAAAAATTAACCAATGGAAATATTCAATATCATCACCAGTAGTTTATTTAACGTTACCGATTTTTTTCTGCAATCATTGCCGCCTGAGGTGCTTCCCTCTGAGAGCGCTGAGGCGGTAGAGAAATTTAAACCCTTAGGAGCAATGAAGTTAGCTCACTGGGAAGATTTATTAGAGATGATGATTCGTCTTTCCGTTCATATGTTTTTTATTACCTTGTTGGTGCGATTTATTTATTATCCAATCGCCAGAAGAAAAGATTTTTTATTCACTTATTTTTTATTCAGTATTTCCATTTTTTTGATGTGCTTTATGTTGGAAAGCGTGAAATTGGAAATGGGTTTTGCTTTGGGCCTCTTCGCTGTTTTTGGCATTATCAGGTATAGAACGGATGCCATTCCTATCAAGGAAATGACGTACCTCTTCATCGTCATTGGAATGTCGGTTATGAATGCCTTGATCAACAAGAAGATTTCATTGGTAGAGTTGGTATTTGCCAATCTCGCGATCATTGGTCTTACCTATGGTTTAGAAAAAGTATGGTTATTAAGGCATGAGTCCCAGAAAATCATACTATATGATAACATTCATCTCATTCAAACGGCAAGACATGATGAATTAAGAGCGGATTTGGAGTTAAGAACGGGGATAAAAATCAATCGCGTAGAAATTGGAAAAATCGATTTTTTAAGAGATACTGCCTTGATTAAAATCTACTTTTTTGATGATGAACAGCCCTCTCAAATGGATGAGACTTTTTCTCAAAACATCAACGGATAATCAGCACAACGGCCGAAGCTTCCACGCCCTCTTCTCTGCCCACAAACCCCATTTTTTCACCGGTGGTGGCTTTGATACTAACGGCGTCATGAGAGATTGCACAGATCTGTGAAATGACCTGTTTCATTTCATCGACACGCTTCAAAATTTTAGGTCTTTCTAGGTTAACAGTCGCATCAATATTATTCACGCGCCATCCATTTTCCATTATTTTTTCAATCGTGGTGGCTAAAAGCTTCTTGGAGTCAATTCCTTTGTATTCCAGCGCGGTATCTGGAAACTGAAAACCTATATCCCTCAATCCAGCGGCGCCCAATAGTGCATCGCATATCGCGTGTAAAAGGACATCGGCATCACTATGGCCGAGAGCCCCTTTTTCATGTTCAAATTGAACCCCCCCTAACCAAAGCTCCCTTCCTTCTACCAATTGGTGAACATCGTAACCATAACCTACTCGTATGTCCATTTACTCTGGAGTTTCTTGAGATTCTGATTTGTCTCCAATGGCAAAGCGTAAACTAAATCGAAGGGTATTCGCCAAAGGGTTTTGCTGAGTAGTGCTTACGAGGTAAGACATATCTATTGTGAGCACTTGATATTTGAGTCCGGCTCCCACAGTGATGAATTGTCTGTTACCCTTTGATAAGTCTTCGAAAAAGTAACCTGCGCGAACGGCAAACTGCTCGGCATACCAATATTCAAGTCCCGTGCTGATGTTTACTTCCCTCATTTCCTCTCTCCCAATACTGCCCGACACCACATTTCCATTTTGATCAATTTGACCGGGAGCATCGTAGAACGACTGAATCATTCCGGCTGCAACCCCTACATTTCTATCCATGCCCGAAAGAATTTCTGTTCCGGTGCTGTCATAGATGGGGGGAGTAGGTACTAGAAGTTTATTCAAGTCAACTGTAAAAGTGAGTTTGTTGTATTCATCCATATAGGTGGTGAAAGCACCCCCTAGTTTCAAATTCATGGGAATGAAATCTCGGTTAGCGGTGTTGGTATATCGCATTTTTGCGCCAATGTTGGAGATATTAATACCCGCAGCCACTCCCATCTTTTTTCCTTTAATTCGGAGATCGTTATTTATGTAGCTACCAGATAAATCAACGGCTCCAGTACGACCGGGCTTACTTTCAGCACCTTGTATGTTGGTGCTTCCGGTGAGGTTGGAGTTAACGAATCTGCCGGTAAAGCCAACGCCAAAATATTTATTCAATCGTTGACTGATTCCATAATCCAAAGCAAATTCTTTAGGAGTGAATTCTCTCAATGTGGTGCCATATTCATCCGTGAAGGTGATGCTTCCCAATGAGAAGTATCTCAGAGATCCACCTACGGCTGTGTTTTTATTGAGCTTCTTATATCCTGATAGGTAGGACAAGCTCATGTCATTGACCAAGGATCTGAGCCACGGTGAGTAGGACAATGAAAATTCCATAGGCTTGTCACTGAAAGCTAATTTGGAGAGATTCCAATGGATACTGTTAGCATCGGGAGACAGAGCGACACCGGCATCACCGAGCGCTCCACTTCGCGAATCGGGAGCAATCAACAAAAATGGAACCGCAGTGGTAATCGTATTTAACTGTATCTGTTGCGCTTTATCACTTTGTGATATTAATTGGGTCCTACCCTTTGTAGCGCTGAGAAAAAGCGCTATCCATATCACCCATGTAATTTTTCCTAAATGCATTTTCGTTTCAAATATACTACTCATCTTAATAACACCAACTTTTCAAATTTTTCTACTGACTTTCCCTCAGGATTTTTAGCACTCAATCGGTAAACATATACCCCTTTTCCGATGCGATCGCCAAAATCATCTCTCCCATCCCAAATGATACCTTCACTTCTATATCCTGCGTTAGTGACCAGAGTTTGGATAGTTTTGACCAATTTTCCGCTAATGGTAAAGATTTGAATGGTAACTTCTAAGGGCTGACAAGGTTGATTATGTTCAAAATAAAATTGTGTGGAGGTAGTAAAAGGATTGGGGTAATTTAACACATGATCAATGGTCATTTCGGCATTTTCTGCTACCAAAAACTCAATATCTCGAGTGCTCGAGTTATTATGCGTGTCCCATGCTTTTACGCTAAGTGTATGTTGACCAACGCTTAAGTTATTCCATGGGTACTGGATTTTACCGCTTTTATAGGTGTCTAAGTCCGACTCGAAATATTCATTAAGAATCACGGGTTGATTGGTTTTTCCATCTAAAACAGCGGTTAAATCATGGCCAATTCCGTTTCCTGCCGTGTTGATGCCGTTTATATCGCGAAGCACGGCGAGTAACACAGGGTCGGCATGAGTGATGCCACCGTTGACAAATGAGGAGTCGTTCATGTATAGCTCAATCTTGGGACCTTCTTGGTTGAGGATTGCGTTGTTAACAGAGCCCCCTACTCTAAAGGATTGATTGCTTCCATGGGCGTCGTCTATCCCTGATGTAGCATACATAGAGACTCTCCCGAAATCAACACTATAATTAATGTCGTAGGGCATTGGGAACGAGAATTCAAAAATCCCATTGGTGACCGAAGCTTTTCCTTTGAATAAAATTTTGTTGTCTACTAAAAATTTTTGAATCACCCCGCCGTCATTATTCTGAGTGGTGATTAAAGCTGGTTTATCGTATACAATAGGATAAACAAACCCATTGAAGTTTTTCAAAATATTTCCGTTGTTATCTTTTACAACCCCGCTCATTTTAATTTCTTCTAAGGCTTTTAATGTATCTGAATATTCTGTGATGGGGATATCATTGATTGTTTTGATTTCTGCAGAGTATTTGGGGTAGTTCATTTTTAATGCAGGATCTCCCAATAAGCTAAAATTCGGCTTACTATCGTTGCCAGTACTCACTCCATTTTTGGTAAGCATATTAATCTTTCCCAGCGTAAGCTCTGGATCTGTTGCATCATTGAGTGCGTTGTCATAAAATGCAAGGTCCATCTGGAAATTTTCACCGGAATAAACAATTCTAGTTGTCGTTAGCATGGCAATAGCTCCCCCGTTTGGATTCATGATGAGCAGTTCTCCTGCTGATTTATAGGTGGGGTCATCAAATCGAGCGAGCTCGCAAGTAGCCGTTAAAAAAACAGGAAGTTTGTAAAGGTTGTTGAATGATTGTATGGTAGGGATATCCAATACGCGTTCATGTGCCCATCCTCTCTCTCCGCCATGTCCCACATAGGTTACCAGTAAAGTGCCGGTATTGATTCTATTCTTGATAGCGTTTTCTGCCTCTGGATATCGCTCGCCGCCGGGTGTAGATTGTTGAGTGTAGGCGTCTAAATATATTTTGGTGATATCATAGGCGGGGTGATCCCGTTGCACAATATTAGCAAGTGAGTCGCAGCTGTTCAAGTGCACTTGTTCATAGGCGCCGCCACTTCCGTCTTGGTCATCAGACACAAAGGTGAGTACATTTCGCCAGGGACCGTAGGGGTTTTGAGAGTTAGCTGCTACACAGTTATCCTCGACGCTTGGGGTGGTATTTTGTGACAAATATGCTTTTATCTTTTGAAGACTAATAGCACCCTCATTAGCATCCGCGGCGGGTATTCTGCCCACTCCACAATCCAGGTAACCATTTGGACTTTGATCGTCATCTTCAGTAAGCATTACAAAATAATCATCACTAACGTACGAGTTGGTGGGAGAAAGGGAATAATCGGATTCATATACAATAACATTGTATCCGTTTTGAATGGCCAATCCACGGTTCGTGTCATACGCGCCATCTCCGAGCAGCAATAAATTCTTTGGTTCCAAGTTGGCGTCCCCGCTGGCCTTATCGTATAACATTTTCATAAACTGTCGGATGGCAGTAACATCTGCGTTACCGGAAGAAAACTCATGATAAATTTTTTGCGGCGTGGTAACAAAAACTACTTGCCCCTCTTCTCGATGAATTTCTGCTATTTGTTCTGCAACACTTTGGTGCAATGGTGCTGTAATAATGACCAAATCAATATCAGATAGGGCGTGAAGGTCTTGATTGGCAATCTTCCCCACGGCCTTTGGAGTGAAGGTGCCGCTAGGATTGAATGCCAGGAATTCATGCAAAGTGTCATGTTCACTTTTCCATGAGGTAATGTTGTTGCTAAAATTAGTTGTCACCCACTGAGGTTGGTAGGGAATGGAAATATCCCATATTTTGGAGCTGGGGTTGGTATTTTGAAGGTCAAAACGAGCGATCGCGTTGATGGCGATGGCGGTAGTGTCCCTTAGTCTCATCTGATTTCCTGCCATCTTCATTTCTCTGCTTACATTTACTGAGACAAAGTCCATCCAGGCGTTGGCATCGGGATTACCAGGCAAGAACTGAAAATTGGCGTTGATGGAACTGCTTGTTGGGTTGATGATGCTCAACCCATTGACCGGAGAAGCATACAGGTCAGTGGAGGAAGTTCCGGTAGGAGATACATTGGCCGATCCAGATACTCCGCTCACTGTCCAAGATAGAGTGGAGGCGGATCCTACGCTTTTTCCAACCGCCCCAAATTCCATATGGCCCGTTCCTATGACATTGGGAAAAGAAAAATTATACTGCGTTCCCGAGCTAGATGATCCTAAAAAGGACTCTCCGTAAAATTCTCTGCCTGCCTTTCCAATATTGACCAATTCATTTTCCACAAAAGCAAAATCTTGAAATGTAGAGACAACATGATTTTCATTCGCGCTAATGCTGGGCTGGGTTTCCATTCGAAGAGGTTGGGTATCATCAATTCTGAGATAGTAGTATGCACTGTCAGAATAAAAATGCTTGGATGGAAACCAGCGATTTTTATTCAGTGTTGATTGGTATTTTAGCGACCAACTGTCAGGACCCAGACCATAAAACAGTATGTAATCATTGTTGTTGAATTGCCCATCGCTCTCCCCTTCAATATAAATGGCGTTTTTTATCAAATCGTCGGGGCGGTAGGCACTATTATCTGGAGAAAGAAGGCGTCCTCCGTTTCCATATAAATTGATGTTTTGAGGATTGATTTGACTGGGATTAATACCAAGTTCTAGCAATAGGTTGCGATCTATTTTATATATCCCATCTTTGGCAATGGCAATTTGGTACCAGTCTCCGCTCGACAAAACGGAATGTTCAACGAATGACTTGTATGGTTTTTTTTTACTTTTTATGGGAGCGGAGGGCTCTACTTCAATGGATAGCTCGCACGATTGCAGTTGTTCAAATTTCCCCATTTGAAAGCGAAATGGATGAATGAAAATAAACAACCTCCATTTTCCATTGAGTTGTTTTAATTCATAATCCCATTTCCATGAGGGTAAATCATTGAAAGAATATGAAGGTTTGCTACAAGGGTGAGTTGCTAAATTGTTAAATTTTATTTCTTTAACTCGGTAAAACCCATCCATGGGAATAGAAAAGGTGGAGAAGGGAATGGAAACACCATTTACTTCTCTCCATTCACAATTTTTGGGGAGTTTGGACGTTTCATCTAACGCAATAGTAACGGGGAACTGAAGATTTTTTTGGGAGAAGAAAATAGGTTGAAGAAATATCCAACAGAATAAAAGGGAAAACAGACGGATAGTATACTTTAATTTCATGGTGCAAAGAAAACAACGGAAGCCTTAACAAAAAAGCGTTTGATTTATTGTATAAATTGTTCATAATTCAAACTTTTGTTGTATACTTGTAAATTCGAAGATTAAGCGAAAAAGGAAATCTGCTATGATGAAACATAGAAATATAGGGGTAGGATTAATGTTTTTGGCCATTGTTTGCTTCCAGCAAATAATTGCGCAAGATCCGGAGTTTACTCAGTTTTATGCCAGTCCAATGTACTTGAATCCTGCATTTGCTGGAACATCAAAATGCCCAAGGTTGGTGATGAATTATCGCAATCAATGGCCCAGTTTGTCCGGGGCTTTTGTCACGAGCGCCGTTTCGTATGATCAACATGTCGATGCCGTGAGGGGTGGTTTGGGTGTAATGTTCATGAACGATAGGGCCGCTCAAAGTACCTTAACCTCAAATACCATCAGTGCCGTATACTCTTATTTACAACCCATTGGCAAAAAGTTCTCAATGAAAGGAGCTCTTCAAGTATCTTATTTTCAAAAGTCTTTGGATTGGGGTAAATTGACTTTCGGCGACATGATTGACCCTAGGAAAGGATTTATTTATGAGACTGCAGACATACCAAGGGGAGGTAGAGTTTCCGCTATGGACTTTTCCGCAGGAGTAATTGGATTCACCAAAACAATGTATTTTGGTTTTGCTGCTCATCACCTCACGGAACCGAATGAATCTTTAGTGGTTGGAACGAGCAGATTGCCGATGAAATATACTGGTCATATTGGAGGTTTATTCCCATTCAAACGAAGCTTTAAAGGCGAGACTTCATATGTCTCTCCCAATATTCTATACCGTAGACAAGGGGAGTTTCAACAATTAAACTTTGGAACTTATGTTAGCAAGGGCCCTATTGTGGTAGGCGCTTGGTTCAGGGGCTTCTTGTTTGGAAATACTTATCGTGATTCGTTCATTGCAACTTTAGGGTTGAAAACAGAATATTTAAACTTTGGATATAGCTATGATATCACTATTTCGGAGCTTACTCCTTCTACTGGTGGTTCACATGAGATTTCAGTCATGGTGAACTTTCCTTGTTTAAGAAGTAAGGTGAAAATGAGATCCATGTCTTGTCCATCGTTTTAAAGGTGTTTTAGTTTAGGAAAATTAGAAATTAGGAAATCATGAAAAATCGAACAATTCAATTGGTGTTCATGTTGGTAGTAGCCGCTTCGGCAGTCCTCACCGCCTGTAAAAAAAATAATTCTGGCGCCACCGCATGGGAGTACAATAATCCTGAAAATGGTGGTTTTACCAAGAATCGTTACACCGAGCAAGAAACGGGGCCTGGATTGGTGCTCATAGAGGGTGGAACTTTTACAATGGGTCGAGTGGATGAGGATTTGAAATATAATTGGGATAACATTCCAAGACGCGTAACAGTATCCTCGTTCTACCTCGATGAATCAGAGATTACCAACCAATATTGGTTGGATTACTTAACTTGGTTGAAGTTGGTATATGGGGATGAGTATCCAGAATTGATCAATAGAGCACTGCCTGACACCCTAGTTTGGAGGGAGAAAATGGAGTACAACGAGCCCTTCGTAGATTACTATCTTCGTCACCCGGCCTATAGAGAGTATCCTGTGGTGGGAGTGAATTGGCTGCAGGCCAACGATTATTGTCAATGGAGAACAGACCGAGTGAATGAGTTTATCTTGGTTCGTGAAAAATTATTGAAGTGGAATACCGCTGCTCAAACAGCCGATGAGCATTTTACTACGGAGACCTATTTTGCGGGACAATATCAAGGGGAATTAAAAGCTCCAGGTTTAAAAGATTACAATGCTAAAAATGAGGATGGTAAAGGTTTCAGAAGGGTAAGGATGGAAGATGGTATGATGTTACCCCGTTACCGCCTACCTACTGAAGCTGAGTGGGAGTATGCGGCTTTGGGTCTTATCGGTAATTCCTTCCAAGAGTTGATCTCAGACAGAAGGGCCTATCCATGGGATGGTCACTTCGTGAGAAATGATGGTTCAGATGGGTCTTATTTCGGTTCCATTCGTGCCAATTTTGTGAGAGGGGGTGGTGATTATATGGGTGTCGCTGGAGCTTTGAATGACAATGCGGAAATAACAGCACCCGTTTTCTCCTACCCACCGAATGATTATGGATTGTACAATATGGGAGGCAATGTATCAGAGTGGGTATTGGATGTTTATCGTCCTTTATCTCCAGAGGACAAGAGTGAATTTAGACCATTTAGAGGTAATGTTTATCAGACTAAAGTGTTAAACAATGATGGAACTATTGCTGACAAATATGATAAGTCCATCTATGATATTGGAGGGGTTGATACTTTTGTAACTCGTTATCAAAGAGAGGCCACTAAAGCCGAGCATTTGACTCCACAGGATGAGCAATTATTGACCAGTATAAAAACGAAATTGGAAGATGCCGGAGCTAAGGAGAAGGAAAGAAAGTATGATGAGGCTCAAGAAAAGATGGCGGAGATCATGGAAGAAGTAGTAGGATCTGAAAGCGTCATTGCTCCAGATTTAAGAGACGGAATTGCGGATTATATTACCAACAGCGCGGGACATCAAAAAATGCGTAATGTAAACGTTGAGGAGAATATTGACAGAAGAAACTATCAGCGTGCGGACAATATTGATTATCGCGACGGGGATTTGCAAAGTTCGAAGTATTTTGAGGATGCAGAGAAGGAGACGGATCAAAACAGAATGTATGATTGGGGAAGGACAACTTTGGTCAATAATAGGTCCAGAGTCATCAAAGGAGGAAGTTGGAGAGATCGTGCATATTATACCATCCCAGGCACAAGAAGATATTTAGATGAACGCAGATCTCTCGCTACTTTGGGCTTTAGATGTGCGATGACTCGTGTCGGCAGTCCGGTGGGTCTTGGATCAAAAGGTGAAGAGGACGAATAGTAAAGTAATGAATGATAAATTAAACCCCTGAAATTCAGGGGTTTTTATTTTTGTAAAATGTCAATGTTCAGGAGTAAAATATGGGAGGCTTTTATTTCCTCCCCGCGGGTTTGCACGGATACAAGAAAAATCCAGAAAGGAGATATATATTTCGCGCTTAAAGGGGATAGCTTTAATGGTAATGATTTTCTACAACTAGCATTGGATGCGGGTGCAGCTTGGGCAGTGGGAGATGAAGAGAGAATCAAGAATGATCGCTTTATTTTAGTGGAGAACGCGCTTTCAGCTCTCCAAGAGTTAGCACAGGATTACAGAAGATCATGGCATTTCCCAGTTCTCTCGA
>JACCDK011353424.1_pt1 | contig 11271 bp, 18 predicted proteins | sample 7445871 | NCBI WGS metagenome assembly JACCDK01 (sample SAMN15323436, study PRJNA562643) | freshwater metagenome | isolation source: river surface water | place: USA:Blue River Watershed | collected 2017-08-15
CACGTGACCAAGTCAAGAAAGGATACTATGATACCAATGCAGTTTACACCAAAGAAAGAGTTGAGCAACAGCAGCACGACACTCAGTCGGCTCGTTCACGTGACACCGCAGAAGCCGACTTTCCCGCTGACATCATGGAACAAGATGAACAGATGCTGGACTATGCAGACTCACATCCAAAACTGCGTGGTAGTCTAGCCGATGCTGTGGCCAAAACTGCCAAAGTAGATCAGAAACTTCTAACGCCTAAAAAAACAGGCAATGGACCATCGAGGATCTAAATGAGTGACTTACCACTAGGCGAAGGCCTTTTTCCTGCTCAAGGCAGTTATAGATTCACGCACAAAATTGCCAAGCTGGTTCCGCTTGGCAACAATGTTCTTGTTCGCGACATGAACTTTGGTGGACGCACTCTCAGCAGTGGAATTGTTTTGCTTAACGACGATGCCAAAACAGCTGGCATTCGCCCACGCTGGGCCAAAGTATACGCAGTTGGTGCAGATCAAAAGGATGTGCGCGAAGGACAATGGATCTTGGTAGAGCACGGACGCTGGAGCAGAGGTATCGAAGTTGAAGTCATCGACGAAAAATTCACTGTTCGTAGGGTAGATACAGAGTGTATCATGTTTGTCGGCGACGACGAACCTGACTACGACGACACAATCAGTTCGGCTGTACAGGCCGCAAGCAAATCCAGATAACCCAATGGGATTCCGAAAACCTAATCTCGAGGACGCTTATGCGGCCATTAGGACCAGCTTGGTTGAAATAAATTCGCCATACAATGATGGTTTTACCGGAATAACTTGCAAACAAGAACTATATGCGTTAAAATGTTGGTTGGAAGATGTTTACGATGACTTACCAAAATTTGCAGGAGAAGAATTATGGGAACAGGAACGAATGATACAAATCCTAAAGAGGATGCCAAAAAAAGATCCTACGTAACCGCGCGATTGTTTCGCGGCATTATAGATATTTTGCGAACCAAATATGATGGTCTGGCCAGTGCAATAATTGCACATGTTCGCACTTTCGACAAGCAAGCTGACGATTCAGACTGGATCTATGCCGAAACATCAGGTTTTTGGCGCATGCTGTTGGAACTTACTTTTCAAATTTACTCTGCATTGTGTTTTTTTACAGGAATCATTCTAGTAACTGTTCTGGTAATTATCAGCTGGCCAATCAGGTTTTTACTGGAAGTTTTTACAGGCAGCGTGGCAGCCACAAGGCATGCTTATCATGTTGAACCTAACCCAGAATACCAAGAACCTGTAGAACCAAGCGATGACAAGAGCAAAGTAGTTCGCAGAGTCGTATACGAAGAGGCCAAAGTCAAATGAGATACAAACTTGATATTCCTGCCAACCCTGTACAAGGAGATGCAACTCCCTGGAAGCCAACATTCTTACTGTTGCCAAAGCAGATTGAAAACCAAATTGTTTGGCTTGAAACAGTGTATTCGCGTAAAATATACATGATTAAACAACGTCCTACCAAAGCCGGGCTTGTGCTAGGCGGTGCGTGGGAACGTGAGTGGAAATTACCGGAGAACGTATGAAAGAATTGTGGGTAGAAAAATACCGCCCCAAGACCATGGGCGAATATGTGTTTATTGACGATACTCAGCGTGACCAAGTTGCGGCATGGATCAAGGATGGACACATCCCACATTTGTTGCTGAGTGGAGGCCCTGGCACTGGCAAGACCACGCTGGCTCGCATGCTGATTAACGAGCTAGGTATTGACGAGTATGATGTCATGCAGATCAACGCCAGTAACGAAACCAAGGTTGAAATCATGCGTGACAAAGTTTTAGGTTTTGCCAGCACTATGCCGTTTGGTGAGTTCAAAGTTATCTTGTTAGATGAAGCAGACTATCTCAGTGCCAACAGCCAGGCACTGTTGCGAAATGCAATGGAAACTTATCACGCCAGTGTACGTTTTATTTTTACTTGCAATGCACCGCACAAGATCATTCCTGCACTGCACTCACGTTGCCAGGGTTTTCACATTGCCAAGCAAGACCACACAGAGTTCACTGCTAGAGTGGCCACGGTGTTGGTCACAGAAGGCATGGAGTTTGACATAGATACCTTGGACAGTTATGTCAAAGCCACCTATCCGGATCTACGCAAGTGTCTAAATCTAGTACAATTAAACAGTCAAGATGGTGTCCTCAAAAGTCCTAGAGACAGTGATCGTGCTGTGAGCGATTGGAAACTGGACACTGTTGAGCTGTTCAAGAGTGGAAAAATCAGAGAAGCCAGGACCATGTTGTGCAATCAGGCAGCGCCAGAAGAAATGGAAGATGTGTTTCGTTGGATGTACGACAACATCCAACTGTGGGGCACCACGCCAGAAGCACAGGACGAAGCTATCAAAATCATTCGTACCGGACTAGTCAATCATACCATGTGTGCAGATGCTGAAATCAATCTCAGCGCGACACTAGTTGAACTTTCTCAATTGAGCTAACTATGAGCAGACCCAAAGACATTTATCTTGTTGCAAAATATCTAACCAAACCTAAGGACCATGTCAATACCAGCGTGAAAGGATGGATGAAAGATCCGGCCAACATTCGCTACGATGAAAGCATGGAAGTCACGCGAGGACTACGTAATCGTGATGTGAATGCACAAGTGGTTCTAAATCTCAGTCAAAAGAAAGTTGAACGAAATTCCTTCAAAACTGACAAAGATTTTGATACCATCTTCATGTACTTCTTCAACAACTACAGCAAATACCTTATACCTGTAATTGGTCAATTGGATCCTGATTATTTGACCGGTATAGCAGAAAAAATCAAACAAGATCTTGAGCAGGAACCTCAAGACTCAAACACAATAGATGCTACATATGAAGAAGTGGAAGCTAAGTGAAACTGGTGCTCGCGGCTGGTTTATCGGGGACTTTCCTGAAGCTGTATGGCGCACCAAAGATTTTGAAGTAAACTGGCAAACAAATGCTCGCGGACCTAGTGTAAGTCATTATCACAAGGTAGTGCATGAGATACAGCTGATTACTCGTGGCCGCATGTTGGTCAATGGACACATCTACGAAGCAGGTGACATTTTCATGTTTGAGCCCGGCGATCTGTGCCAAATTGAATTTCTCGAAGAAACAGACACCGTAGCTGTGAAGGTTCCTAGTGTGCCCGACGATAAATATTTACTATGAACGCCAACTTTCTCAAAAGCATGAAAGCCAAGAAAAAACGGGTAATGGATCCAAACATTCCCCGCCCTAACTTGTTTTCTCATGACAAAGAAATTCGCGGAATCAAAACTGCAAACGACAGCACCATGCAACAGATTCAACATCTGCAGAGTCAGGTGCGCAGACTAGAGCGCAAACTGCAAGCTCAAACTGACTATTTGTCCGCACTACACAACAGCGGGTTGCTAAAAAAGTAACACTTTTGTACTATTGTTGCTACTTTTGCAACAAAAAACCCTGTAAAATCAAGCACTTACAGCACCTGAAACTGCCGCAAAAACGGTTGACCCAAAAGGCTCCATTTGCTATACTAATGGCATAGTGATTAATAAGGAGCTGAAATGACTGAATTTGAAAGCAAGTGCTACGGTATGTCCACCCAAGCAATCCGCGAACAATATATGCAGAGCATTACTGCTAAACTGTCAGGGCTAGAAATGGTTGCTATGAGTGTTCTTAGCGATGCACAAGAGCTTATGACTTTTGGAAACGCCCGAGCAACAGATCAAGCTCGTAAAAATATCAACATTGCCAAGTTTATCCTGTCTGAAATGATGGAATCCAAGGAGAGTGTATAATGTTTACTGTTGAAATCTACAAAGCAGACAAGCGCAAAAAGTCCGGCGAGCGTCAGGTGCTCAAACAGGACTACGACACAGACAATCGCTCCATGCTGGAACACTCAGTCAAGAACACCTGGCTCAAGCGCGATGGCTATCGTTATGAGATCCATGAAACTTATGTGACTCGCAAGAACCTGCTGAGTGGACAAGAGTTCCAAGAGCGTTATGACACTCCCTACTACTGCTCGCCTTCTTCCGAAACTTACTGGAGCGCCTAACATGCCCAAGTTCAAAGAATACAAGATCCAAACACGCACCCTGGTTGCTCTGGCCTTTGCGGCCCAACGAGCCAACGGTGGTGCCCTGCACAGAGACACTCGTTTCTTTGATCCAGCCCAGGATGCCTTTGTGGAAGTGGTGCCCAACAAGACTCTCATGCTGAACAGTTTTGCAATCGAGCCCGGCAGCAATCCAGAGCTGGTGCCCACAGATGAGGACTTTGCCCAAGCAGACGCGGCTATCAGTGCCATCCAGGGTGATGTGCTGGTCAAGAAACTGGCAGACCGCCGGGTTAGCGATTTCCAATTCAACCTCAGTGAAGCTATTGGCCGGGATACCTGCACCCAGCGTGACTGCGGCTTGGTTGCATTTGTGCCCAAAACCTATGCAGGCATGTTGGAACGTCAAGAAAAGGACGAAGCCAAAATTGGTCTGGCCAGTACCAGTGAATATCTGGGACGTGTGGGTGAAAAAATCCAATTAGATTTTACCCTGATTGACAGCAGATATCTTCAGCAGTATAATTGCTACAGTGTAACTGGCCACGACGGCCGCGGCAACATGGTCAACTTCTTGACTGCGCATCAAAATTTGGCAGTCAGCGGGCGCATCCAGGGCAAGGTCAAGCGCACCGAAGTCAGCCAGTACCACAATGGTGCCAAAGTAACCAATCTGAATTTTGTAAAAAGGATCTAACAATGGAGTTTAGTAAACAAGTAAATTGGCAAACCTACACTGGCGGCAATGGTCTATGGAGCAAACAGAAAAAGGCCGTAACCATTCTTCAAGTGTGGTTAGCTTATGTCAACGACGAAGACAACTTTGGCGAGCTGTGTGCAAGATTTGACACCAAAACTTGGAACTGTGATGCCGACGGACTTATCTACACAGACAGTGTGTGGATCAATGAGTTCCGTGCGCTCATGCGCTCGCTGGGATTCAGTCGTAGTGCTGTGAACGATATCAGCTTCAGCGAGCAGGGCATGCAAGGAGAAGATTTTGTAAGTATGGATGTGGGTCCAGACTTTCTACGCGAAGTAGAACCCATGTATCGCTTTACCGTGAACCGAGAGGCTATCAATGCTTGAATTCCAACCCTATAGTGTGCCCAAAAACATTCAGCGAGCACTAAGTGACTACATCGAACGCGGCATACCCGTGGGTGGATTTTTGTATGCTGTTTTGAGCAACGATCTTTTTACAGCAGTGAACCAAACGGAAGATCTAACAGGTTTGTCAGAAATTGTAAACTGGATCTACGACCGCGCACCGCAGGCTTGCTGGGGAAGCGAAGCCAAGGTTATTCGGTGGTTACAAGAGCATCCTGAACGTGGCAATACAATCAAATTGACTTGATTGTTTTGTAATTCTTCTGTACAATTGGTATAAATATTTGCATGTAGGTGCCCTCCGGGCCTACATGCAAAACCATTTGTTTAAGGAGAAAAAGAATGGCTAAAATCATAGGTATCGACCTAGGTACCACCAACTCATGCGTCGCTGTAATGGAAGGCGACAAACCCAAAGTAATTGAAAATGCAGAAGGCGCCCGTACTACACCTAGTATTGTTGCCTACGCCAACGATGAAGTGCTGGTGGGTGCCAGTGCCAAACGTCAAGCCGTTACCAATTCAAAGAACACCATCTACGCTGCCAAGCGCCTGATCGGTCGTAAATTCAAAGACAAAGAAGTACAAAAAGACATCGACTTGATGCCTTACAAAATTACCGAAGCCACAAACGGTGATGCGTGGATTGAAGCACAGGGCAAGGAACTGGCTCCTCCACAGATTTCTGCAGAAGTTCTGCGCAAGATGAAACAAACAGCTGAAGCCTATCTAGGAGGCGAAGTAACACAGGCTGTTATCACTGTACCTGCCTACTTCAATGATAGCCAGCGTCAGGCCACCAAAGATGCAGGTAAAATTGCAGGCCTGGAAGTGCTGCGTATCATCAATGAGCCTACTGCGGCTGCACTGGCTTACGGTCTAGACAAGGCAACCAAGAAAGACAGCAAGGTAGCTGTGTACGACCTGGGTGGTGGTACATTTGATATTTCAATCATCGAAATTGCCAATGTGGATGGCGACAAACAGTTTGAAGTGCTTGCTACGAACGGAGACACATTCCTGGGCGGTGAAGACTTTGACCAACGCATCATGGACTTCCTGGTTGAGGAATTCAAGAAAGAACAAGGTGTTGATCTAAGCAAGGATACTTTGGCACTGCAACGCCTCAAGGATGCGGCAGAAAAGGCCAAAATTGAACTTTCTTCAAGTGCGCAAACTGAGGTGAATCTGCCCTATATCACAGCAGACGCATCAGGTCCCAAGCATCTGGCAATCAAGCTGAGCCGCAGCAAACTAGAAAGTCTTGTTACAGACTTGGTGGAGCGTTCGATTGAACCATGTCGCACTGCTCTTAAAGATGCAGGACTCACTGCCGCAGATATCGACGATATCATCTTGGTAGGTGGGCAAACACGTATGCCTATGGTTCAAGGCTACGTCGAAAGCTTCTTTGGCAAAGCTCCTCGCAAGGATGTGAACCCAGACGAAGCAGTGGCCGCAGGCGCAGCTATCCAAGGTGCTGTGCTAGGTGGCGATCGCACCGATGTATTATTGCTTGATGTTACACCGCTGTCACTAGGTATCGAAACCCAAGGTGGTATTATGGCCAAGGTCGTGACCAAGAATACAACTATTCCAACCAAGCAGACGCAAGTGTTCTCGACCGCCGAAGACAACCAACCTGCGGTGACCATCAAGGTCTACCAAGGTGAGCGCGAAATGGCTCAACACAACAAGCTACTGGGCGAGTTTAACCTTGAAGGCATTCCTCCTGCACCACGTGGCACTCCGCAGATTGAAGTTGCATTTGATATTGATGCCAACGGTATTCTCAAAGTCAGTGCCAAAGACAAGAACACCGGCAAGCAAAACAACATAACCATCAAGGCTAACTCAGGACTGACTGAGGACGAAATCCAGAAGATGGTAGCGGATGCAGAAGCCAATGCCGAAGCTGATAAAAAAGCTCGAGAGTTGGTAGAAACTAAAAATGCTGCGGAGCATCAGATCTGGGGCGTAGAAAAGAACCTCAAAGAGCACGGTGACAAGCTACAAGACGAACAGCGTGAAGCAATCAAAACCGGCTTGCATGATCTCAAAGAAATGCTAAAGTCTGAAACTGATGTGGACAAGATCAACGAAGCCTTGCAGGCATTTGTGCCAAAGTCAATGCCATTGTTTGATCTTGCAGGTCAGGCAGAAGCAGATAAGCAGAAAGCCGATGCTGATGAAGTCAAGACCAAGACTGACAAGCAGGGCGATGATGTTGTTGATGCACAATTTACTGAAGTCAAAGACGACAACAAATAAACACAGGGGGCTCCGGCCCCCTTTTCAATTATGACAACTCTATATTTAGACATGGACGGCGTGGTAGCTGACTTTGATGCCTACGCATTTGCAGTGGCTGGATTTCCTCCCAGTGGAGGATTTTACACTGACCAACAATGGCAATTGATTGCCAACAATCCTAGGCTGTATCGTGATCTACCTAAAACAATATATGCAGACACCTTGGTAGAAACATGCAGGCAATTTTGTTCAAAACACAACTATGATCTATTGTTTCTAACAGCAGTGCCAAAGGGAAATGACATGCATTGGAGTTTTTACGACAAAATGATCTGGACTCAACAATTCTATCCTGACATTCCAGTACATTTTGGCCCTTACAGTGCGGACAAGCATGTTCACTGTATGCCTGGAGATATCTTGATAGACGATCGTCGCAGCAATATTGAGGAGTGGAGAGCAGCTGGCGGTATTGCTATCCACCACGTGAGCATCTCTACCACTCTGCTCGAACTAAACAGTATTGATCAAAGTTCTTGATATATTTTTAACACCTCCACTACAGCTGGATGACGATGAACGTCTTTGCCTGTAAGCTCTACCCCGGCTACGTACTTGCTATGTTGGTAGCGTTCAACTAGACTCTTGAAGTCTAGCAGACCGTTGTCAGGATCTTTACGGTCAGCCTGTCGAGTGTCGCCAGTTACCACCATCTTGGATTCGTCACCTAACCGGGTAAGCAGCATCTTCATTTGCCCTGGTGTGGCGTTTTGCATCTCATCTGCGATGATCCATGCGTTCTTAAATGTGCGCCCCCGCATGTATGCCAGTGGAGAGATCTCAATCACATTGTCTTCTAGCATACGGGTTACTTCCTGTGGTCGGTAATACTCTTTGATTATGTCAAAAATTGGACGAGTCCATGGTTCCATCTTTTGATTTATATCGCCCGGCAAAAAGCCGTGCTTCTCATCATCCACTCCCACAGCAGGTCTAGTCAGTATTAGTTTATTGACTTGTCCTGATCTTAGAGCTCGGATGGCTGCTACCACAGCCAACATGGTTTTTCCTGTGCCAGCTGGTCCTGTGGCAAACACTATTTTTATTCCATCGTTTTTAAGCAAGTCTATGTATATTTCTTGATTGCGGCTTTTGGGTATTAGTATGGGGTCTTTTCTTTGATGGCTGTATTCTTTGAAGCTGATTGTGTTGTCTACGCCGGCTGTTTGTAATGCCAGCCTATTTTTCCTTTTGCTCAAGGGTAAGTCTCCTGTGCTTGATGTAGAATCTACCATGTTACGCAAGTTAGACTTGCCCAACAAGTCTACAACAATATTTACAGACAGGTGAGCTGCTGGATAAATGTACACTGTTTTTGAGCTTTTACAGTCATAAGTATTAGGCTAGCTCTTCAATTTCCTTCACAAACGTTCAAACTGCGTCAAGCATAAATACTTGGTAAAGGGCCAAGTATTCATGAGCAGCCAATTTTTAGAACAAAAAACCATTTGTATAAGTGCAGTGCCAGGTGCGCTAGGACACTATCTTGGCGCTTTGATATATCATGCTGCCAATCCAGCTGCTGGTAAACCAAACTGGACTGTGGATGCCAATGTAGTTGCATGGCCTAGTCAAGTTGTTTGGAAGTCTTTTGAACCAGCTAGCATGCAATACGACCTGTCTGCTTTACAAGCCAGAATTGCAAGTCAAACATCAACCCAGTCTATTGACCCTGCTGTAACACAAGTGGTTGTAAGTCACTGGCTTGATTCTGCTGCGTTTCACCAACTATTTCCTAATTCACAAGTTATCAGGATAGCAGTAGAACAAAAGGATATTGCCCAGATTGGGTACAACGCTTTGTACCACGAATGTTTTCGCAATGGTAGCTATCAAAACATTGCCCGTTCGGTAGCTGATGCTCTTACTTTCTTGAACATGGTAAATGAATGGTCTACCATCGATGAAATTTTAGAAGACGGCATGCATAGAGATAACCTTGCTGTTAAGTTAATTGGTCTTAATGCAGGACAAACCAGCTGGACTATTGATCAACAGCAAAACAACGATGGTGCTTATGTAACAAACTATTCAAAGCTCTACCCTTATTGGAAGGCCGACAGACCAGCAGCATCACAAGAACTGATTAATGTGCTAGATTTTTTACAACTAGATCCTGTACAGTTGTCTCCGGCAGAATCCTGGCAAATGCTATTGCCTAAGTTCAACCAGGTGCCCAACTTATAAATATACCTAACTATGACAACTAACATTGCCGATATAATTGACAACACAAAAGATCTGTACATGACCGACAGTTCTGTTAATGCATTATTGGATTTTGAACGTGTGCTAGACGAACTTAATCTTTATGCATTTAGAAACTGGAAAAAAGGTGAACTGGTAGACGGACCAGACATCGAAAAATATTTTGTGTCATGTGTGTTCATGTGGCCCTATAAAAAAATGCCGGACCCTCGCGGAGCAGAAATGCTGTCCGAGTTTGATTGCGAAATTAGATACAAAAAAGATTTCTTAGAAACTCCCAAGAAAGTTGAAAGTCCAGACGATTTTGAACCAGGTGGTCATTATCCCCGCATGGAGAAAAAACCCATCTGGTTAGTTGAAATAACTATTCCTAAAAAATTGATTACAGAAATAAACCGAGGTAGTGTGGAATTGGAAAATGACACAGTTGACATGGAGGACATAGACCAAGCCTATGAGACCGGTGCAGATGATGATATAAATCGCACACCAGATGCTCAACAGTCGGGCCCGGGTAATCAAGGACAACAATCATGAGCGTAGAGTATGGTGATCTAGAACGTACAGTGCATCCAGAACTGCACATCGATGAATTTGAAAGCAAGATGGGCGACAATAGAGATGTAGTTGTGATCAGCCTCAAAGTCAAAGGCAAGGCTCCTGGATTAGATATATGTGACTTTGTTGAAAAGGCCTACGAATGGGTATTAGATGCAGATGTAAGTTCAGGCGAAATGGGCGACGGAGACTATTTGGTATTCATTGAAATGCCGCGAGACAAGTCTACTGTACCTCATATTATCGAAATGATGGAGGACTTGATGAATCTAACATTACAGGATCTGACCGAATGGCGTGTTAGATATAGGCACAGTCAACAAGACCATGAAATCAATGAACAGGAATTGTCTGCCGTTGTTCCTAGCTCTGCTCAGGACTACGATGCCAAGTACAATAAAAAAGAGATCGACGAATTAAAACTAGCTGCTGGTGTCAAGGTAGATACCAAAGCACCTAAAAATGATTTTACAGAGAGCCTGAGAGTCGCAGCAGGCATTTTATAAGGAGCGATTATGAGTTTCAAATTTGAATTCACTGAAGCAAAACTTAAACAGATTCTAGTGGGAGCACCACATGTGGATCAATGGTTCTTGGCTATTCGGGCCATTTTACCTGACTATGAAATTGACACACCAGAGCGTGTGGCCTGCTGGTTGGGACAAACCGCACACGAAAGCGGCAATTATAGATTCCTAAGAGAAAATCTAAATTATTCAGCAGAAGGCTTGAACAAGATATTCAAAAAGTATTTTCCCACAGTGGAAAGTGCAAAACCTTATGCTCGCAATCCAGAAAAGATCGCCAACAGAGTTTATGCAAGCCGTATGGGCAATGGCGATGAAAGATCCGGCGACGGATGGAAATACCGCGGTCGTGGACTGATTCAACTCACAGGCAAAAACAACTACGAAAATTTTGCCATGAGCATTGAAGAAAGCGTAGAAGAAACTGTTAAGTTTTTGGAAACCTATGAAGGCTCTGTGCAAAGTGCCTGCTGGTTTTGGGAAGCCAAC
>JACCDK010748929.1_pt1 | contig 11266 bp, 6 predicted proteins | sample 7445871 | NCBI WGS metagenome assembly JACCDK01 (sample SAMN15323436, study PRJNA562643) | freshwater metagenome | isolation source: river surface water | place: USA:Blue River Watershed | collected 2017-08-15
CGTGGATAAAAAAGCAATCCCTTTCTGCGCACAATATTCCATCAATAATACATGCTTCGCCTCATCCAATTCTAATCGCTTCAACATGTCAAATTGCGACTCTGCCACATCCGTATTTGCCTCTTGATAAGCTGCCTTCGGAGCTGCTATATCTACCAACTCCTCCGTACAAAATGTCTGAAACTTTACCATATCAGCACCAGCCGCCACAGCTGCATCTATCAACTGATAAGCCATCTCCATCGAACCATTATGGTTCACGCCCGCTTCTGCAATTAAAATTACTTTCTGTGACATATAGTAAAGATAATAAGCTTGTCCGAAAGCGCCATCATCTTATTCTACTCATACCAAAGGCAATATCCACTTAAGCACACATCAACTGCCAAATCGTCCAAAAAACAAAGCCAAAACAGTCATTCTGTCGAACAAATCAGCCAAATCAAGCGCTTTTGACCGACAATTCAACAATGGCTTCGAAATTGCTGAGGTAGACTTATAAATCAAACAATATGAATTTGAATCAATTTACAATTAAGGCGCAAGAGGTCATACAAGCGACGCAACAAATTGCTTTCAATGCCAACCATCAACAAATGGATACCGCCCATTTGTTAAAAGCACTTATGAATGAAAGTGCGGACACGATGGATTATATTTTTAAGAAAAACAATGTGAATGCAAACAACATTCAACAACGCAATGAAACATTACTTAAAAGTATGGCGACGGTTAGCGCTGATCCAGCGCAATACATGTCGCGTGAATTGAATGCAGTAATCTTAAAAGCGCAGTCACTACTCAAAACCTTCAAAGATGAATTCGTAAGCGTAGAGCATCTATTGCTTGCCATTCTAGCTGGTAATGATGCAGTCGCTAAACTTTTAAAAGAAGAAGGACTTACTGAAAACAATGCGAAAATAGCCATCCTAGATCTTCGTAAAGGAACCACGGTGAATTCGCAAAATGCGGATGCGCAATACAACGCATTAAGCAAATACGGTAAAAATCTAAACGAACTGGCTTCTGCCGGCAAACTAGATCCTGTCATTGGTCGTGATGAAGAAATTCGTCGCACCTTACATATTCTTTCACGTAGAAGTAAGAACAACCCAATTTTAGTGGGTGAACCAGGCGTCGGTAAAACAGCGATTGCAGAAGGGATTGCACACCGTATCGTGAATGGTGATGTACCAGAAAATCTGAAAAACAAAACTATTTTCTCCCTTGACATGGGCGCTTTAATGGCCGGTGCAAAATTCCGTGGCGACTTTGAAGAACGTCTAAAAGCAGTAGTAAAAGAAGTAAGTGAATCGAATGGAGAAATAATTTTATTCATCGACGAGATACATACCCTCGTAGGTGCAGGTGCTACCGAAGGCGCGATGGACGCTGCAAATATTTTGAAACCTGCCTTAGCACGCGGTGAATTAAGAGCAGTAGGTGCGACCACCTTAGCAGAATATCAAAAGTATTTTGAAAAAGATAAAGCCTTAGAACGCCGTTTCCAAAAGGTAATGATCGACGAGCCAACTGTCGAAGACGCTATCTCCATCCTACGTGGATTGAAAGAGCGTTACGAAACACACCATAAAGTACGCATCAAAGATGAAGCAATTATTGCTGCAGTAGAACTTTCGAATCGTTATATCAGCGATCGTTTCTTGCCGGATAAAGCCATCGACTTAATAGACGAAAGCGCCGCTAAACTTCGTTTGGAAATGGATTCATTGCCAGAAGAATTAGATGAATTAGAACGTAAGATTCGTCAGTTAGAAATCGAAAGAGAGGCAATTAAAAGAGAAAATGATGAAACGAAAGTAAACGAACTATCTCTTGAAATCGCGGATCTAAGCGACGAACGAAATGCGTTGAAAGCAAAGTGGCAGCAAGAAAAACAAATCGTCGATGCGATTCAACTTTCGAAAAAACAAATCGAACAATATAAGCTAGAAGCCGAACAAGCAGAACGTAGCGGTGATTACGGTAAAGTAGCCGAACTACGTTACGGGAAGATCAAAGAGGCAGAAAATGAGCAAATACATTTACATGCCGAACTCTTGCGTAAAAGTGAAGATGGCAATAGAATGTTGAAAGAAGAGGTCGATGCGGAGGATATTGCAGAATCGATTGCCAAGGCAACAGGTATTCCAGTAACGAAGATGTTGCAAGGAGAAAAAGAAAAACTCTTACATCTCGAAGACGAATTACATAAGCGTGTCATCGGTCAGGATGAAGCTATCATCGCTGTTTCAGATGCCATCCGTAGAAGTCGTGCTGGTTTAGGAGACGCCAAACGTCCTATCGGCTCCTTCATTTTCTTAGGAACAACGGGTGTTGGTAAAACAGAACTAGCGAAAGCGCTTGCAGAATTTTTATTCGACGACGAAACGATGATGACGAGAATTGATATGAGCGAATATCAAGAGAAACATACAGTCAGTCGTTTAGTCGGAGCCCCTCCAGGTTATGTTGGTTATGATGAAGGCGGTCAATTGACAGAAGCTGTTCGTCGTAAACCTTACTCTGTAGTACTTTTGGATGAAATAGAAAAAGCACATCCTGATGTTTTCAATATTCTATTACAAGTTTTAGATGACGGTCGATTAACCGATAGTAAAGGCCGCGTGGCGAATTTCAAGAATACGATTATCATCATGACAAGCAACTTAGGATCGCATATTATTGCCGGACACTTTGATAAGATTGAAGAGAAGGATGTTCCGCAAGCCTATGAGAAAGCCAAGGTTGAAGTAATGGAATTGCTGAAACATAGTCTCAGACCTGAATTGCTGAATCGTATCGATGAAATATTAATGTTCAAACCATTAATGCGAGCAGAAATTCACAACATTGTAAAACTACAATTGAAAGAGTTGAGTGATAAAGTAGAAGCTTTAGGATATCATTTAGAGCTAACACCTTTTGCTATCGACTATTTATCAGAACAAGGCTTCGAACCGCAATATGGTGCAAGACCATTGAAACGATTGATTCAAAAAGAAATCACGAACGCCTTGAGTAGAAAATTACTAGAAGGTAATCTTAACAAGGAAAAGCCTTTATTAATCGATGTTTTCGACGATAAGGTAGTGGTTAGAAACTAGTTCGTCTTCGATAAAAAACGCTGAAACCAATAACCCGAGTCCTTCACGATTCGGGTTTGGTCTTCATAATCGACATAAATCAGACCAAATCGTGGCCGATAAGATTCTGCCCACTCGAAGTTATCGGTGAGCGACCAAACAAAATAACCCTTTACTGGAAGTCCGTCTAGAACGCAGTTTTGCAATTCCTTCAAATGATTTACAAAATAAGACTGACGTTGTTGATCATCTATTCTTCCGTCAATCACTTGATCAGGGAATGCAGCCCCGTTCTCCGTTATGATAATATCTTTTACATTGCTATAAGCTGCGAATTTCTCTACCATCTCGCGCATAACAGGAGGATATACTTCCCAATTCATCGCCGTATGTTGCACAGAACGTTCGTTCGCGGGAATGAGTTTAGCTTGTAAATACGGAATAATAAATCGATGCGATACTACCTCTCTTGTATAAGGTTGAAGCCCGATAAAGTCGAAGTTACAAGGCAATATTTTTTCGTCATTCGGACCAAAATAATCGTATACCTTTCGAAGGACGGGAAGCGATTTAACAGGATAGCCTAAGCCCATAGCAGGTTCGACAAACAATCGATTTAGCATGGCATCCATTCTTTCTGCCGCTTGAACATCTTGCACACTTTGCGAATGCGGATGAATTCCTGTGCAAGAGTAAGTGGTTCCTACATATGCATTTGGTACGGTACTTCTTATGACCATTTCACCAATTGGCTGGCATAATGCTGCGTGATGCATAGCAGGTAAAAACTGACTCAAGCCTCTTTTGCCAGGCGCATGTAAACCCAGAAAATAACCTACTCCAGTGAATGCGGTAGGTTCATTTAAAACCATCCAGTGTTTAACCTTATCCCCAAATTCATTCGTCACTAACTGTACGTAATCTTCAAAATAGTTGATGATATCTCTATTTGCCCAACCACCTTTATCTTGTAGTGCTTGCGGTAGATCCCAATGATATAAAGTACACCAAGGCGTAATACCTTTTAATAAACACAAATCAATTAATCGATGATAAAAAGAAAGTCCTTTTTGATTTATCCTTCCATGTCCGTTGGGAAGTATTCTAGACCAAGAAATAGAAAAACGAAAATTTTTAAACCCTAATAATCCTAGCAATCGAATATCGTTCGGATATTGATGATAGAAATCGCTCCCGTTAGCAGGACCATTATTCCCACTTAGATTTTTCGACTGAGCCGCAAAGGTATCCCAAATAGAAGGTCCTCTCCCATCCACATTCCATGCCCCTTCCGATTGCGCTGCAGAGGTCGCAGCACCCCAAATAAAATCGTCACCAAACGCCCTTCTAGTCAGCATCTCAATCTATTGAAACAATAAAAAATCTTCTTCTAAATACGGTTTTACTTGCGATTTTCCTGCGTGCTGCACAATACGGTCTACAATTAACTTACGCTGATCTGTATAGCTAACTTTTGTTACCTCACCATGCTCCATCCATGCCGCAATTTTAGGTAGATGCTTACGCTTCAATTTCTTCGCAACTGTTACCTTCATCTTCTTTAAAAACTCCGCATTACAGGCTTGTTCGTATTGCCCCTTCATTGGAATCACACAAAGTTTTTTACCTAAAAACATCGCCTCCGTAGTGGTACCGAATCCGGCATTACACAACACTCCTTCGCAGGAAGCCATCGATACCGTAAACTTTTTAGCATCTAAAGGTTGCACGTGAATAGTGCCATCTAGGTAGGCTTTAGTTGCGGTTTTTGAAAAAACTTCCCACTTCGCTGCCGGCAGACGCTTCAGTTGTTTAATAATCTTTTCATCCCCATAGGAAGGAAGATATACCACATAATGCCCTTTATTACTCACTTTGTGATTACGAACTTCATCACGAATAACTGGCGTGAATATATTCAAATCAAAAGCCTTGTAATGAAACCCATAATTAATACTTGTAGGCGCATAGCGCTTTAAGACCAACCATCCTAACAAATCTTTTTTCTTTGGACGAGGTGCAGAGGGATGTATGGTGGCCACTTGGTTACTAAGCCCGATACAATCTCGCTTCGCTAGCAAGCAGGCCCACGCTGAAACAGGCTCAAAATCACTTATTACTAAATCGTAATCATTGACAGGAAGTTTCTTAATATCGTCGAGTAACTGACGAGTGTTCGCTTTTAAATAAGTGCGCCAAACATTGATACCTCCCTTTTCTCCAAAGAAGAAAGAAAGCCCTTTAAATCGATACTTAATCGGATACGGCAGGTTAATTTCAGATTGTTCACCACTCACTAAAATATCCACTTGACCATGCGTCATTAGCTCTGGTAGCAATGCTAATGCTCTAGTAATATGACCGTTTCCTGTTCCCTGAATCGCATATAATATTTTCATCACGCTTTCTTTTGTAATGGAATCACATTAAACTCTTCCATCAATGATTGGAAGATCGCTTGCTGGTCTTTCGTTTCTATTTTCTCATCTTCTTCCTCCTCAAATTGATCCGCTTCATATTTATATTGAACCAATTCCCACTTTCCATTATTAAATTCCAAGGCACTGCAGTGTTCTACCCAATCCCCTGAATTCATATAATCTATCGAATCGCCATTTTCGAGTTCAATCTTTCGTTGAACAGGCTGATGTATATGTCCGCAAACAACGTAATCATACTCTCTTTCTATCGCAATTCTAGCCGCAGCTTGCTCGAAATTATTAATAAATTTCACCGCCGATTTTACACTGTTTTTTATATTTTTTGAAAGAGATATTTTCTCCTTTCCTAACTTCGTTAAAACCCAATTACACACCGCATTTAATACAATCAAAAAGTCATAGCCATGGGCACCCAACTTCGTTAACCACTTCGCATGTTGCATAGTGAAGTCGAAAATATCCCCGTGAAAAAACCAATGCTTTTTCCCATCTAATTCCAATATCAATTGATTTTCTATGACCAAACCACCCATATCAAAACCTACAAATTTGCGTAACAACTCATCATGATTTCCTGTGATATAATGTACGCGAACACCCTTCCCTGCCCACTTTAAAATCTGCTGTACCACCTGCATATGCTCCTTCGGCCAATATCTTTTACTGAATTGCCACATATCAATGATATCTCCGTTTAGGATCACAGTTTGTGGCTTGATGCTCTTCATGTATTGCAACAACTCTTTCGCATGACAACCATAGGTTCCCAAATGAACATCCGAAATAACTAATACTTCCACCTTGCGCTTCTTGCGCTTAATATTCTCTTTGGTCTCCATAAAATACGATTGAAAATTGGAGCGTCGATGTGTGCTTCAAAAGGGAAGCATCGCTCTTTAATTTATCCTTAAGACCAACGATAGTCTTTAACATCTAATACAAATGTATAGACGCTATATGATGTAATCGTTAAGAGTATTTAAAGATTTGTAAAAATATACGCAAAGAAACAAGCTGATTACTCTTGCTTCAACTCCAAACCATCCAACCAAACATCTCCAATATGGTCGACGTTGATTTCAATTCGGAGACGGTCGAAGCCTTTAGGAACAGTATAGGTCTGTTCAAAATAATTCCAATCCGTCTTCGACTGAAGAAAGATTCGTGTGCTGAGATGTTGGCCATGATGCGCATTAACACCTCCCATCTGAAAGGGAACAGAACTCGCGTCAGCAGATTTTATCCAGCCACTTAATTGATAAGTAGCACCCGCCACAGCAGGTATTTCCTTCGCAATACCAGGCGCTTGATTTCCTGTCGCCGACTTACACGCATTCACTTTCCAATGCAAACTAAACTGCCCCTCTTTCTTCACAGAAGCGTCTGCACTCGTTGTAAAAGAACCAGGCGTTCCTGTCTCTTCACTATAAACCTGCCAATTATAAGGTGTTGCACCCTGCCAAAATTCAAAGCCTCCATTAAAACCCTTAGAAGCGTCTTCCACATATAATGAATTAGCACCCCAACCACAGCTCGCTAAAACTAATAGTGCGATAGGTAAAAAGTGTTTTTTCATACGTACAGTTTATGTAATAAGAAATTACTTACTTAAGTGCATACTACGCTCCTTGTACAACTGACGGAAGTAAGGATCGCGCAAGTCTTTGATGAAACGAATCGCTTCACCAGTAGATTTCATCTCAGGTCCTAACTCCTTGTTTACATTCGGGAACTTATCAAAAGAGAAAACAGGTTCCTTAATCGCATAGCCTTTTAGCTTAGGCTCGAATTTGAAATCAGTCAATTTCTTCTCTCCTAACATTATCTTAGTCGCTACATTCAAATAAGGAATTTGATAAGCCTTCGCAATGAAAGGCGTTGTACGACTCGCTCTTGGGTTTGCTTCGATCACAAATACTTTATCATCCTTAATCGCAAACTGGAAGTTAATTAAGCCTTTAATGTTCAACTTAAACGCAATCTTCTTCGCATAATCCTTCATCTCTTCAATCACTAAAGGAGTCAAATTAAATGGAGGCAATACCGCATTACTATCACCACTGTGAATACCTGCAGGCTCGATATGCTCCATCACACCCATCACATGGAAATTCTCTCCGTCACATATTCCATCGATCTCAGCTTCTTGACAGCGATCTAAGAAGTGATCAATCAAAATAGTATTGCCCGGTAAGTGCTTCAACAAGCTCAATACCGCTTTTTCCAACTCTTCATCATTGATTACAATTCGCATACGTTGACCGCCCAATACATAACTCGGACGAACCAAAACTGGATAACCAATTTTCTTCGCTACCTCTAATGCTTCATCTGCTGTATGTGCTGTACCATATTGCGGATAAGGAATGTTCAATTCCTTCAACATATCGGAGAAACGACCACGATCTTCTGCAATATCCATATTATCGAAAGAAGTTCCAATGATACGAATCCCTTTCTCATGTAGACGCTTCGAAAGCTTCAAAGCCGTTTGCCCACCTAATTGTACGATCACACCATGCGGCTTCTCCAATTCGATAATCTCCCAAAGATGTTCCCAGAATACAGGCTCGAAGTAAAGCTTATCGGCCATATCGAAATCCGTACTCACTGTTTCAGGATTACAATTCACCATGATCGCTTCGTAACCGCATTCTCTAATCGCCTGCAAACCGTGTGTACAACAGTAATCGAATTCAATTCCTTGTCCGATACGATTTGGTCCGCTACCCAACACAATCACCTTCTTACGATCACTCGGCTTGCTCTCGTTCTCTGTGTCAAACGTACTATAGAAATAGTTGGTCTTACTTTCAAACTCTGCAGCACACGTATCTACCATTTTATAAGTACGACGGATATTCATTGCAATACGCGCATTGAAAATATCTTCATCGCTACATTTATTATCTAACAACTTCGCAATTTGCAAATCGCTAAAGCCCATTTGCTTTGCCTTGCGCATATCATCCACACTGATTTCGCTTACCGCATTATGCGTAATCAAATGCTTCTCCATATCAACAATGGCCTGAATCTGATTCAAAAACCACTTATCAATCATCGTTAATTTATGAATGGTAGAAACAGAAACACCTGCCATCAAGGCATCTTTAATTCTGAAAACACGATCCCATTTTGGTGTCTTCAAATACTCCAACAATTCTTCCGTCTTCATCAACGACTTGCCATAGTATCCTAAGCCAATCGCATCATTCTCCAAACTCTGACAAGCCTTCTGAATCGCTTCAGGGAAGGTTCTGCCTATCGCCATCACCTCACCTACAGCTTTCATTTGAAAACCTAAAGTATCATTTGCTCCTTTGAACTTATCGAAGTTCCAACGAGGTATTTTTACAATCACATAATCTAAAGTAGGCTCGAAAAACGCAGAGGTGGTTTTGGTGATTTGATTTTTCAACTCATCCAAATTATAACCTACAGCCAATTTCGCAGCGATCTTCGCAATCGGATAACCCGTCGCTTTCGAAGCTAATGCCGAAGAACGACTCACACGTGGATTAATTTCAACGACGATGATTTCTTCCGTGTCTGGATTCATCGCAAATTGCACATTACATCCGCCTGCAAAATTTCCTAAGTTGCGCATCATACTGATAGCCGTATTACGCATCAATTGAAACGCGGTATCACTCAAGGTCATAGCCGGTGCTACCGTAATACTATCGCCCGTATGAACGCCCATCGGATCGAAATTCTCAACCGTACAAATGATCGTTACATTATTATTATTGTCGCGCAACAATTCCAATTCATATTCTTTCCAACCCAATACCGCTTTTTCTACCAACACTTCATGAATCGGACTTGCAGTTAAGGCTCTGTTTAAGGCCTCATCTAAATCTTCCTTTTTGAAAACAACACCACCGCCTGTTCCACCTAAAGTAAACGAAGGACGCAATACTAATGGAAATCCAATCTCTTGCGCAAACTCCTTTCCTTCTAAAAATGAATTCGCCACTTTCGCAGGACAAACAGGAATACCCATTTCAATCATCCACTGACGGAACAATTCACGATCTTCTGCTTTGTCAATCGCCTTGATATCAACGCCAATCATGCGCACTTTATATTCTTCCCACAAGCCAATTTCATCGGCTTCTTTACACAGATTTAAGGCTGTTTGTCCGCCCATCGTCGGTAATACCGCATCAATCTCATTCTCTTTTAAGATTTGCTCGATCGATTCTACCGTCAATGGCAATAAATACACCTTATCAGCGACCAAATTGTCGGTCATGATAGTTGCAGGATTGCTATTGATAAGGATTACTTTGATGCCTTCTTCACGAAGTGAACGAGCGGCTTGAGAGCCAGAATAGTCGAATTCACAAGCTTGTCCGATGATAATGGGTCCTGATCCGATGATGAGGACGCTGCGGAGGGAGGTATCTTTTGGCATGGCGGAAGGTAAAATAGATAAACGCCGCCAGGCGATACGTAAGTTCCCGTCTTGACGGCACGCGAAGATAGCAAAAAGACGTGAGTATTTTTCAAGAATCCTTATTTTTGTAAGGAGAATGGACTTAGTGGAATTGCTACAACAGTGGCTAAAACGTCCGCAGACAGGACTAATATTACAACAGTCTGACGCACCGAACCCGCAGGTGACGCACTTACAAGGAATCGACGCTTCGGCAGAGACTTTGCAAGTCTTGGCCACCTCCTTGCTACAAAGCAATACTTCCAACTGGCTCCTCTATCCCGATAAGGAAAGCGCACTCTATGCCTTTACCGATATCGACAACCTACTCAACCACCTTCAAAAGTCGGTTTTTGCCTTACCAAAAGGATTTTTCTTCCCCGACTCTTTCCAGCGTCCCGGGGAATTCAATTCCGCCGTACAATCGGCACAAGTACTAGAACGTACCGAATTACTTACCGACCTGCTCAAACATCCCGACCGTAAACGAATCATCGTCAGCTATCCGCAAGCAATGATCGAACAAGTCATTTCTGCAGGTGGCTTACAAAAACATATTCTTCACCTTAAAAAAGGAGAAGCGATCGACCTCGACTTCGTTACAGAGCTACTCGTAGAACTCCGTTTCGAACGTACCGACTTCGTCTATGAACCCGGTCAGTTTAGTATACGCGGTGGTATCGTAGATATCTTCAGCTTCGGTAATGACTATCCGTATCGACTCGAACTCTTCGGTCGTGAGGTAGAATCAATACGTACTTTCGACCCCGCAACACAGCTCAGCGTCGCTAACGTGGCCTATGTCACGATCATCCCGAATACACAAGTACTCGATGATCAACAAGCCAACGCGCCGCTTCTCGATGTCATTCCAACGAATAGCATCTTCTGGATAAAAAATAATGCAGACCAGATATTGACCTTGGAGGCCCTTGCAGCAAAGGATCAAGCAATGGCAGAAAATGCCCCTGCTTTGCGACCAGATTTCGAACGCCGCTGGTCGGACGACCTCGAACGCTTTCCTGTATTCGAGTTCGGTACCCGCACCGCCTTTGCTCCTTATCTGACTATCAAATCCAATATCCTTCCGCAGCCGAGTTTTAACAAAAACTTCGAGCTCTTGATGGACGAGCTAATCGCCAAACAACATCTTGGGTACCGCAATTATATTTTTGCAGACAACCCAAAACAAATAGAGCGTTTCAATCATATATTCTCCGACCTCGGTCAAAATCGTAAAGGAAGAGTGGTCAATGCACAAGTGCAGTTCACACCACTTAACCTATCGTTGCATC
>JACCDK011249593.1_pt1 | contig 11255 bp, 5 predicted proteins | sample 7445871 | NCBI WGS metagenome assembly JACCDK01 (sample SAMN15323436, study PRJNA562643) | freshwater metagenome | isolation source: river surface water | place: USA:Blue River Watershed | collected 2017-08-15
ATGGGCAAGGAGTGATCAACGTGGGAACTTTGAGCAAATTACGCAGACTTGTCCTTCGCGACAAGGTCTCCATCCGGCAAGCTAGCCGTCAACTTGGCATCTCTCGCAACACCGCAACCCGGTGGCTCCAAGCGGCAGAGGTGACTGTGCCCAGATACCCTAAGCGGCAGCCGACCTATGGTGTTCTGGATCCCTTCAAGGATCAATTGAGCAATTGGCTCAAAGCCGATAGCTATCGAAACAAGCGAGAGCGACGAGGCGTTAAAGCTTTGTATGAAGCGCTGCAGGCCATGGGGTACTCGGGCAGCAGCACAACCGTTTACCGCTTTGCAAAAGATTGGCGAGAAGAACAAAGCAAGCCCCGGGGTGCAGGCTTTGTGCCCATGCACTTTGAGCTGGGCGAAGCGTTCCAGTTTGACTGGAGCTGTGAGTATCTGGTCATTGGCGGCCTGAGAAGGCGCCTTGATGTGGCTCACATCAAACTAGCGGCAAGCCGCGCATTCTTGCTGGTGGCCTACTTCACTCAAACCCACGAGATGCTGTTTGATGCGCACGCCAGAGGCTTTGCCGTCTTTGGCGGTGTGGCAAAGCGCGGCATCTACGACAACATGAGAACGGCGGTCGATAAAGTGGGCCAAGGCAAAGATCGCACCGTCAACGCCCGCTTTGAAGCGATGACGGGCCACTACCTGTTTGAGCACGAGTTCTGCAACAGAGCCGCCGGTTGGGAGAAAGGCATCGTGGAGAAGAACGTGCAAGACAGGCGCCGAGGCGTTCTGAGAGAAGCGGCCGAGACACACTGGACCAGTCTGGCAGAACTTAATGCATGGCTTCAAACCGCATGCAAAGCCTCTTGGAGCGAGTTGGCCCATCCCCAGTGGCCGGAGCTAAGCATTGCCGATGTGTGGCAGGACGAAGCGGCTCGGCTGATGCCATGCCCAAGACCCTTTGACGGCTATGTGGAGCAACCTGTACGGGTCAGCTCCACATCCTTGATTACTTACCAACGCAATCGCTACAGCGTGCCATGTGAGTGGGTCAATCAGATGGTGAGCTTGCGTGTGTATCCAGAAGCTTTGTTGGTGGTGGCCCAAGACGGCAGCCTCGTAAGATTGACCCGTAGCTTTGAGCGTGATCAAACCATCTACGACTGGCAGCACTACATTGAGCTTATTCAGCGCAAGCCCGGTGCACTCAGAAACGGTGCGCCATTCAAAGAGATGCCAGCGCCTTTGCTAGAACTGCAGCGCCAACTGCTCAAACACCCCGGTGGTGACCGCGTGATGGCGCAGGTGTTGGGGGCCGTGAACTTACACGGACTTGAGGCAGTACTGGTGGCAACCGAGTTGGCCTTGCAAGCTGGCCGGGTGAGCGCTGAGCACATTCTGAATGTGCTGGGTAGACTCAAGGAGCCAACCCTAGAGCGGCTCCAAATTGAAACACAGCTGCATCTGAACACACCGGCACAGGCCAACCTTGAGCGCTACGACGCGCTCAGGAGCGAGCAGGAGGTTGGATCATGAGCGATGTGATTGATGGACTCAAGTCCTTAAGCTTGCATGGGATGGCCAGCGCTTGGCCAGAGATTCTGGGCACCGCCAGAATGAAGACGCTAGACCACGAGGTGGTGCTGCACCAGCTCATTAAGTCTGAGACGGCGCAGCGGGAAGTTCGCTCCATGGCCTATCAAATGAAGGCTGCCAGGTTCCCTGCGCACCGAGACCTTGTGGGCTTTGAGTTTGAGCAAGCGCATGTGGACGAAGCACTTGTGAAGCAGTTGCATGACTTGCAGTTTATAGATACTGCACAAAACGTGGTGTTTGTGGGCGGCCCTGGTACTGGCAAAACGCACCTTGCAACAAGTCTTGGCATTCAAGCGGTCAGGGCCAAAGGTAAACGGGTTCGTTTCTTCTCAACGGTGGAGCTTGTGAATGCGCTGGAGATTGAGAAGTCACAAAGCAAACACGGCCAACTGGCTCACCGCTTGATGTACGTGGACTTGGTTGTTCTGGACGAGATGGGCTACTTGCCGTTTACGCAGTCTGGAGGGGCACTGCTGTTTCATTTGCTGTCCAAGCTTTATGAGAGAACCAGCGTGGTGATCACAACCAACCTGAACTTCTCTGAATGGGCCAATGTGTTTGGAGATGCCAAGATGACCACAGCACTTCTAGATCGACTGACGCATCGCTGCCACATTGTTGAAACCGGCAATGAGAGTTGGCGCTTCAAGCAGTCTCAAGCGAGCAATCAAAACGCAAAGAAATCAAAAGGGAAAGGAGCAAAAAACGCAGAACAGTTAAACTTATCCACAACCGACTAGGCCAAATTATTTAAAAACCAGTGGCTCAATATTGGTTGCAAATAGTGGCTCACTTTGCGTTGCAATTCAACAATATTGCTTCAATCATTAACCGCACTGCAGTTTTCTGCTTAGCTGTCATTGACAAGTATTTAGAAATTACATCTTGATCAGTGAAGTCAAATTCAATACTGGCTTTATTTGCTAGGGTTCTTGGTTTTGAGATCAACTCTTCGGGCTTTATATTTAGCCAATTTGCAAGTTGTAAGAGTGCTCCGCTTCTAGGTAGAGTTTCTCCAAGCAACCACTTTCTTACTGTATGAGGTTTAACTACAGTGGCGTTTAGATGAGCATTTAATGCTACTGCTAAACCTACAGGATTAGTTGGAACATTTTTGGCAAGTAGACTCGTATGCAACTGGTCTGCAAAATAAGCATGCTTTACGTTTGCAGTTGATCGTAAATTTCTACTCATGACGATTTAGAAAATTAAATCAAGTAAACAAGTTCAACTAAACAAAGAAAATTGAGCCGGCCAATAGTGCAGCCTTTTTATCGCCTAAAGCAATGGCTCAATTCTTTATATTTACAGCTTGATGGTATCTCCAACTGGTAAAGAGCTTACTGCTTTACTCAATGCTTGAGCGTAGGCATTCTTTGCCGTTTGTGCAATCGCCAGTTGAGCTTGAAGGCGTTTGATTTCCGCATCTGCTAGTGCCAGCATTTGAATTTGAGCTTTCGCCTCGTTAGATAATTGATCAATCTCGTAGTCTTTGTTGTTGATTTTGATAGAAGGCATTTAATTTTCCTTACGGTCATTTGTGGTTAGATTTAAACGACGACTACGAACTCTGTCTGTCGTTTCTGCAAAAGGCTCTAGATATGACACTGAGGCTTTGTCAAAGACTTCTGCAACTTTGGGTATTCCTGCGGCGTACATCCAAAACGGTATAAACGCAGGAGCAATACTTCCGTGCAAGGGCTTTACTTTGCCAGCGTAGTGAATGACTTTGCCGAAATAACTTGAAACTGGCTGAAACAGAGTATTGTCAAATGCGCAGGCTTGGTAGTTGAACCTTGAGTCAAGCTGCTTCCATTGGTCCTTGAACTGAATGTTCAAAAAGTCCTGATCGGGATGGCTTTGAACGGGGTGTAGCTTGCAGAAATCCTGAAATCGAGCAATCAAGTCGTCGGGTAGTTGCTTGGGGCGCATAACTAGGACTCCAGAGTTGAAATAATTTGAAGCATCCAGTCCAAAAGATTCAAGTAGATCTCGGTGCTTTTGAGTGCGGGCAATGTACGGATCGGGCACTGCAGCAATTGGCGCATCCCCAGCCGCATCGATCAACTCTTCTATATCTACCCCGTTAAATACGAGGTCGCAGTCCAAGTACACCACTTGCTCATGATCTTTAAAGAACTTGGGAATACTGAGCCGAAAAATGGAAGCAGCACTGAAAGCGCCAAAGTTAGCTGATGCCAAATATGGCGGAAGATTGACCTTGGCAAAAGTGATAGTGCTTTGGTGTTTGAGGCACAACAACTCAAGTTGCTGCCTGGCTTCGTCCGTTAAGGTGTGATCGTGCAAGACCCAAATCGACTGCGGCTTGCAATTTAGCAATACGGATCGTAAAGCTACAGCTAGGTAAGGCCAGTAGTCGCCTTTTGCGTCGTGAATTGAAAATACAACTAAAGGAGACATAAAAAAACTCCACTGCCTTATGAGCAATGGAGTTCCAAAGTAATTACTTACAAAATATTATTAAATAATATTAAGGAGTAAATGTAGTGTTACCTGTAGTCAATGCACCATCAGTATTGATTGTGCCAACTAAAGTAACGTCGCCGACTTCAATAGTACCCGCAACAGTAGTAACAGTATTAACTACGATGTTGTAAACATATGCGGTGTCTGTAAGCAAATCATTGATAACAGCGACATAGCTCTCACCAGCTGCCTCCGTTAGGCTTCCTGCGAGAAATGCTACAACCTGAGTCATATTTGTATAGTCAGTAATTGCAGTGGCGCCTGTTCCATCTGCCCCGTCTGCAAATACAGCGACATAAGCAGTGGTCAAGTCTGTAGATGCAGCATTTGCAGCAATTGCTGTTTCACCTGCTAAGTTACCTCCGCCCAACAATTCCAAATTGATTAAGTCATTGGCACTAGTGAATCCTGTGATTGTGTCACTGCCATTACTAGCTAAAGTACTAAAAACAACAGTATCAATTGCAGAAGTTGACTCAGTAAGGTCAATAGTATCGTCACCTGATCCCGCGGTTACATTGTCCGCACCTTCACCAGTAGTGATTGTGTCAGAAGCTCCTGTTCCAGTGAAAGTATCAATATCATCGCCACCAGTAAAAGTAACACCTACAACTGTCGAGTTAGAAAGAACAACTGTACTTGCTCCTGTAAGTCCTGAGAAGTCAATGTCACCAACACTTAAAACTGCACCAGTATAGAGTGCAACTGTTCCAGTACCTTCGGCTGTTACAGTACCGATCGTGCCACCTGAAGCACCAAACACCTGATCGGCGTCACCCAGATTTACAGCAGTACCAGTATTGTCAACATAAATGTCACCAATAGATGTTGCACTCGCCGCACCAAATAGTGTAGTTGTGCCGCCTGTAACAGTAATGCTGATATCTCCAACAGAGATGGCATCTACGATTGCATTTTCTCCACCGTCAGCACCGATTGTTACAGCATCTGATGCATCAATTGTTATATCTCCAACTGTACCTGTGGCAGAAGTATCAAAGCCGTTGGTAATTTCCAAGTCACCACCAGCATCAATATTGATTGCGCCAATATTACGATTTACGATGAACTCTGTAATTGTCAGACTAGTACCAGCGGCAGTAGTTGTCAAATCAATTGAGTTAATCGCTTCTACATTAACAGTTCCGATAGTTGATGTACCATAAACACCATCAAGATTTACGCTGAATGATGTGAGTTCAGCATCATCGTCGACTCCATCTGTACCATCATCACCAACGATATCACCGATAGCAACAGCAGTTTGACCATCTTCATGTGTAGTCACACTAACGCTGGTCAGTGCTTGCGCAGCCTGTGTTGCATTGGCAGTACCGATGTTGCCGATATCGAAATCACCCGTACCGGTGCTTGTGCCTGTCAATGTCAGTGCTGTTAACGAACGCGCCGTTGCAAGGGTTCCAACAGTAACCGCACCTGCACCAGCAGCTGTTGCTGTGATGGTGCTCAAAGCTGCTGCAGTCAGGTTACCTGTATCTACGTCTTGTGCTTCTGCGCTAATAACCAAAGTTGTTAGTGCGGATGCAGACAATGATCCCAGGTCAACGTCATACGTTGCATCACCGTCAATTGTCAATGATGCAACGTTGCTCATGGCTGTTGATGAGTTCACAACGTTTTCAGTTGCATCATCAAAGTCGAGAGTAACGGTAGCAGCTGCACCCGTTGCATAGCCGAAACTTGCTGCACCGAGGTCCTCAATCTGATTAACAGTAACTACTGTAGCAGCCAGGTTTGTTACAACAGCAGAGCCACTGCCTTTGATGTTGAATTTGGTTGCACCTGTCGTAGAAGCAGCATTGAATGCGCCACCATCAAGTGTGAGCTCAACAATTTCAACTTCAGAGATAACAGCTGTTTTAGATGCTGTCAATGTTGCTGTGACTGTGTCGGTACCAGCACCACCAACGATGGAGTCACCAGTTGCCAGGTTAGTAGACATAGTGAATGTGTCGTTACCAGCGCCACCCTCTAAGGTATCCGCACCTGCACCACCGTAGATGACGTCAATGCCATCACCACCAACGATTGAGTCATCACCATCTGCACCGCGAAGTGTGTCAGCACCAGAGCCACCAGTAATCACACCAGAACCTGTTGAGGTGTTTGCTGCAATATTCAGTGTGCCTGTTTTTGCGCTAGCGTCGACCGTGTAGTCGCCTGTAACAGCCATGGTTGTGATAACCGCTGTACCAGAGCCAGATGCTGTCAAAGTCAAATCGCCTGAAGCTGTCAACGCACCGAAAGTCGATGCACCACCGTCTGTACGCGTGATCGTGATATCTCTGGCAATGACGCTTCCAGTATCGACTGTACCTTGGCCAGAGAAGGTCGCAGTGATGTCACCGTAAGTGTTGTCCAACAAGTCGAAATCGACTGTTGAGCTTGCAGCAGCAGATGCAGTGATAGTTTGAGCTAAGTCTACAGTGCTGTTTACTGTTGAGTCTGAGTAAATGTCAGCAAAGTCAACTGTTGCTCCACCAGTAGCGCTGGCAGTGATAGTTGCAAGGTTTTCACCGTTATTAGCAGTTGCATCTGTACCCAATTGACCAATCGTGATGTTACCGGTTGCTGCTGTTACTGTTAAAGTTGTCAGCGAATCGATATCAGCCATTGAGGAGAGAGTCAGAGCACCTGAAGTGCTGGTAGTAGCGCTAAATGTTTCTAGTGCATTTGTACCAGTAAATACCTCAGAGCCGGCAACGTCCATTGACAAGTCATTTGTCGCAACGCTAGAACCAACAAAGGCAAGTGAAGTTGTGTCTGTAGCATCCAAAACTACTGATTCAATAACTACATCACTGCCAGCAGTTGTCAGCGTCTGTTTGATTGTAACGCTAGCTGCATCTGTAAATGTGATGTCATTTGTATTCGTAACGTTTGCTTCGAATGTGATAGCTGCGGCAGCAACAGTGTCAATTGTCAGTGTGTCAGCATCATCTTGGTTTCTAACGATTGCACCAGAAGCTACACCTGTTAGATCAAATGTGTTATCACCACCATCAATATTTGTAACTCTTGTCAAACCAGTTACAGCTGACAAGTCAACGGTGTGCGTACCAGCAGAAGTAACTTCAATGATTTCAATGTCAGTTGAATTCAATGTAGTCGTTGTTGCAGCTGTTGTGAACTGCAAAGTATCTGTTCCATCACCGCCGGATACAGTATCTGCAGATGTCAATCCAGTACTGAGAACAAAGGTGTCATTACCAGCACCACCTTGCAAGTTGTCGTTGCCGCCACCTGATGTGATCAGGTCGTTACCAGCACCACCAATGATGATATCTGCACCGGCACCACCTGTAATGGAGTCGTTACCAGCACCGCCATCAACTGAATGAGTTTTCCCTGAAGCTGTTGTTCCTGTTAATGCAATCAAGTCTGCGGCTGAGCCACCCAAGACAGTAATGCTGTTGGTTCCATCCATTTCAACAAACATAGCACCTGTGTGTGCAGAGCCGTCAACATTCGTTGTGCCAGTAACAGTCACAAGTCCATCAGATGCATCACCTAATGTAAATGCGCCTGAACCAGTAAGTGTTGCTGTCAAGTTACCGCTAGCTGTAACATCTTCAACGACAGTTGCACCAGCACCAGTACGTGTAATAACAACGTTAACAGCTGTAACACTTTCTGCGCCAGCGTTGGTTAAATCGGCGTCAGACAAACTAACAGCACCTTCACCTGAGAAGTTCAAAGTTACTGAGCCATATTGGTTGTTGATGCTTGACAAGTCAACTGTAGATGCGCCATCTGCAGAAGCTGTAACCGTCATGTCATTGTCAGTCACACTGTCCGTCAAATCTGCAGAAATATTACCAACAGTAATATCGCCGCCCACTGTAGCAGTGGCGTTTATCGTAGCAAGTACATTTGCATTGACTGTAGCCCCGATTGCACCAATATCAACTTCACCGCCGTTCGCAGTCAAAGTCAATGTTGTAAGCGCACCAGCTGTTGCTACGGCATCAAGATCAACATCAAGATCACTGCTCGATTCGGTAGTCACTGCGGAAAGTGTCAGACTGGTAACTGCATTAGTACCCAAAACATCATCAACAATGATGTCATAGGTCGAAGTTGCTGAGAAAGTAAGTGATGTTGTATCTACCGAGTCAACAGTAACATCATCAAACGATGCATCGGCTAAAGATGTGCCAACAGTAACGGAAACTGCATCTGTAACAACTAGGTCACCGTTCCCTGTGTTAACAGCGTTGGCGGTCACTGACAATGATGCGCCAGCTAGCGTGTCAATTGTGTAAGCCACGTCATCATCTTCAGTGATTGTAACTGTACCACCAGCGAATGAGCTGATAGTTGTTGCAACATCTGCAGCACTGTCTGCGATTGTGATAGATGTGACAGCTGAAGCGTTTGTAAGAGCGTAGGTGTTTGTGCCGGCTCCTGATGTTGTTAGTGTCAGCTTTTCGATACTTGTTAAAGCAGGTGTGGTTGTTGCGTTTACACCAGTCAACTCTACTGTGTCTGTTCCATCACCACCGTCAACTGTGTCAGCAGTAGTGTAGTTATCAGCTAGAGTGATCGTATCGTTGCCTGCACCACCAGCAATGATGTCATCACCAGATCCAGATGTAATTTGGTCGTTACCATCACCACCATCGAGGTAGTCGTTACCAGCACCACCGTCCAAATCGTCATTGCCAGCGCCACCAGTCAATGAGTCGTTTCCGCTATTGCCGTCAAAGCTGTCAACGCCAGCGCCACCAATCATAGTGTCATTCAATGCTGCGCCGTCAGCAGTCAAGCCACCGCTACCAGCTGTAATTGTCATTGCAACTTGTGATGAATTGGTTGTACCCAACGTTACTGCGCCAGTTGCTGCGGAAGCATCAACTGTTGCCAATGTAGTAGTACCAGAAATTGTTACGATGCTTACTGCTTCATCGCCTGTAATGGTCAAAGTCTCCAAATCAGCTGCAGCCAATTCAGTCATTGTTAAAGCAGCGGCAGAAGCAGTAACAGTGATTGAGTCTTCATTTCCAGCTGTCAACACAGTACCAGAAACGGCAGTAGAACCCGTGGACGATACAGTTAAAGAACTTTCGCCTGTAGTAGTTGCACGAGCAAGTCCCACAGTTGAAGTAGCGCCGCTATCAAGCTTCAACGTGGTAACAGTTGATGGAGCCTTTGTGAAAGAGGATGCAGCGTCACTAGCAATAAGCGTAGTCCAATCATTGCCAGGCAACTTACTCAAATCCTGCGTCAAAGTGGTAGCGTCTAGAGTCAGCACTTCGAATCCTGAAACATTACCAGTCGAAGTGACTACCGCATCAAGAACTAGCGTGTCGGTACCGTCGCCACCAGAGACTGTGTCAGTGGTCGCCAGTGTGATAGTCACAGTGTCGTTGCCAGCACCGCCAGAAACAGACACGACACCATCGTCAGCAGACACGTTGATTGAGTCGTTACTAGCACCACCAGTCACGCTCAAAGTCGTTGAACCGATGCCACTCTGACCGCCAGTTACAACAGAGAAGTTTCCGGTCAAACCCGAAGCGTCGATCGACGACAACTTGCGAGTGGTAGCCGTATTCAAATTGCCAATCGTCAGGTCACCTGAGCCTGTGGCGGTCAATGAAGTTGCTGAGGTGGCAACAACGTCAATGTCGTTGCTACCGGCACCGCCAGCAGAAGCGATGGTCAGCGATTCCACACCAGAGACTGTAACGTCCGCTCCGCCAGTCACGTTCGCCAACGTCAATGAGGCCGCGTCAGCAGTGCCTGTCACATTATTGTAGGAGACCGTGTGTGCCTGAGCGCTATCGGAAATACCGATTGCAACAGATTTAGAGACTCCTGTTAGGGTAAATGCACCACCAGTCACACCAGCAACGTTCACAGCCGTAACGTCTGTGGCATTGGTTAAGCCCAATGTAGCCGCAGCAGTAGCGCCAACATTGATAGTCTCGATAGAGGTCAATCCTACAGGTGTGACTGAAGCCGACAAGGCAACATTTAACACATCAGAGCCTGCGCCACCATTGAGGTTATCCAAAGAATTCAGAGTTTGGGCGCCTGAAGCAGTCAACGAACCATCAAATGTGTCATTTCCAGCACCGCCTGATTTGCTATCAACACTTGTAGTTAAGGTGAAAGTGGAAGATACAGCATCAACAGTACCAAATGCGCCACCAGTTGAGCCACTGGTTTGAGAGGCTGCTAGAGCTGCAGCAGTTTTTGCATTGAAAGATGTGGCGTAAGAGCCGTACGTAGCATCTTCGGACATGCCAGCATAGCTATTTAAAATAGACACCAGCGCTGCACCCTTAGCAGCGGCTGTAGAACCAGCAGCTGTCAATTGAGCTGACAACCAGTTATCCAAGCCTGCGATGCTTGTCAAACCGAGGTTTGTCAAGATTGTTGTTGCAACTTGCAGGTCTGTCTTGCTGGCGAAGTCATTGGCCAAGAAGTTTGCCGCAACAGTAGCTGGGGCAGTTGAGACCAGCTCGTTGTATGAACCATTGCTCAAGTACTCGCCGTACAGAGCGCCAGCCAATCGCGTGATGATCGTGCCGTTTGTAGAGATTGCCATTTCTTTTCCTTATGGAGGTTTACAGATAAATCAGAGTTCTTTGCAAAGAATTCCGAATGCGAGCGTTTAAGCAAAAAGCCCGCACTCGACAGAACGCACTGGGGTCAATGCGCTCTGCACAGTGGGGGCTTGCTTTTTGCTCGTAGTAAGCCTAAAAATACGCCCCTCGTAAGTCGTTGATTCGTTTTATATTTTTTAGAAATGAAGGAATGAAACGAAAACCAAACGACAAGCGATGTCGTTTAACGACACGCAGTTATTTAAAAATATTTACAAATTTTGTAAAAACTAGTTCTTAATCAGATGCGAATGACCAAACATCTGCTCACAGACTTTTCTGTTAACCAAATTCAATGTCCTGCAGGTAAAAAACACATCGAAATTTTTGACAACCAGATCAAAGGTTTTTATGTTGACGTTCAAAGCAGTGGGCACAAAAGTTTTCGATTGCGCTACCGTTTGAATGCAGTTACCAAAGTGGTCACGCTTGGCGATGCCAAGTTAATTTCTGCGGAAGAGGCCAAGCAATTGGCCATTGGGATATTGCGCAAAGTGCAGTTGGGCATTGCACCCAATCCAATTATTTCTAGTCCGCTCCAAGCAGGACC
>JACCDK011400871.1_pt1 | contig 11253 bp, 9 predicted proteins | sample 7445871 | NCBI WGS metagenome assembly JACCDK01 (sample SAMN15323436, study PRJNA562643) | freshwater metagenome | isolation source: river surface water | place: USA:Blue River Watershed | collected 2017-08-15
CAACACAATCCTCAAGCGAAACTCGTCCGCTATACGATTTAGCATTAGGCAATCTCAGCGAGCGTGGTCGTGGTATTAGGATCGCTCTTATCGATGGAACGGTTGACGCCACGCACCCTGACCTTTTGGGGCGACTTCTTGATTCATCGGCGATCTGCTGCGACTGGGTCCCGCTTACCCGGCAAAACAACTCATCCAGTGCGAGTCCTGATAGCGCTATGCGCTCAAGGGTCGCTGAAACGGGTCACGCCACAGGGCTTGCCGCACTGATTGCCGCAACTGAAAACAACAGCATCGGAGGCCATGGTATTGCGCCAGCAGCAACGCTCGTTAGCCTTAATGCGATCGCTAGCGGCGACGACAGCCGGCTTGTACAGGCACTACAGGTTGCTTTGGGTAGTGGTGCGTCGGTGATCAACAACAGTTGGTCCCCGCCAGATCCCAATGAGGGCGGCAGCCGAAGCTTTTATCCTGCGCCACAAGCTTGGTACAGCGCCCTTGATGAGGCGCAAAGCAAGGGGCGCTCGGGCTTAGGCGCCATCATCGTAAAAGCAGCCGGTAATGGTGGTGCAGCCTTCAGTCCGTCGCGGCTTCGCAGCGACTCGGCAGACTCTGCTAATTATGATGGCTATGCACAACACCCTGCTGTCATCGGCGTTGGCGCTGTGGATGCTTTTGCAAGACCACTTGCTTTATCGGAGCCCGGTGCCCAGGTACTCGTTTCAGCCTTTTCGTCCCAGACAAATAGCCCAAGCCTGTCGACGGGCACTGAAGTTCTACCTTCGGGAACCTCAAGCGCTGCTGCCATGGTGAGTGCCTTAAGCGCTTTAATGCTTGAAGCAAACCCCGGCTTAACATGGCGTGATCTGCGCTGGATTCTTGCGACTACCGCGCGTCCTGTACCAGGCTACGACCAACCAGGTATCAGCAGCGCACAATCGCTGCTTCGCAGCCACGGCTACCACCAGCAAGTCGGGTTTGGGCTGGTCGATGCTGGCGCAGCGGTTCAATCCGCCAAAAGCTTTCAAGGTTTACCGCCCTTACTGAATTGTTCACTCAATGCAAAAATAGATGCGCCGATCGTTACGCGAGTTAGTACCGGTGAGCAGTTTGCTGTGCCGTGGCATCAGGTAGCGATCGACCGAGAAAACTCAAAAATTTCATTTTCCTTTGATTTGGCAAAGGCTCAGTGCTCCATTGATCGCATCGAAAGCCTGATGCTTTCGCTTGCTAGCTCGCATCAAGACGCAACAGGCTTGCGCATCACACTGATTAGTCCGCTTGGTCACGGTGTTCAGTTCGCAGCGCCGCGTGATTGCGCTCACACGGCCTGCATGAATTTAAATGATGGCTTTCAGTTTCATAGCGTTCGCTTTATGGCCGAGCCTGCCGCGGGTCGCTGGATGCTGCAGATCAGTGAGGAAAGCGGCAAATCAATTGGGACCCTTAGCAAGCTTCAGCTAAGCCTTTGGGGTCACTAAATCGCTTGCAAAAAAAAGCCTGCGATATGGCAGGCTGAATACCCCACGCGTCGAGGGGTTGGGAGACAACCCGGAGGACGGGCTGTGATGTCAATTTAACTGGACAGTTTTTAATTGTCAATCTATTTTGACTTTATTGTTCTGGACAATTAAAGTCTGCCCAGAAAACTTCACAAACGCATTTTTCGTTTTGTTCGACAAGGAAACTTAACGGCGATCACGTCCAATGACCGACGGTTTTGATAGATCTTTTACGCACGCAATCGATACAAGTCAGGCATCGATCGAAGCTGTTTTCCTCAAGCGAGTTGTCCCGCTCATGGCAGCCCATCGCAGCGCTGGGCTTCGCGCCGGCGTAAAAGCTAGGCTTTGTATCAGTACCGAGGAATTCGATCGCTTTTGTCGGTATTGTCTTTCGGGAGATGCTGATTCAGTTCATGCGCTTTGCGACTTATGGCTTGTGCGCGGCGCTTCGGCGGAATCAATTGTTGATGCAGCGATCACAAAGGCCGCACAAAGCTTTGGACAGCGATGGCTTGATGATCATGCTCACTTTGCCGAGGTGACGCAGGCCTGCTGGCAGTTACAAAAAGTCTTGCAGCAGCTAACGCCCGCGCTTGAGAAGCCGATCACGGCGCATGCTTCAAAGCCAAGAGCGCTCATGCTTGGCGCCGAGCAATGCAGCCACAGGCTTGGCCTCATGGTCGCATCGAGTCTATTGCGCCGTGAAGGCTTTGAGGTTGAATGCGGATACTTTTCAACGAGAGCCCCATTCCTTAGCAAAGCACAGGCACTCGATGACGCAGGTTTGCAGCTGCTTGCCTTCAGCCTTAGCTGTAGCGATCAACTCAAGGCCTGCAAAGCACTCGTGAAGCACATTCGCCGAAAGCGACCCGACCTTCGCCTTGTGCTCGGTGGGTCCCTCATCAGCGAAGCTTTCACAGCACGATCTATTGGGGTGCCCGTGGATGCAGTGATTGTCGGAAAACCGGCTTGGTCTGAGATCCTTGAAGGGCTGGGAATTAGCCCGACCAAGCTTTGTCCATGGCAAGAAAATGCTTGCCACTTGTCCTAACTTGGATCGATACTCGATGCGGGGGAAAAGACCTTTCGTTTTCCTCGACACGGCGCGCCGTGCCTCCTCAGATTCATGAAGATTTCAACTTGGGGAGACGAGTGTGGGATCAAGGCGTTCACATGATAGAGATTCAACCCAGCATGCCATCGGCGACATGGTGGAACAACTTGTGCTGCCGAAAATGGTTCAAAGCCATCGCGAACTAGGACTAAGACCCAAACTTATTTGCGACCTCGATGGCTTTATTGAATTATTGCTTTCAAACGATCAGCCTAGCCTGATCGCATCGATTGAGACGATGCGCGAGGCGGGTCACCCGCTTGAACTGATCTATAGTGAGGTCTTAACACCAGCTGCGCGTAGGCTCGGCGAAAAGTGGCTTCGCGATGAATTCAATTTCAGTGAAGTAACGATTGCGACCTGGCAGATTGAACAGCTTCTGCACCACTTTCACCAGGCCTTTGAAAATAGCCAGCGTAGGCACACGAGTAAGGCATCGATACTTATCAGCATGATGCCTGGTGACCAGCATAGCCTTGGTGCGAAAATGCTGAGCACTTTTTTCAGGAAAGACCACTGGGAAGTCACCCTGCTACAGCCGCAAAGCCTGCAGGCCATTCACGACGAGGTCATCGCCTCGAATCCGAGTTTGATAGCCATAACCGTGTCACAAGTTGAATCGCTCGGGCAAGTAAAGCTTTTGCTTAAACTCGCCAGGCAGCAGCCAGCGCTAAGATCGATGCCCTGGATGATTGGCGGTCGCGTGATCAATGAGCACCCTATGCAAGCCGTTGCGGTGCTATCTGACCGCAATATTCATCTTTGCCAGGGCGATGCAAATCAAGCATTGGTGCTAGCCAGAAGGCTTCTCGGTCTTGAAGCTAGAGGACAAGCGCAAAGCGAGCATAGCAAGGCCGCAACCCAGCATTAGGTCTCTGCTCAGAGCAGGGTGAAGCTTTTCACTGCCCAGTACAAGCCCATGCTTTGCTATGCTTAGGGCATGAATGCACCTGCCCCATCGCAAAGCCTCGCCCACTTCTCGGAAGCCTCGCCCAGACGCCTGATGCACACCCGTCGCATCGAATCGCAGGGTTTTCGGCGCGAAGACGGTTTGTGGGATATCGAAGCAAGAATCGTCGACACCAAGCCTTTTGCCTATGAGGAACCCTACCGTGGCCATCGCGAAGCAGAAAGTGATGTACACAATATTGCGATTCGTCTAACGCTTGATGATGACTTCGTTGTGCACGATATCGAAGTACTCATGCCGGCCGTGCCTTATCCAAGTTGTGCCGGCGCCATTCCGAATTTCAAGCTTTTGATCGGTGCGAAGGTCGGTGCTGGCTGGCGTAAAGCTGTTCAGGCGGTGGTGGGATCGACAAAGGGCTGTACCCACGCCCGCGAACTGCTTTTTCCGATGGCAACGGTTGCATTTCAAACGCTTTTTGGCTGGGAAGATGAGGCCGAAAGCCAGCAAGAGAAAGAGCGCCGCGCGCAACGCGAAGCCTTGCGTGGCCAACAAGCAGGACGCCCCCATTTCCTGGATGGCTGCCATAGCTGGGCAAGTGATGGCGAAGTGGTGGCAACGCTCTACCCTCAATTCTTCACCCCTAAAAAGCTCTGATCCCTAGGGTGCGGATAAGGCCTCAAACCCGTGTTTTCTTGTTAGTCCTTGGCTTACCCCTGCCAGGTGGGTGCGGACTCGACCTGTCTTCGCAGGTCATCGGGTTGGAGGGTTTGGGTACAAAGTTGCGCGAAACGATAAGCATAACGTTTTAATATTTGACCTCTTCTAAAAGCCATCACGGTTGTGTTAGGACCGAAAAGGTGCCCTGCTTCAATCTTTCTTAAGCCCAGATCACGCATCGGATCAAAGGCCATCGACGCGATAATCCCAACGCCAAGTCCACAAGCGACATAGGTCTTAATCACGTCTGCATCAAGCGCCGACATCACGATATTTGGCCTTTTTGCGTGACGCATAAAACCTTGCTCAATGCGCTGTCTGCCGGTAAACCCACTGTGATAAGTAATCAGCGGCCATTTTGCCAGGGACTCGATGTCGAGCGGATGGCGCAGCAGTGGATGGTCTGCGGGCACGACCACCGCGTGAGCCCATTGATAATAGGGAAAACTCACAAGTTCATCGTGCTGTGAAAGCGACTCCGTCGCAATGCCGATCTGCGCCTGACCTTTCAACAACCACTCTACAATTTGTTGCGGACTGCCTTGCTGCAAGCTCAATTGAACCTTTGGAAACTCGCGACGAAATGTCACAACCACATCGGGCAAGACGTAGCGTGCTTGAGTATGCGTCGTTGCAATGCTCAACTGACCGCTATCGCCTTCGCGAAACTGTTCAGCCACAAGACTTATGTTGCTTGCCTCAAGCAGCAAACGATCGAGCATGGGCAAGACCTGCTCACCAGCCTCGGTAAGTCCCGTAAAGCGTTTACCCTTGCGTACAAAAATGCCAAGACCCAACTCGATTTCTAAGTCACGAATTTGCTTGCTCAGAGCAGACTGCGAACTATGCAAGACTTGAGCCGCATCGGTGAGCTTGAAGTCCTGACGGACGACTTCGCGGACCACACGCAATTGCATTAGATTCATGGCAGGATCAATCCTTGATGGATGTTTGAAGACCTATGATGTTTAACCTTATCATTCGATTAGAACAGCTTCGCGGCCTGATCGCTGGCTGGATTGCACTCTTGTTGCTTTCGCTTGGCGTTGCGCTCTACAGCCAACACGGCCTTGGCATGATGCCTTGTCCTTGGTGTGTGATTCAGCGCCTTTTCATGCTGCTATGCCTAGGCTTAAGTTTCCTAATGCTCAGTAGCGTTAGAATTCCGATAGCGATGCTTGCACCCGCCTTTGCCCAGTTCTTGCTGCAATGCGCCGGGATGGCTGCCGCCATATACCAAGCGCTTGTTGCCAGCGAAGATAGCCAGTGTGTTATGGGCCTTGCCGATAGGCTCTTGATGGCAAGCGGCCTTGAGCAAGCTTGGCCCTGGATGTTTGCTGCCTCGACTTCTTGTGCCGAGGCAGCCCAAGCCAAGCTTTTTGGCCTGAGCTTTCCATGGCTTGGCTTTGGGCTCTTTTTCGTCGGCGCTCTATGCTCTATGGTTTGTATAGGATTATCGCTAAGAGCAAGCTTTAGCCCGCGCATGAAGGATAGACCTATCCCATGACTGATTCAAACCAAGGGCATCTTGCTGAGAATATTGTTCATTTCGCGCGGGTACTACGGACCGCGGGATTGGCGATTTCAAGCGACCGGATAGTCATGGCCACCGAAGCCGTCCTCGCAGTTGGCCTAGCGTCGCTAGACGATTTGCGCTATACCTTGTGTTGCACGTTAACCAGCAGTGCAGATCAGCAAAGTCTCTTCGATCAAGCTTTTACAGCATTTTGGCGCGATCCCGATTTACTTGGTAAGGCCATGCAAATGCTCTTGCCAAAGGTCGATGGCGGTATGGCATCACCACAAGAAGCAAACCGAAGGCTATCCGAGGCCTTGGCTCCACCTGCAAAAGCGCGCAGCGCCTCGGATCAAGACGATGCTGAGCCACAGACGCTTGAAGCGACCATGAGTTTTTCAAATCGAGAATTGCTACAAAAGGCTGACTTTGAAACACTTAGCGCTGCAGAGTGGATCGCGGTAAGCAGGTTGATTTCACAAATGCTGCCTCAGATGCCGCTTGTACTATCAAGACGAAAGCAGCCTGCATGGCACCGAGGTCCGATCGATATGCGTCGCGTCGCACGCTATGCACTTCGAAGCGGCGGTGAGATCATGCAGCTGCCTCGGCGCTTGCCTCGAAAGCAAGCGATGCGGGTCGTCGCCTTGCTTGATATCTCAGGTTCGATGACGAGTTATTCGCGCATGTTCTTATATTTTTTGCATGCGCTCACGCGTGCCGACCCTCGCACACAAACACTGGTCTTTGGTACTCGACTGAGCGATTTGTCATCTGCGATGCGCGAGCATGACCCTGATGAGGCGGTGGCAGCAGCGGTAAGTCTTGTTCATGACTGGAATGGCGGGACTCGTATCGCATCAAATCTAGCACGATTTAATAAAGATATCGGTCATCGGATGGCTGGATCACGAAGTATGGTTTTACTTGTGACCGACGGCTTAGAGCGCGATGATCCAACTGCGCTTGGCAGGGAAGCGGCGCGATTAGCAAGACGCTGCCGTCGGTTGATTTGGCTAAACCCTTTACTTCGGTATCACGGTTTCGAACCTAAAGCGAGCGGTGTGCGCGCGCTCTTACCCCATGTCAACGAGCACCTACCGGTTCACAATCTCCAAAGCCTGATGGCCATTGCAAAACTCAGCTAAAGGCGCATTGTTGTTGGTTTTATAGGGCAACAGAATTTATGGGTTTAATAAACCTCGGGAATGTACATTTCCAGAGGCACCGGAGTACGAAAATACTCTGGATTTCTAACCCTCTCCGGAAGTACCACTTCTTCATGCTGCACTTCCTGATACGGAACCTGATGCAGCAAATGATGAATGCAATTCAATCTTGCTCGTTTTTTATCGACGGCCGCCACAACATGCCAGGGTGCTTCATCGATATGAGTCCGCTCCAGCATATTCTCTTTAGCCCGTGTGTAGTCTTCCCAACGCTTGCGGCTTTCGAGATCCATAGGGCTGAGTTTCCACTGCTTTAAGGGATCATGAATACGCGCAAGGAATCTTGCGTGCTGCTCCTCATCGGTGATCGAAAACCAATACTTCACGAGTTTGATACCGCTTCTAACCAGCATGCGTTCAAACTCGGGCGTTGAACGAAAGAATTCTTCGAGATCGTTATCGTTACAAAAACCCATCACTTTCTCGACGCCTGCCCTATTATACCAACTACGATCAAAGAGCACGATCTCGCCAGCAGCGGGAAGATGAGAAACATAACGTTGGAAATACCATTGCGTTTTCTCGCGATCGTTTGGTGCAGGCAAGGCTGCGACCCGACAGACACGCGGATTTAGTCGCTGGGCAATACGTTTGATCACGCCGCCTTTACCTGCCGCATCGCGTCCTTCAAAGACAACCACAAGGCGGAATTTATGCGCGACAACCCAGTCTTGTAACTTGACCAGTTCACGCTGCAGTCGAATCAACTCGGTGAAGTAAACCCTGCGCGGTAAGGCACTAGCCGATTCAACGATGTTTGGATGCTCGCCACCAGCCGGAAACACAAGGGTTTCATCTTCGAGCTCAAGCTCGAGTTCTTCGTCTAGGGTATCAAGCAATTCCTCGCGAAGTCTCTCCATCGCCTGACTATCTAACGTTTTCTCGTCCATGGCCATCCTCTGGTGTCGCCAAAATATCAAGTAGAAGATTTACTCAGATTGATTGCCAGATGATGACGAAGGCTGCAAAAAGTCGCGTATTGCCCTGGCCGTTGCTTCAGGTTTTTCTTCAGCGATAAAGTGGCCGCAGTCCAGGCTGAGCTCGCGAACAGTCCTTGCCCAGCGCTGCCATGTCGCTAAGGGTGACTGGCTATTTAGGTATTGCTGGGCCCAAATCACGAGCACATCGCATTCGATTTTCCGCGCAGCCTCCCTATCTGCCAGGTCATTCAATCGATCGACGGTGGCACCAGCGCGATAATCTTCACAACAAGCTTCAATCATTCGCGCTTGGGCATAGCCCTGTTCGTAATCTTTCATAGCACGTGGATCAAGCGTGGCCCCGCGCCCTTGCCAGCGTCCGATCAAGTGATGTAAATAGTAGATCGGATCGGCACCGATCAGGCGTTCAGGCAGTGGAGCTGGCTGTGCCAACAACAGCCAATGGTAGCTGCGCAGCGCCCCTGACATCGCCATGCGCTCCCACATATCAAGTGTTGGAACGATATCAAGCACAATCAGTTTTGTAATCGCCTTTGGATGATCCAAGGCCAGGCGATATGCAACACGACCACCCCGATCGTGTCCACATACTGCAAAGGTCGAGTACCCCATCGTTTGCATCATGGCAATCGCATCCGCGGCCATGCTACGTTTGCTATAGGCTTGATGATCATCGCTGGCTGAGGGTCCCAAACTTCGCCCATAGCCTCGCAGATCTGGAATAACAAGCGTGAAATGATCTTGAAGCCGAGCAGCCACGGCATGCCAGGCAGCAAGTGTTTGCGGGTAACCGTGCAGTAACAACAAGGGTGGACCACGGCCTGCACTGAGCCAAAATAGATCGGCCCCCTGATGTTTTAACCGATGACTACTAAAGCCAGGGAAAAGGCTAACAAGCGGGTCTGGCATCCCTGGGATTAGCCACCGGGAGGAAAGAGCTGATTGACATCGGTCACGCTGCCTGCTACCCCAATCAAGGTGATGGTGAATTCCGGAGTGCCATCACCATTGGCATCAAACTTGAGGAGGTAGGTCCCACCCCCCAAATCCTGAAAGCTCCAAACGGGAATGCTTCCAGGAGCATAGTTTTGACCTGCGTAAGCTAAGAGTGCCGACCCTGGAAGCGTATCGCCTGCCCTATAGGCATCTTGCGCACCAACGATATCGAATGCTGCACCCACCGTATCCCCAAACCACACCCTATCCGTTCCGTTTGGATAACTATTTTGGGACACCGCAAAAACATAATCCTGGCCAACTCTGAAGTTATAAATTGAATCACTACCTTGAGCGTTCCAAGTTTGATAAAAGAAAATATCCTTTTGGCTTGAAGCGACAAGCACATCATCACCGCCCCTGGCTTCGTAAATATTGGCGTTGTCAAATACAGGGCCACTTCGTGCTGGCGTTGAAAATGGCGCAAACAGGTCAGCAAAAAACACATTATCGCCGCCACCGATCGTGTCAGCGCTCTCAACCAAGTTAGAAATCAATCCCCCGTATAGGGTGTCAGCACCGTCCCCACTTCTTAAATAATCCGCCCCGAGTCCACCGGCCAGCACATTAGCGTTTGCATCCGTATTGCTTGCCGTCGTCATCGCACGAACATAGTCATCGCCAAAGCCGCCAATCAGGGTGTTGGCTGCGTTGTTGCCAACTAGGGCAAGGTCAACATTTGCATGCTGCTGGGCCGAAGCATCGATAACTTCAATACTTGAATCAAGTAAGCGAAGGCTCGAAGTACTCGAAATCGACTGAGCTTGCGTGATATTGCCAAGATCAATCGAAATCATCGTTGTACCGATACCAAAAGCGGCTGAGGCCGGGTTTGTACCAAGACCCGATGCGTTGAGCAACACGCCGCTTGGTCCTTGTTCTATCACCAATGTATCGATTCCAGCGCCGCCGCTCATGCAATCATCGCCTGCCGACAAGACAAGCCTGTCGTCGCCGCCTCGAGCCTCGAGGCGATCAGCACCAAGACTACCCGTCAAGCAATCCGCGCCACCGCCCCCATAAACGAATCCCCCGGAAGCACTTGCTGTGTACAGGTAGCCTATGTTTAGCGAATCAAGATCATCAGTAGCCATAGCCTGCCACTGGGCGCTGCTAAGCGATCTGAGATCATCAGACGCAATCCTCGCCCATTGGGTATTTGTTATCGCATTTAAAGCATCGCTTGGCAAGCTCGACCATTGACTGCTTGTCAGTGCGTTGAGGTCCGATGTTGTCATCGATTGCCATTGCAGCGCCAGCAGGGATGCGAGATCATCCGATGTCATCGCAGCCCATTGAGTTCCACTCAATGCCTGCAGTGCTTCGGCGCTCAGTGATTGCCATTGGGCTGATCCGAGCGACTGCAGGTCCTCGATTTGAAGCTGTGCCCATTGCGAGGTCGTCAGCGACCTTAAATCCTCTGTCGTGATCGCAGCCCATTGGGTTGTTGTTAGCCACCCAAGACTTTGAGAACTGATCGACTGCCACTGAGATGGTCCCATCGCACTGAGAACTTCGGTCACAAGCGATTGCCATTGAACTGCTGTCAAAGCGTTTAAATCATTGGTAGCCAAGCTGTTCCACTGTGCAGCGGACAAAGCGTTAAGGTCATCTGTTGCAATAAACGACCATTGGGATCCTTGCAAGGCGGCAAGATCATCAACTGCCATGGAACGCCATTGCGAGGTTGACAGCGCAACCAAGGCCTCCGTCGACAAACTCAACCACTGCGAACCATTGAGCGACACCAAGTCCTCGCTCGTCATCGCCTGCCATTGCGATGCCCCCAAGCCCCTCAGATCATCCGTCCCTAGCTGCGACCACTGTGTGGCGCTTAATGCATTCAAATCATCGCTGGCTGCCGACGCCCACTGGCTCGCCGTCAATCCCCTCAAATCATCACTCGCAAGACTTGCCCACTGCGCCGTACCGAGCGCCACCAAGGCCTCGGTCGACACCACTGACCACTGGGATGCCGAAAGCGCAACCAAATCATCGGTCGCCATCGCAGCCCACTGCGACGTCACCAATCCCTTCATGTCATCACTTGCCATCGACTGCCACTGCAAAACAGTCAAGGCCTGCAAATCGTCGCTTGCCACCACCGACCACTGGCTTGCCGTCAAACCCCGCAAATCATCACTGGCCATCAAGCTCCATTGCAATTCCGATAACGCATTAAGGTCATCTGTTGCAATAAACGACCATTGGGATGCTTGCAAGGCGGCAAGATCATCAACTGCCATGGAACGCCATTGCGAGGTTGACAGCGCAACCAAGGCCTCCGTCGACAAACTCGACCACTGCGCTCCACTGAGCGACACC
>JACCDK011926815.1_pt1 | contig 11253 bp, 13 predicted proteins | sample 7445871 | NCBI WGS metagenome assembly JACCDK01 (sample SAMN15323436, study PRJNA562643) | freshwater metagenome | isolation source: river surface water | place: USA:Blue River Watershed | collected 2017-08-15
CCTGGTTCGAGCCCAGGTCGAGGAGCCACTATAAAGAACCCCTTATGCTTCAGTGCATCAGGGGTTTTTCTTTTGGCTATGAGATCAAGCAGCCAATGCTCTCGGTGCAATTTTGGGGTTCCTTTTGAACTTCAACTCGGCAGCCCAAAGATCCAAGGCTTCTTGCATGCGAAGCCAGCTCTCTGGTGTACCGCCAACAGCACGGGCAATGCGAATAGCCATCTCTGCTGTAACAGACTTTCTTTCGTGCAACAAATCAGAGACAGTTTGACGACTGACCATCAAGCGCGCTGCCAATTCAGTTTGCGTCCAGCCAAGTTCTGGCAACACATCTTCTCGCAGAACCGCACCAGGGTGTGTGGGCATGCGGTTTGAATTTCGTAAAGACCTCATCAGTGATAGTCCTCCAAGTTAACGTTAGTGGCATCATGGCCTTCAAACTCAAATGTGATTCGCCAATTTCCCGTATCAGGGAAGATTCAATTAAACAGTTTATTGCATATCAAAGTTTTATGGCTTGTAAACCGCATAAAACAAGCATAGTTTGAAGAAACAGTTTTCTGTTAATCAGGTGTTTATTCGGTTAAGTAATTTGCTTTTTCGTCGACTAATCTCATTAAGCAAATGTTGCTTAAAAACCAACGCTAGCGGAGAAAGTTTCTTACTTGCTGGATGAACGATATGCCAAGCTGAAGGCAGAGGAAAACCTTCAACGTCAACGATATGAACGCCATGCTCCTTGATATGCCCATGGAGTGCATGACTAGAAACTAAACCTAGTCCGAGTCCGCCAGCCACTGACTCCTTCAACGCCTCATTACTTCCCAACTCAAGACGAATGTCAGGTCTAAATTTTTTCTTGCTAAAAAATTGATCGCAAGCCATTCGTGTTCCAGAGCCCTTTTCTCTCAGAATGAATCGATTCTTGGATAACTCATGAAGTGGAACCGCAATTCGTTTTGCTAATGGATTTGATGTCGAAGCAATCACCACAATCGGATTAGGCATAAATTCTTTATCGGATAAATCTAAGTCACTAGGGGGCTTAGACATGATGTAAATATCATCCATGTTATCGCGCAAGCGTTGTACAACGCCATCGCGATTTAAGATTTCAAGTGATACATCAATCTCAGGATACTTCTGACAGAAGCTACCCACCAAGCGAGGCATGAAGTACTTGGCTGTACTCACTACGGCTACCTTTAATTTGCCCCGCGAAAGTCCTTTGACAGCGTCTGCATTTTGCTCAAACGAATCCCAACTCTGAGCAATAGCACGCGCTGTTGTTGCCAACTCTCTGCCAATATCGGTGAGGTATATTTTTTTACTGACGACTTCATAAAGTGGTAGTCCTACTGACTCGGTAATGTCTTTGAGCTGCATCGATGCTGTCGGCTGCGTCACATGCATCAATTTGGCAGCACTGCTAACGCTGCCCGTCTCTGCCAAGGCAAGAAACAACCTCAACTGGCGAAATGTAATATTCATAGATTTTTATCTATACATAAGTGTAGAAAAATCGATTTTACAAGTTGTGGTTATTTTTCTAAGATGGGTCAATTAAAAAAAAACAAATGCAAAACTTACTTGACCCTGCAATTCTCTTTTTCCTCTTGGGCGTCCTAGCAGGCGTCATCAAATCCAACCTCGAAATTCCACCCGCCATCTCTAGATTTTTATCGCTCTACTTGCTAATGGCACTTGGACTGAAGGGTGGCTTTGCACTTTCACAATCAGGCCTCACAGCCAATGTGGGCATAAGCCTGGCAGCGGCCATAGTGCTTGCCATCTGCATCCCCTTGATGGGGTATTGGTTTCTAAGGCGTTTTGTGACAGGCTTTGACGCGGCAGCTGTTGCCGCCACATATGGTTCTGTCAGTGCAGTGACCTTTGTGACGGCTGTACAATACCTAGAAAACCAACATATCGACTACGGTGGTCACATGGCCGCAGCCATGGCTCTAATGGAATCACCGGCCATCATTTTGGCCGTAGTCTTGGCCAATTCTTTGCGGCAAAAAACAAGGCCCCAGATTGTGAGCCTTAGTTCCGGTGTGGCTAGCTTGAGTAGTCCACCTCAGAAACAAAGCGTCTCCATCGGCAAGATTCTTCACGAGTCATTTACAGATGGTGCTCAGTTGCTTCTTCTGGGCGCCATGATGTTTGGCATGATGACGGGTAACGAAGGCAAAGCAGCGATGGAACCTTTTTCAGGCGATCTTTTCAAGGGCATGCTTTCATTCTTTCTTCTTGACATGGGGTTAATGGCGGCGCGTAACTTGCCTCAGGTGAAAGGTAAGTCGCCTGCGCTGATCGCCTATGCAATCATTGGACCCATCCTTCATGCCAGCATGGCATTGGGCCTAGCATTTATATTGAATCTACCTGCAGGCGACGGTGCTTTGCTGATGGTTCTTGCAGCTAGCGCCTCCTACATCGCGGTACCAGCAGTTCTAAAGTTTGCACTGCCTGAGGCTAATCCATCGCTTTATTTTGGACTCAGTTTAGGCGTTACGTTTCCACTGAACATTTTGTTTGGAATACCTGCTTATGTCAGCATTGCCCAATCCGTCTTGCTTTGAAATGGGGTCGACTTTGTAGAAAACGACCTTCACGCATTTTGCAATCAATGAATCTCATTGCAAGCACCCTCTCCTCTCGACGCCTGCTCAGTTTGTCCAACGCATTAACGACACGAGCAGAACCAAGACACCTGTACCAAGGTTGATTGAGACCCACCTGCGAATCTGCGCCATGGCAACACCACCTTCGGTCCACTCGGACGCTGCCACGGCTTGGCCGAGCCGCTTAAAAAGCACTAAGCGGATGTGCATAAAGATGGCTACCATGACAACACCGAGTATCGCCATAATAGTCCAGGCCAGCGGCATCTCGAAGCTGCCGCCCGACTGCACAACTTGCTTGGCCACACGCCCAAGCATCCAAACACCGCTGGCCAAAGTCAGCAGAGAAGCCACAAGTACCGCTTGGAAGAAGCGGCCAAGTACATCGTGCATCAGTCGCAAGCGGACTGGCGCTTCGAGCTGAGCGACAGCGGGTCGTAGAAAAAAGTGCACAAAGGCCATGCCGCCGATCCATACGACGATGGAAAATAAATGAATCGTCTTAAGGCATGCGTAGATCATCCGTAAATCCTTTTTATCTCATAGCGGGCAGAGGATCCACGCGCAGCAATTTAGTCAAAAATCTCATTGAGCCAAGACTTTCTTCGATCAGTATAGTAAGGCTTTGCTGGTCTGTAATCTGAGTGATCAATGTCATTCCGCCTGCGATTTTGAGACAAATTCGCTGGCTCCTGTGGGGATGCTGCAACAGCTTTTTCCAACAGCTTGTCAAGTTCTCCTCGGTCAAGCCAAACGCCACGACATTTTGGGCAGTAGTCAATTTCGACGCCTTGTCTGTCAGCCATGACCAAAGTGGTGTCGGTGCAATTGGGACATTTCATGTTTTTCTCCAAAGATAAAAAGTTAAAGACTTGTTCAAATCCCTCTGCGAAATTTAATCAACTGCGTGATTTAGTAATTCCCAAAAAACACAAGTGCTCTATAAGATAGATTCAAAACAGATTCTTAAAAAGCAGATAATTTCTTATTTAAATTCACAAAAAAACTGACAATGAAAAGTCAATTTAATTACAAGCACCTTTATTACTTTTGGGTAGTAGCCAAAGAAGGCGGCATCACAAAAGCGGCTGACAAGTTAGAAATGGCTGTTCAAACCGTCAGCAGCCAAGTTCGAGAACTAGAGCGCTCTTTGGGATATTCACTGCTTAAGCCAGCCGGAAGAGGACTGGTGCTTACCGAGGCGGGACTGGCAGCAATGCAGCAAGCTGAACAGATTTTTCAGCTTGGTCAAGCACTGCCAGCAAGAGTTCGTGATTCGGTCAGTGCACCGACCGTTCGTTTGGCCGTCGGGATTTGTGACAGTCTGCCTAAATTAGTGGCGCATCGTCTTTTGATGCCGGTGATGAGAGAACCGAACTTGCGGTTGCTATGTCACGAAGGAGAACTAAACGATTTGCTGGGTGACCTCGCATTGCATCGTTTAGATGTTGTCTTGTCAGACAGTCTTGCGCCAGTCAACCCGAATATCAAACTCTATAACCATCCACTTGGAACTTCCAAGATTGCTTGGTACGGCACATCGGAGATGTTAGAAGTCACAAATCAGAATTTCCCGCAAAGTCTGGCGCAAGTGCCCATTTTGCTACCAACTTCGCACACTGCAATTCGGAGTAGTCTGGATCAGTGGTTTGATCAACAAGACATTAGCCCGCGCATCGTAGGAGAGTTCGAAGACAGTGCCCTACTCAAGACCTTTGGTACCAATGGAATGGGGGCATTTCCTGCGGCCGAATGGATCCATGAAGACTTGCTAGCCCATTATGGTGTGCATCGATTAGGACCTTGTAAAGGCGTGATTGAAAACTTCTTTGCCATCGGCACCGAAAGAAAAGTTCAGCATCCGTTGGTGCAGCTCTTGCTAGAGCAGGCGCTGTAGCAAATAATCTTAAATTTTAGAATTCTTATTTCGTATTTGGCTTTGCCGTACGCACGCTCAGAATCATGGTCAAAATCAAGATAACAACCACTACACCCAATGAGAAAAGTACTGGAATTTTGTAAACATCTATCAAACACATTTTGGCTCCAATGAAAACCAAAATCAATGCCAGTCCATAGTTGAGCAAATGAAACTTATTGGCTACAGCGGCTAACAAAAAGTACATGGCTCGCAGGCCCAAAATGGCAAACACATTGCTAGTCAGGACAATAAAGGGATCGTTGGTAATGGCGAAAATGGCGGGTATCGAGTCAACAGCAAAAATGACGTCGGTCAATGCAATCAAGCAAATGACCATGAAAAGAGGCGTCGCTATTTTTCTGCCGTTTTCTAATGTCCAGAAGTTTTCGCCATCGTAGTTTTTACTGACAGGGATTAGCCTACGAAGTAGTTTGAGCGCTGGGTTATCGTCAAGATTAGGTTCTTTTCCGGCTGCCCACCACATCTTGACCCCGGTCAGAATTAAAAAGGCACCAAATACATACAAGACCCAATGAAACTCCGAGAGCAACCATCCACCCACCAAAATCATCACTGTTCTCAGAACAATGGCACCGATGATGCCAATCATTAGCACTCGTTTTTGGAAATGTGTGGGAACAGCGAAGTAGGTAAAAATCAATAAGAAAACAAATATGTTGTCCACTGCTAGAGATTTTTCAATCAAGTAACCAGTTAAAAACTCCAGTGACTTGATGTTTGCAATTTCGGTTGAACCCGTTTCATCTTTGATGGCCCACCAGAACAAACCATTGAACAAAAAGCTAAGTGCAATCCAGACCAGTGACCAATTAAGAGCTTCCTTGACGCCAATCTCTTGAGAGCCCTGTTTTCGGAGCACAACAAAGTCAATGAAAAGCGACATAAGCACAATGCCAACAAAGGTAGCCCATAACCACAAGGGAGCGATTGTTTGCATAAAGATCTTTCAAGAAGGAAATTAAGGTCAAACAGCAATTTTTGTGAACCAAGAAGTATCAAAACAGTGCACAAAGCATGATTTAGTTTAGCAACATAAGCTTTGAAAAAGTGGATTTACAAGGCTTAACCATCCTATTTTTTCGAAGTGATTTTCTCAAAAATAGTACTTTTTTTGAGATGGTGAATTTCTTACCCTTGTGACATTCTTTCATCTTTAAGGGGATTCAATTGAAACAACTCTTATCAAAATTGGCAGTCGTTTTTATTTTCGGACTGTCTACTTTGGCTTTGCATGCTGAAGCTGCAAAACGCATGGGCTCAGGTAAATCTATAGGCACGCAACGTCAAGCAAATCAAGACCGTGCACCAGCTACGACCAGTCCTACAGCTGCTAGCCCATCCACTGCGGCGGCAGCGCCCTCAAAGTCTTGGATGGGTCCCGTTGCAGGGATCGCTGCAGGCCTTGGCTTGGCCGCCTTGGCATCACACCTGGGTTTTGGCGAAGAGTTGGCATCCATCGTCATGATGGGACTGATGCTTGTATTCGTGGTGCTTGTTCTTGGTTTTTTCATGCGCAAACGCGCGGTTTCAAAACCGTACAAAGATGCAATGAATACAGAAATGCAGTATTCAAATGCCAGCGCTGGTAACACACGCAATGAAAGCGTTCGTGAAAAAAATACGCTTGCCTACAAAGCATACATGCGATCACAAGAAAAAAATACCACCAACTCGGGTATCGGATCGAGTATCGGCTTGGCTTCTGTCAGAGGCATGTCTATACCTTCAGGCTTTGACACAGTTAGTTTTGAGAACAATGCAAAAGCTAACTTTTTAAGTTTACAAACCGCTAATGATTCAGGCAATTTGGAATACATCCGTCAATTGACAACGCCTGAATTGTTTTCTCAAATTCAAGAAGATTTTGCTGGCCGCGATGCAGAAGCTCAAAGAAACGATGTGCAGAATTTAAATGCAGAGGTTATAGATGTTGTTGAAGATACAGATCGATATCTGGTTAGCGTTAGGTTTTCAGGCGCAATTCGCGAGTGCAGTGGTGAGCCTTCCGAATCTTTTGACGAAATCTGGCATTTAGTCAAGCCGGTTCAGGGCAACAGTGGCTGGTTGCTGTCGGGCATTCAACAAATGTCTACAAGTCGTTGAGCATCACAAGGACAGCGCTTATCTTGGTATTACGTATTCAATAACTATCAAAAATGCTTAGCTCTCAAAACACAAGCACAGGCACGCTGAGGAAAGCTGAAACAGCCTGCCCCAATTGCGGCAGCAGGTCATCCCAAATCATTGCCAATAAAGATGGCAAAACAAATGATGCTTTGATCACCGTTTCCTGCAGCGATTGCGGCCTAGGTCGCATTGACCCTCTACCCACAGACCATGATCTGGCCGAATGGTATGCAACGCAGTATCGGCAAGCTTACAAATCTGCGGTGCAGCCGGCATTACGACATGTTTTGCGTGCAGCCCGTAATGCACAGTTGCGTTGGCAATGGTTGTGCCAAAACACCGTCGGGCTGGATCCTTACCAAAAAACCGATACAAAGAGAAGTCTGGACATTGGCTCTAGCAGTGGAGAATTTGTTTATCGATTGCACACCCTGGGTTATCAGGCTAAAGGCATTGAGCCTCATCAGGGCTATGCAACATATGCCCGAAATATGTTGGGTATCGATATCAACAATGGCACCCTTCAACATTGTTTGGCCAACGAAGCGCCTAGTTCTTTTGACCTGATCTCCATGTTTCACGTACTCGAACATTTGCCTGACCCTGTGGCTGCTTTACGCACCATAGGCGAAAAACTCAAGTCAGAAGGTTTGCTCTATATTGAGGTGCCCAACGCCATGCGATTGTGTTCACCGAATTACATGTTTTTCAAAGCGCATACTTTGTATTTCACAGGACATACTTTACGCACCTTGCTAGAAAAATCTGGTTTCAAGGTCGTAGCGCACAATCCTGATAACTTAGACAATCTGAGTTTACTGGCTCAGTATGTGAACTCGAATAATGCATCGCCACTTTCCGATACCAGCCACCCTTTGGTATCGGCTCAAAAAGCGCGCCGATGGGTGCCCTATTTACTGCGGCAATTGAAAGATGGACAACCCGTGCGCAAATGGCGTGTACATCGAGAAGAAAAGCAAACAGCAGCCCACTATGCTGATAGCCTCGCACTTTTGAAAGATATCTACGAGATCAAGTCTTAACATTCTCACGCGCTGGGCTGAACTCGACTGACCTAGGTAATTATCTAGTAAATGATAGCGACCGTTTAACCTGAACAAGCACCACTTAAATCGATTAAGGAGAAGCAGGTGTATCAAAAAATCATTCTGGCCTATGACGGATCTCTTGAAAGTCAGCAGGTGCTTCTCAATTGCAAAGACATCTCGCAATGGGAGCATGCCAAGGTCCATCTACTGTCTGTGGTTCCCTACGACACGATTCCAATTGGTCACGAGACTTCTTACCACACCGAGCAACAAAATCAGGTTGAGGAACTTCGTCGCCGAAAAACGCTCAATGAAGGTATTGCGCAATTAAACGAAGCTGGATTGGAAGCAATTGGTGAATTGCTGAAAGGCGATGCGGTTGATCAAATCGTGAAATACGCAACCAACATTGAAGCTGACTTGATCATGCTAGGTCACAAGCGTCATGGAAATTGGTTAGAACGTTGGTGGCGTAGCTCGACCCCAAAGGCTTTAATTGAGCACTCGCCTTGCAGTGTTTTGGTGGTCATCATCAAATGAATTCACCCTACCAACTTTTGTTCGAGCCCCGAAGGTAGGTCCGAACTTTCGCCATCACCCGTTCGAACCCCGCATGTAGCGTCTAACTTTCCGCCTGCCAATTGAAAGCACTGAGTGCAAAATCTACGAAATTACTGGCCACACTGTAATTTACAGTTTTTGTTCAATTACACGAAATATTACACGTTGGCTGTTTTCGCCTGCAAATTGTTGATTCATAATGGTTTTTGACGAGCCTGGATTTCTGTTAATCCGTAGGTCCCTGGTTCGAGCCCAGGTCGAGGAGCCAATAGATTAAAGGCTTTGCAGTTTTGCAAAGCCTTTTTCTTTTTCTGGGCCTGCATTCACGTAGGCTCTGTGCAGGCTATTCAAAGCAACACCTAAGCCGATAAGTTGAATTGCAATGCAAAGTGAACCAGACAGGCACCGCCTTCACGGAAGTTGGCATCAAAGTGATTGCTGAGAACATACAAACTCATGAGGCAGGTCATGTAAATAGTTGCTTCTTTACGATGGTGGCAGTGGACGACCATCGCAATCCTGTAGCCGTGACACCCATCAAACCATCCATCAAAATAAAAAAAACCGCACTTGCGTGCGGCCCAGAGATGAATTCATATTTTAAAAACGAATTATTTGCCAAATGGATCAGGACGTGGGGTGATGTCTGACGAAGGTGGCAACTGTGGCAACTTAAAGCTAGGTTGCTCACCTGTCAAACTAATCATGAAAGCCACCAATTTGGCATTCTCATCAGCTGTAAACTTGCGTCCAAGTTGCAAACGGCCCATCACATCCACAGCTTCCGACAAGGTGGCAGCTTCGCCATCATGGAAGTAGGGATAGGTCAACTCGACGTTACGCAAAGTTGGCACTTTGAAGTTAAAGCGGTCCGCATCTTTACCTGTCACAGCCGAGCGGCCATCGTTGGTGTTGCCTTTGTAGGGCTCAACCAAACCCATTTTTTGGAACGAGTTACCACCCACGGCTGGGCCGTTATGACAGCCCGAACAACCTGCTTCTTTAAACAGCTTGTAACCGGCCAACTCTTGGTCATTCAAGGCTTTTTTGTCTCCTGCCAACCATTTGTCAAAGCGCGAATTCGGAGTGACCAATGTTTCTTCAAAGGCCGCAATCGATGCAGTGACCTTGTCGATGTCGATTTTGTCTGTACCAAACACTTTCTTGAACTCACTCACGTAGCCTGGGATCGACTGCAAGATGTGAACCGACAATGCGTGGTTCGAAGCCATCTCACCTGGGTTGGCGATGGGGCCACCGGCTTGTTCTTTCAAGTCGGCAGCGCGGCCGTCCCAGAACTGAGCGACGTTGAGGCTGGAATTCAACACCGTTGGAGAGTTGATGGGGCCTTTTTGCCAGTTGTGACCAATCGACGTTTTCAAGTTGTCAGTGCCGCCCATCGACAGGTTATGGCAAGAGTTACAAGAAATAAAACCCGACTTTGACAAACGGGTGTCAAAAAACAATTTCTTGCCCAGTTCTGCCATGGCTGGATTTGCCACCTTAGCGGGTTTGATCGCCGAAATCGGCTCTTTACTTGACGCCTCAGCTTGTACCAACGAATACAAAGGCAACCCAATCAACAAGGCACTTCCCAAAATTGTTAAACGCTTCAACATGACTAACACTCCTTCAAGTTGTAGAAAAAATCACTTTGATGGAGTGATGATGCATTTCATAGGATTTACCTTATTGACTAAAATCAAAAAATCGCTTGTCTGCGCTGCTATGACAACCATAGATTTTTTCTATATCCACAAGTCACTTTAGGTGCTTATGGTTAACGCTGTTTCTTTCTGGACTCTCGCATCCCACCATGACACTTACTGAACTACGTTACCTAATTGCACTGGCACAAGAAGGCAGCTTCAGTCGCGCTGCCGAAGTTTGTGCGGTCAGCCAACCAACACTCAGCCAAAGCATTGCTCGCCTTGAAAGTGAACTTGGCATTCCGCTGTTTGAGCGTGGCATTGGATTTGTCAGCCCTAGCGAAGCTGGTGCGCGCATCGTGGCGCAAGCACGAGTGGTGATGGACGAAGTAGCCAAAGTCAAAACTCTTGCGCAATCGGGACAAGACAGCTTGTCTGGTACTTTGCGCATTGGTTTGATACACACCGTTGCACCGTATTTGTTGCCACGTTTGATTAAGCACCTCGCAAACATAGCACCCAATATGCCGCTGGCGATTGAAGAAAACATGACGGCCAACTTGGCCAACATGCTGCGAGACAACCAAATTGATGTGGCTGTTTTGGCGCTGCCATTTGATGCACCTGGCATACTCACGCGACATTTGTATGACGAGCCTTTCAAGGTCATCGTGCCGCACAAACATGCGTGGTGCAACCTTAGCTCAATTGACGCCAGTGACATGGTTGGCCAAGAGCTTTTACTACTCAAAGGCGGCAATTGCTTTAGAGACCAAGTACTGGAAGCATGCCCCAAAGTCAGTGCACCCGATTCAGATGCGCAGCTGGGTCATTCGTTGGAGACCATCCGCAGCATGGTGGCCACGGGCTTGGGCATTTCGGTGTTGCCCGAAAGCGCCACCTTGCCGCCTTACTCCAACGACATGATCCATGTGTTGCCGTTTTCTGAGCCTGCGCCTTATCGGCGCATTGGCTTGGCTTGGCGCGTCGGTTTTGTGCGACCAAAGGTCATTGATGTGCTGGCTGAAGCTGCACAGCCTGCGGCTTAGCAGCTAGCGCACACGCAGGGCTGGATGGTGTTGAGCCATGCCATCACGTCTTGCTCTAAACGTGCTTGGTCTTCAAACACATCATGCGTGCCCGCAACGGGGATGAGCTGGGCCAAGGGCTGCGATTGCAGCAGCATGTGGGCGCCATGCGTGGGCGCGACATTGTCAATTGTGCCGTGCATCACCAACACGGAGCAGCGCACACGTTGGTTACGTCTGAGGGGAGCGATGACGTGGATGCGATGGCCA
>JACCDK010597054.1_pt1 | contig 11247 bp, 5 predicted proteins | sample 7445871 | NCBI WGS metagenome assembly JACCDK01 (sample SAMN15323436, study PRJNA562643) | freshwater metagenome | isolation source: river surface water | place: USA:Blue River Watershed | collected 2017-08-15
CTCAAGCACATGGAGCGCGCCTTCGGCCGGCGGCGGGGCCAGCGCTGGGGCGACCGGGTGCTGGACGGCGACATCATCCTGTGGAGCGGCGGACGCTGGCGCTCGGCGGAACTGGCGATTCCCCATCCGGCCTTCGCCGCGCGCACCTTCGTTCTCGCTCCGGCGCGGATGATTGCCCCCCTGTGGCGCGATCCGGCGAGCGGCCTGAGCCTCGCCCAGTCCCATGCCCGCTTGACCCGCCCGCGCCCCCTGCCTAGGTGAGCGCGCCTGCCGCCAGCGCGCGGCACATGGGTGGGCCCGTAGCTCAGTAGGTAGAGCAGCTGACTTTTAATCAGCGGGTCACAGGTTCGAATCCTGTCGGGCTCACCATTCTGTTTTCGCAGCCGCATCCGCAGCTGCGTCCTCGCTCGATGTTCTCCGCTTCGCTACGAACCCGCCGCGGGTGGCCGCTTGGCCTTGCGGCCCGATGGGCCGATCTGGCTTTCCCCAGTGGGGCTGCCGGGATTCGCCTTAATCCGCCTTGGGCGCGTCGAGCCGCTGGGCTGCCTGCACCCCGAAGGTAATCAGGAAGGGCACCAGCACCAGGCTCAGGAACACCTTGGCGAGCACCTGGCCGATCATCAGGTCGGTGATGTCGAACTCGCCGTAGAAGGCCAGCGTGATGAAGATCACCGAATCCACCGCCTGTGACAGCGCCGAGGCGATGGCGCCGCGCACCATCAACCCGAGCGTGCTCTCACCCTCGCCCTTGCCGCGCAACCGGTCGAAGATCCAGATGTTGAGCAGCAGCGAGGTGATGTAGCTCGCCGGGCCCGCCATCCACACCCGCCAGGTCGAGGCGTGCACGCGCTCGAAGGCGGCGAGGTCGTCGGGGCGGAAGGCGATCATCTCGGAGGAGGCGGGCAGGCCCAGCACCAGCTGCATCAGCAGCGCCGAGAGACCCAGCGGCAGGAAGCCCCACCACACGATCCGCTTGGCCGCCGCGCGCCCGTAGAGCTGCGAGAGCGTGCTCGATATCACCACCAGCAGCAGGAACGGGAAGATCCCGCTCTCCACCGCAAGGCTCGTCGGCCAGAGCTGCACCTGCTTGAAGGCGAGCACCCCGGCGAGCACCGTCATCCCGCCATAGAGCAGCGTGAAGACGAACATGCCGAGCGGCATGGTGATCGGCGAGGCAGTGGGCTTGGGGGCGAGGCTGGCGATTGCGGGCGTGTCCATGGCTGCCGGTGCTAGCCAGCGCCCGGCCAAAAGAAAAGCGCCTGCGCCCGTGCTGTCACCGGTGCAGGGAACGGGGTTTGCCCCGCGCGCTGTCGCATCCGGCTTGCAAGTGGGGGCGCAAACTGCCACGCCCGGGCGTGCCGTGTGCAGGACAGGATGTTCGCGCGCCCGGATCGGGACCGATTTCAGCCATCAAGGGGCAATAACCGCCGTGAACGCAAGTCTCACGTCCATCCTGCTGAGCCTCGCAGGCGTGGCCGCCATCCTCGCTATCGCCCTCGCGCTGTCCTCCAACCGCCGCGGCATCAACCTGCGCGTCGTCGCCTCGGCCTTCGGCCTCCAGGCGATCACCGCGCTGATCGTGCTGCGCACCGATGCGGGCGTCGCGGTGATCGGGGGGCTGTCCAGCGGCGTGATCGCGCTGCTCGATTTCTCCAAGATCGGCATCACCTCGGTCTTCGGGCCGATGGAGAGCAATCCCTTCGCCAACACCTTCGTGATCGCCGCCCTGCCGGTGATCGTGTTCTTCGCCGCGATCGTCTCGATCCTCTACCACCTCGGCATCATGCAGCGGCTGGTGCGCTGGGTGGGCGGCGCGATCGGCTGGATCACCGGCGTGAGCAAGGTCGAGGCGCTGGGCGCTGCGGCCAACATCTTCGTCGGCCAGTCGGAAAGTCCGCTGGTGGTGCGGCCCTATCTCGCCGCGCTCTCGCCTTCGGGCCTGTTCACGCTGATGGCAGTGGGCATGGCGGGCGTGGCGGGGACGATCCTTGCCGCCTATGCCAGCTTCATCGGTGCCGAGGCCGTGCCCTTCCTGCTTGCTGCGGCTTTCATGTCGGCGCCGGGCGGCATCCTCATGGCCAAGATCATCATGCCCGACGATCCGGCCCCCGCAGACCGCGACACGCATGTCGGTGCCGCCGCGGTCGCCCGCGCCGGCAAGTCGAGATCGCCGTCCGAATCGACCCGCGTCGTCATGTATGACGAGAACGGCGAGGAGGTCGAACTGCCCCAGGCCCGCATCAGCGCGGTCGGGCCTGCCTCGATCCTCGAGGGCGGGGCGAAGGCCGACGAGGTGAGCGCGGCGGAAACCTTCGAGGAAGGCCAGCGCCCCGCCAATATCATCGAGGCCGCCGCGCAAGGCACCCAGACCGGCGTCAAGCTGGCGGTTGCGGTCGGCGCGATGGTGATGGTGTTCGTCGCGCTGGTGGCGCTTGCCAACGGGATGCTGGCGGGTCTCGGCGGCGGGATCGTCGGCCTGGCCGACCGGCTCGGCACGCCCCTGGATCCGGCCGCCGCGGCATGGCTCGAGGGGATCAGCTTCCAGAAGCTGCTCGGCTATGTCTTCGCGCCGGTCATGTTCCTGATCGGCATTTCCGATTGGCAGCAGGCGCAGATCGCCGGCGGGTTGTTCGGCACCAAGATCGTCCTCAACGAATTCGTCGCCTTCATCGACCTCGGCCAGATGACGGGCACCGAGCTGACCGCGCGCAGCCGCGCCATCGTCACCTTTGCCTTGTGCGGCTTTGCCAACTTCTCCTCGATCGCGATCCAGATGGCGGTGACGGGCGGCCTTGCCCCCAACCAGCGTCCGGTGATCGCCAGGCTAGGGCTGAAGGCGCTGGCCGCCGGGAGCCTTGCCAACCTCATGAGCGCGGCGCTGGCGAGCCTGTTCCTGCCACTCTGACGCGGCGCGTCGCAGTTCCCCTTGGCAGCAACGAGGCCGCAGGTGTAAGGGCGCGGAAATGACCGACATCGCATCCGTAAGCCTCGCCCAGCCGCTCGAAACCATCGCCGACGAGCTTGGCCGCAGCTTTGGCGAATATGGCTTTGCGGTGGTGCGCGACCACGGCATCCCCCAGGCCCTGATCGACCGCGCCGAGGCGGTGTCGAAGGCGTTCTTTGCGCTGCCCGACGACGTGAAGCGCGCCTACAAGATCGAGGGCGGCGGGGGCGCGCGCGGCTATACCCCGTTCGGCACCGAAAAGGCCAAGGACGCGGAGGTCTTCGATCTCAAGGAGTTCTGGCACGTTGGCCGCGACCTGCCCGAAGGCCACCCGCTCAGCGAATATATGGCGCCCAACATCTGGCCCGCCGAGGTCGCCGACTTCCGCGAGACGATGAGCGCGCTCTACGCCGCCTTCGAGACCACCGGTGGCCGCGTGCTCGAGGCGATCGCGCTGCATCTGGGACGGCCGCGCGATTTCTTCGCCGCGAGCGTGGAAGACGGCAATTCGGTGATGCGCCTGCTGCACTATCCGCCGCTGGGCGAGGGCGCTCCGGAAGGCGCGATCCGCGCTGCCGCGCATGGCGATATCAACACCATCACCCTCTTGCTCGGGGCGGAGGAAGCGGGTCTCGAACTGCTCACCAGGCAGGGCGAGTGGCTGCCGATCCCGGCCGCCGAGGGCGCGCTGGTGATCAATGTCGGCGACATGCTGGAGCGCCAGACCAACGGCAAGCTGCGCTCGACCACGCACCGGGTGGTCAACCCGCGCGGCGAGGCGGCGAAGCGCTCGCGCTATTCGATGCCGTTCTTCCTGCATTTCCGGCCCGATTTCCTAATCGAGCCCCTGCCCGAATGCATCGACGATTCGGCGGCGAATCCGCCGGCTCCGCCGATCAGCGCGCATGATTTCCTGATGCAGCGGCTGCGCGAGATCAACCTCGCCTGACGAGGCCCAAAACGGCCGCAATCTGAACTCTCTCAAGAAATTCTTAACGGGCGTTGCTGCGATGCAACACAAGGCGGCGGAACGCGCGCGAGCGCGAGACTTTTGTGGCAATCGGCGCAGTTGCGACTAAGGAAACGCGCCGCAGGGGTAGGGCATTTCATCAAACTGTCACAGAACAGTCGCTTTGCCGCAAGCGTTCGGGCCTAGCAGGCCTTGTCACCATACCGTTCTCGTCTCTCCACGTTACCCAGGGGCTCCATCCATGAAGCTTAAGTATCTCCTTGCGGCCAGCATCGTCAGCCTTGCTGCGACCACGACGATCGCCACGCCGGCTTTCGCGCAGGAAACCACCTCGTCGGTGCGCGGTACCGTAACGGACGAGAGCGGCGCTGCTGTCGTCGGCGCCTCCGTCACCGTCACCCACGTGCCCTCGGGCACCACCTCGACCCAGACCACCGACAGCACCGGCAGCTTCAACGCGGCCGGCCTGCGTCTCGGCGGCCCCTTCACCATCGAGGTGTCGGCTGCCGGCTTCGAGGTTGCCACCCAGGAGATCGGCTTCCTCAATGCAGGCCAGGCCCAGCGTGTCAGCGTGGCGCTCGTGCCCGAAGGCCAGACGATCATCGTTTCGGGCGCGCGCCAGCGTTCGGCGATCACCCTCGGGACCGGTGCGGCCACCGTGCTTTCGGCCCGTGACATTGCCGGCGTCGCCAACGTCAACCGCGACATCCGCAACCTCGCGGCGCGCGATCCGCTGGTGAACCTCGACGCGACCAACAACAACGCGATCAGCATCGCCGGACAGAACAACCGCTTCAACCGCTTCACCGTCGATGGCGTGGCCTTCGGCGATCCCTTCGGCCTCGAATCGGGCGGCCTGGTCTCCTCGCGCGGCCCGGTGCCGCTCGATGCGATCGGCGAATTCTCGGTCGAAGTCGCACCGGTCGATATCCAGCAGGGCTTCTTCCAGGGTGGCGCGATCAACACCCAGCTGCGTTCGGGCGGCAACCGCTTCACCGTGCTGGGCGGCGCCTACTTCCAGAACGACGATCTGCGCGGCACCCGTGCGCGCGAGCTGACCCGCGTCGGCTCGTTCGAATCGCAGGTCTACACCGCCCAGGTCACCGGCCCGATCATCAAGGACAAGCTGTTCTTCGCGGTCACCTACGAACGCACCCGTGATACCGTTCCGGCGGACGTCGATCCCTCGCAGCTCGGCCTGACCGGCACGTCGATCCAGCAAATCAACGACATTGCCAAGAACGTCTACAGCTTCGACACCCAGGGCGTTGCCAACTCGATCGTCGAGAAGGACGACAAGCTGGTTGCCAAGATCGACTGGAACGTCACCGACGGCCACCGTCTGAGCGCCACCTACATCTGGAACGATGCGGCGCTGCTGGCCGGCCAGACCGGCACCGGCCAGATCGTCGCCAACAACCCGACCTACAACCTGCTGTCGAACAACTACACGCAGGGCGCGAAGAACCACTTCGGGATCATCCAGTCCAACAACCAGTGGACCGACAACTTCTCGACCCAGCTGCGCGTCTCCTATGCCGACTACATCCGTCTGCAGCAGCCCTTTGGCGAAGCCACCTTCGGCCAGTTCCAGGTCTGTCTTGATCCGGTGAACCCGGCCGCTCCGGCCGCCGGCCAGCCTGCCAACGGCTCGCTGCCGCTGGTCTGCGCCCCGGGCCGCCAGCGCCTCAACTTCGGCCCCGACATCAGCCGTCAGGCGAACGAGCTCGACAGCCAGTCGCTGGCGGTCGAATTCGCCGCCACGCTGCAGGCCGGCAGCCACACCTTCAAGGTGATTGCCGAGCGCCGCCGCCAGGACGTGCGCAACCTCTTCGCCCAGCGCGTCTCGGGTGCGTGGTACTTTGACAGCATCGCCGATCTCCAGAATCGCCGTGCCAACGAAGTCGATATCGCCGTGCCGCTGCGCGGCGGGATCGAGACCGTCACCGCCGACTTCCAGAACAACAGCTGGACCTTCGGCCTGATGGACACCATCGACGTGACCGACACGCTGACGGTGGTCGCGGGCGTGCGCTACGACCTGTTCGACACGCCGGATCGCCCCTTCGCGAACGACGCGTTCCTCGGCCGCTTCGGCTTCTCCAACACCGCGAACCTCAATGGCCGTGACCTCTTCCAGCCGCGCTTCGGCCTGAACTGGAAGCCGACCGACCGCCTCCAGATCCGCGGTTCGGCCGGTCTGTTCGGCGGCGGCAACCCGCTGGTGTGGATTTCGAACAGCTACTCGAACCCCGGCCCGACGCTCGGCCGCGTGCAGGTTCGCCGCACCCCGGGTGCCACCCCGGCGGCCGACACCTTCACCATCTCGGGCATCACCGGCCTCACCGCGGCGCAGCAGAGCGCCATCGGCGCGGCGACGCTCAACAACGTCTCGGGCGGCACCGGCATCCCGCAGTCGCTGATCGACGCCATCCGCACCACCGGCACCGCGGCTTCGCCGACCAATGCCATCGATCCGAACTTCAAGCCCCAGTCGCAGTGGCGCTTCTCGGGCTCGGTCGACTACGAAGCCGATCTCGGCTTCTTCGGTGACGGCTGGAACCTCGGCGCCGACGTGATCTACTCGAAGGTCAACAACGCCCTCGAGTGGACCGACCTGCGCTCGGTCGCCAACGGCACGCTGCCCGACGGTCGCAACCGCTACAACATCCTCGCCGGCCAGACCGGGGTGAACACCGATGTCCTGCTGACCAACACCGACTTCGGTGACAGCTGGAACATCGTGGGCCGCTTCAACAAGCGGTGGGGTTCGGGCCTGTTCCTGAACGGCGCCTACACCTACGGCGATGTCGTTGACCAGAGCCCGGGCACCTCGTCGGTGGCCTTCTCGAACTACACCAACACCGCCGTCGGCATCGATGCCAACTTCTCGGCTCTGGGCATTTCGAACTACCAGCGTGACCACCAGTTCCGCCTCGGCACCGGCTTCGACGGCGAGCTGTTCGGCGATAACAACACCCGCATCGAGCTGTTCTATAACCTGCGTTCGGGTCAGCGTTACAGCTACACCTTCGCCGACCAGGCTGCGGGCACCAACCGTTCGAGCGTGTTCGGGGTTACCGGCCGCAACGAGCGCAACCTGCTCTACGTGCCGAACGTGAGCAGCGCGACCGCCGATCCGAAGGTCGTCTATGCGGCGAACTTCGACTTCGCCGGCTTCCAGAACTTCGTGCTCAACTCGGCGCTGAAGGACTTCCAGGGCCAGATTGCGCCGAAGAACATCGCCAAGACCCCGTGGGTGCACAAGCTGGACCTCGCTGTCCGTCAGGAAGTGCCCTTCGTGCTCGGCGGCAAGCTCGAACTGTCGATGGAAATGGAGAACGTCCTCAACTTCATCGACAAGGACTGGGGCACGATCCGTCAGGTCGGCTTCCCCTACACCGCGCCGGTCGTGAACGTGGCCTGCCTTACCAGCACAGGCGCGGTCGCCACGGTGAGCCAGCCCTGTGCGCAGTACCGCTACGAAAACCGCACCGGCACCACCTTCAGTGCGCCGGCCGAGCCGACCCAGATCAACGGGTCGCTCTGGGGCATCCGTTTCGGCGCTCGCGTCCGCTTCTGATCGCGGCAGCATAGCTGAACACGTGAAAGGGCGGCCCGGCAACGGGTCGCCCTTTTGCCATGGTGTGATCCGTTCGATACCCGGGCGCGCCCGAGGCGGCCCGGAGCCGCATCAGCCCAGCGCCAGATCGCCCGCGGGTATGGTCTCATGCGCGGTCGCAATGTCGACGAGGGCGCGGGCAAGAGCCGCGCTCGCTGCCGCGCAGGCGCCGGACCGCAAGGCCTGCTCCAGCGCTCCTGCCGCTTCGCCCAGCGCGGGCTCATCGAACAGCGCGGCCGTGCCCGCAAGCTTGTGGAGCTGCCCGGCAAGCCTGATGCGCTGGCCGGCATGGGCGTCGCCCTCGCGGCCGCGTGCGGCACCCCCGGCCTTGTCCAGCCACCCCTCGGCAAGCGCGCGCTGCACCAGCGCCAGCGTATCGCGCCGCCGCGCCTGCCAGCGGGTCACCAGCCGCGGCGAGCGGGACAGCGCCGAGACGCAGGCCAAGGCTATGTCATCCTCGACGATGCGGGTCGGCAGCCAACGCTGAAGCGTCCGCGCAAGCTGGGCAAAGACCACCGGCTTGGCGAGATGGGCCTGCATCCCCGCCTCGCGCGCTGCCATGACATCATCGGGGAAGGCGTCGGCGGTAAGCGCGATCACCGGCAGCAATTCCGGCCCGATCCCCTCCGCCCGGATCGCCCGTGTCGCGGCGAGGCCGTCGCATCCCGGCATCTGCACATCCATCAGCACCAGATCGAAGGGCCGGCCGCGCACGATCGAATCCACCACCATCGCGATCGCCTCGTGCCCGTCATGCGCGAGCGCGACCTCCTGTCCGCAGCGCTCGAGCATCTCGGTGACAAGGATCCGGTTGATCTCGTGATCCTCGACCAGCAGGATGCGCGAGGCGCCGATCAGTCCTGGCACGTCGGTTGCGCGATAGGCGATCTCCCGTTCCGTCGATACCGGGCCGGTGACGGGGACAGGCGCCGGGCCAGGGGCGAGGTCGCGCAGCGGCGGGACCAGAACGGCAGGCAGCACCAGGGTGAAGCGCGATCCTTTGCCCGCCACGCTTTCGACCTCGATCCGGCCGCCCAGCAGCGCGGCGAGCTGGCGGCTGATCGAAAGGCCGAGACCCGTACCGCCAAAGCGCCGCGCGGTATCGCTTTGCCCTTGGGTGAAAGGATCGAAGATCGCCGCAAGCTGGGCCGGGCCGATCCCGATGCCGCTATCCTCGACGCTGACGCACAGCTCGTCACCCGCGATGCGGCAGATCACCCGAACACCGCCGACCTCGGTGAACTTCACCGCATTGCCGATCAGGTTGAGCAGGATCTGCCGCAGGCGCAGCCCGTCGGTCAGCACCCAGAGATCGCCGTCACCCTGCGCCCGATCGCCGGGGCAAGCCTCCCGCGACATCGCGAGCGCCAAGCCCTTGCCCTCGGCCGCCGGACGATGGAGGGCGACGCATTCGCCGATGCAGGCGGCAAGGTCGACCGGCGCGCGGTTGATCGCGAATTGCCCGCTCTCGATCTTCGAAAGGTCGAGCACGTCATTGAGCAGCATCATCATGGCCCGCCCCGAGCGCACGATCAGCTCGGCAAAACGGCGCTGGTCGGCCTCGAGATCGCCCTGCAGCATCAGCTCGGCAAAGCCCAGCACCCCGTTCATGGGCGTGCGGATCTCGTGGCTCATGTTCGCCAGGAAATCGGACTTGTCCCGCGCCGCATCCTCGGCGTGGCGACGCGCCCGGACGAGGAGCTGCTCCAGCTCGACCCTTTCGGTCACGTCGCGCGCGGCGATCACCACGCCCTCGGGCGCGCCGTTCTGCGGGTTGGCGAGCACCGCGCAATCGGCCTCGATGAACACCGGCGCACCGCTGTCTCCATCTTCGAGCCGGCGATAGGTGACGCGCTCGCGCTCGCTGTGCCCCGCCAGCAGGCGCGCGAAGGCCGCTGCGGCGGGTTCGCGGGTTTCGGGATGCAGGTGCGCGGCGACGTTGCGGCCGAGCAGAGCTTCCGGGGCAGCCCCGAGCACCTCGCGCACCGAGGGCGATGCATAGGTGCAGATGCCGCCGAGGTCGAAGCGCAGGACCGCGTCGCCGATGTTGCGTGCCAGAAGATCGATCTCGCGCTTGCCCAGTTCGAGCTGGGCCATCATCCGGTCGCGCCCGGCCAGCATCGCGGCGACCGGGAGCCCGGTGAGAAAGTTGGCGGCGATCAAGGCCTGGAGCAGCTGGAGCCGGGCCGCCTCCCCCAGGGTCGCGGCCGCGATCGGTCCCTCGCCCCGATAGGTCATCACCCCCGCAACCACAGCCACCGCTCCCACATGGACCGCACTGCCCAGACTGCCGACACGAAAGGCGTGGAGCAGGATGACCGGCTGGATCAGGAAGATCAGCGGGTAGCTGGCCTGGTTGAAGACGAGAAAGGCCGCGAGTGTGCCGCCGACCAGCAGGGCGGCCTGCTCCGCCGGGCTTGCCGGGGGCGGGGTCAGCGTGCCGCGCACCCGGTCGACCAGCAGCAGGGCGGCAGGCACGACCAGCACCATCGCCATGCTGCCGCCGAGGAAGCGGGTGACCATTTCCGGCCTGATCTCGCCAAGGGCCATCCCCTGCGCCGGAACGGCGAGGATCGCTCCGACAAGCGGCCCCATCAGTCCGCCAGCCCAGACAAAGCGGCCGAGATCGGCGATGTGGTCCATCTGCACGTCGCGGCGATCCGGCCTGCGGGTCAGGGCGAGGACCACCAGGATCGCGGCGAGATCGGCCAGGGCAAGCGGCAGCGCGACGCTCCCGGGCAGGTGCAGCACCGCATGGGCGGCAAGGCTCGCGGCGAAGCAGGCGAGGAGAAACGGAAGCTCGGCCTTGAGCCGCGCTCTCAGCAGCACCGCCACGGCGAGGGCATTGGGCAGCCCTATGATGGCGCTGTGGCCGCTCGTTCGGGCAAGCCACAGGCCGAGGCAGGCGAGCGCCAGATAGGCTGCGCCTCCCGCCAGGCCCGCCACAAGGCTGGCGCGGTCCGGCGTTGCTGTGGCAAGGCGCGCGGAGCGGAGCAGGCGGGCGGGCAGAAGCAGGAGGGGCTTGCCGGTGCTGCCCCCGCCGCTCGCCCCGTCGCTCGCGCATTCGGACCCGCTGCCTGCACCTGATCCGCGCCGGGCAGGGGCCGCCGCGGCCAGTATGGGCTCCGGCGGTGAATGCGCGGACGAGCCCTCGGCAGGCGCGGACGCGGAACGCACTTCATCTCCGGCCGCGCCGACCGCGCAGGGGGAGGCGACCTCCGCCTGGTCTCGGGCGCGGTCTCGCGCGCCGTGTCGGTCATGATCCCCTGCGCGCTCGATCGGGTGCGCTCCATCGTCCAATATCGCACCTTTGTTATAGCCGCGCCCCGCCGGTTGCGGGGACAAGTGAATCCGTATCGGATCAATTACGGGAAGGGCCGTGGATCTGCCGGAGAACCAGCGTTTCGGGATGCATCGCCGGCGGACGAGCTGGCCGCTTGCGGTGCTGATCGTGCTGATGCATCTGGCTGTGCTCTATGGCCTGGCCCTGGCGCTGGCGCCGCAGATGACCGTTGCGGTCCACACACAGGCGACGGCCGCTTTCAGCATCAGTCCGCCGCCCCCTGCGCCTGCCCCGCGCGGCCTGAGCCTCAATCGCCCGCCAGCAGCCGCTCTATCTCGGTCATCCCGTAAGGCTTGCGCAGCACCGCTTCGGCGCCGAACCGCGCGAAGCTGGCCGCGCCTTCGGCATAGCCCGTGGCCAGCACGAAG
>JACCDK010224822.1_pt1 | contig 11246 bp, 9 predicted proteins | sample 7445871 | NCBI WGS metagenome assembly JACCDK01 (sample SAMN15323436, study PRJNA562643) | freshwater metagenome | isolation source: river surface water | place: USA:Blue River Watershed | collected 2017-08-15
ACACGATCATGGGCATGTCGCTTGCCGAAGGCGGACACCTCACGCACGGCATGCATCTGAACATGAGTGGCAAATGGTTCAATGTTGTTAGCTACGGTTTGAACGACAAAGAAGAGATTGACTACGATGCCATGGAGCGCACTGCCCATGAGCACAAACCCAAACTGATCATTGCCGGCGCATCAGCGTATGCACTGAAAATCGACTGGGCACGTTTTGCCAAAGTCGCCAAAGATGTGGGCGCGTACTTTTTGGTGGATATGGCGCACTACTCGGGTCTGATTGCGGGTGGCGTGTATCCGAACCCAGTGCCACATGCGGATGTGGTGACTTCGACGACGCACAAAAGCCTGCGCGGTCCACGCGGCGGCATCATCTTGATGAACAACGAAGACATTGCCAAGAAAATCAACAGCGCGATTTTTCCTGGCTTGCAGGGCGGTCCGCTGATGCATGTCATCGCTGGCAAGGCGGCTGCGTTCCATGAAGCGCTGCAACCGGCCTTCAAAACATATCAGCAGCAAGTGATCAAAAATGCTGCGGTACTTGCAGATACATTGGTAGAGCGCGGCTTGCGTATCGTCAGTGGTCGGACTGAATCTCATGTGATGCTGGTCGATTTGCGTGCCAAAGGCATCACGGGTAAAGCTGCCGAGGCAGCGCTGGGTCTGGCGCATATTACCTGCAACAAGAACGGCATTCCCAATGATCCCGAAAAAGCCATGATCACCAGCGGTATCCGTCTGGGTTCGCCCGCGATGACAACGCGCGGTTTCCGTGAAGATGAAGTGCGCGCGACTGCCCATCTGATCGCTGACGTGCTCGAAGCGCCCAACGATGCCGAGCGTATCGCGCAAGCGCGTGAAAAAGTCTCCGCACTGGTACGTCCATTCCCGGTCTATGGCGCGCGTGGCTAACGAATTTTAAGTATGGAAAGGGCGACATAGATCGCCCGTGAAACTCCAAATCCAATTAATAAAAGGAGCTCAACATGGCTGGTCGTAATTTTTTGTTTGTACCCGGTCCCACCAACGTACCTGATCGCATCATGCGCGCGATGATGGTCTCAATGGAAGATCATCGCTCGCCGGCGTTTCCGGCGCTCACCCGCACCATTCTGCCGGGCCTGAAAAAAGTATTTCGCACCGAGCGCGGCACTCCCTTTGTGTTCCCATCTTCCGGCACTGGTTGCTGGGAAGCCGCGATTGCCAACACGCTCTCGCCCGGTGACAAAGTACTTGCTGCACGCTTTGGTCAGTTCAGTCATTTGTGGATTGCGATGTGCGAGAAGTTCGGACTCGATGTGCAGATCGTTGACGCTGAGTGGGGTACTGGCGTGCCTCTGGAGCAGTACGCAGACATTCTGAGCAAAGATACTCAGCATCAGATTAAAGCCGTACTTGCCTGCCACAATGAAACCGCGACTGGCGTAACTTCAGATATCGGTGCCGTTCGTAAGGTACTCAATGATGCCAAGCATCCGGCGCTGCTGTTCGTGGATGCGGTGTCTTCGCTGGGCTCGATAGATTTCCGTTTCGATGACTGGGGCGTTGACATGGCTGTATCCGGCTCGCAGAAAGGCCTGATGTTGCCAGCCGGTCTGGGTATCATGTGCGCGAGCCAGAAAGCGCTCGACATGCACGCACAAGCCAAATTGCCCCGCGCCTATTTTGATTTGCAGGACATGATGGCGTCGAATCAGACCGGCTACTTCCCTTACACACCGGCGCTGTCGCTAATGTATGGTCTGGTCGAGTCGCTGAAGATGATCGAAGAAGAAGGTCTCGACAACATCATCGCGCGTCATCACTATCTGGCTGAAGGCGCACGTGCTGCAATCACCCAAGGTTGGGGCATGAAGCTGTGTGCTGCTGACCCTAAGTGGTACTCGGACACCGTTTCGGCTGTCATGGTCCCCGAGGGCATCAATGGTGCTGACGTGATTGCACGCGCTTACAAGCGCTACAACGTGTCACTGGGCGCAGGCCTCTCCAAGGTGGCAGGCAAGCTCTTCCGTATCGGTCACCTCGGCGACATGAACGAAGTGCATCTCATGTCAGGTATCGCCGGTGCTGAAATGGCGATGCTGGATAGTGGCATCAAGGTGCAGCCGGGTAGTGGTGTGGGTGCAGCCAGTGAGTACTGGCGCAAGCATCGCGCGCCGGCAGGACTGGATCAGTATGCGCAAGAACAACTGGTACTCCAAAAAGCGGCCTGAGTTAATTTAGTACCGCTAGCCTCGAACGGGCTTCGGATCTTTGGATCCGGAGCCCGTTTTTTTTTGATCAAAAAATTACCCATGTATTTCATCTTCGGTTTTTAGCAACTTATGGGCAAAACTTTCATCCAAGAGAAGTGATGTTGGCGTGGATAAATTCCGTCGAGACTCAATTTTTTCTCAATGTCGTTCTATGCCGGTGCTGTAAAACTTCGTTCATTGATATGCAATCTCGTACCTGACGAGACGCCAATGGTTGTTTTGAATCATGTTGCGCAAATGCTGTGCTTAATGAGTTAAATCAAAATCAGGAGATGAAATGAAAATGAAAGTGGTCGTACCTAAAGTTAAACAGGTTGGTGCTGCAACACTGATCGCTGCAGCCAGTCTGCTGTCAATGAGCGCTGCATCAGCAGTGATTGTGACTGCAGAAAATTTCCAGAAAGCGGAATCACCGTGGGATATGGCATTTCTTGCTGACGGCACCATGTTCTTCACTGAAAAGTGCAGAGGTTTGTCAGTAAGACTGCCTTCGGGTGATGTAAAAGCACTGCTGGGCATTCCTGGCACGACCGGCTACTCGATGGTAAAAGACGATTTATTCTGCGATGGACAAGCAGGCGTTCAAGGTGTGGCTATCGACCCCGAGTTTTCTTCGAACCGTTACGTCTACCTGTACTCCAGCTCCAAGGCTCCTAACCGCACCTACGGTGGATACAACAACATCGTCATGCGTATGAAGGTAGATGAGTCATTGTCGTCGGTCACTAATCTGGTCGAAATCATCAATGACATTGGCTACAAACCCAAAAAATCCAACCACCCATTCGGTGGTCCGGGCGCACACAATGGAGGTCGCATTCGTTTTAGTCCCGCCGATGGCTATCTGTACGTAACGACCGGTGACAATCACAACGGCGAGGGACCGCAGAGCCCCACTGTAATCCGCGGCAAGATCCTTCGCGTTGATCGCGATGGTAAAGCAGCCCCTGGCAACAAGCCGCCAGCAGGTTTCGATCCGCGTATCTTTACCTACGGCCATCGTAATCCACAAGGCATCAGCTTCCGTCCCGGCACGAATGAGCCCTACGCTTCAGAAAATGGCCCATGGCACAGCGATGAAGTCACCAAGCTGGAAAATGGTGGTAACGGTGGATGGGATCCGCGCCCTAATATGGCCGGTCGCAAAGACTGCCCCGATGACTACTGCGGTTACTCGCCCAACCAAATGGGGGCGATGCCACCGAAGGAGCGGGCAGCCTTTATGCCTATGACAGATACCAAGACCTATCCTAATGCCATGAAACCGGCTTGGAACAACAACGGCCTGTCGCAGGGTATGTGCGGTAGCGCTTGGTTAGTAGGCAAGAAGTGGAAGGAGTGGGAAGGTCGTCTGGCAGTGGGCTATGCGGGTATCGGTATCCACGGTACACCTACAGGGAATCGTATTGACATCCTCGATATCGCCAAAGATGGCAAGTCGTCCAAGCGTGAAGAACTGTTGTGGCCGACCTTTGCAGGACGCTTGCGTCACCTGACGACCGGTCCGGATGGCGACCTGTTTGTGGCTGATGAAGCCTCTGGCATGATCTATCGCGTGTCCCCTAAATAACTCGTTATCACCACGAAATGCACTGCTATTAGAGCGTGCATTTCGTGGACGGGTGGATTTTTTGAATCAAATCAGAAGAGCGTTTCGGCTGGTTTTTTCTTGGGTTGAACGACGCAGATCCAAAAATTTCCTGGGCTTGTTTAACGGCGCTTCACGGCCTGAGGTAAACGATGCAAGGCATTCGGGTAGTTTGTCTTTTGATTATTCTGACAAGCTCTACGAAATTCGCGCTCGCGGATACCGAAGCGCTGAAAATTTTACTGCTTCGAAATAACTGTACAGCATGTCATATGATCGATAAGCGTAAATACGGACCGACCCTCAAAGAAGTCGCAGCCAAATACGCCGGTGATGAAGCCGCACTCGACAAGCTGGCGGCCAAAATCAGAGCGGGGGGAACGGGCGACTGGGGTGAAGACATGATGCCCCCACAGCCCCAGGTCTCAAAGGCCGATGCACTGACGATTGCGCGATACATATTGGCACTGGAATGAGCTTCGGTTGCGCCGCCATCAGGACATCGGCTTGATTTCTATCACCAGCATCGTGATTATTTATCTCAAACGGGTTGCGTTTTTTACGCCGTTTGGTCAGTAACAAAAATCTCAAACGTTATTTCTCCTGCGCTTCCTAAGTGGTTTCATAAAAATACGACCGACAGAGACTGTGGCCCAAGTTGGCACCTCTGATTTTCCTTGCGGTACCAATTCGCCAGTATGAATTTCGCACATTAAATAGTAAAAATTACTAACCCAATATTTGGTTGGTAAAAATTCACATTGTGATATGAACGGGATGAGAAAAAATTAAAGAATAACTATCGAAGAATAATTTTTTTCTATGGCTGTAAGCTAGGATTGCATCAATCTATTTTGATTATTAATACCTATTAATGAAATTGATGATCGAATAGTAAGAATTCACAAGATGCAACTGCCATATTGATTGAGTATTCATTTCATGGCAACTTCCCTTCGTGACTTTTTTCTTTGGGAAAATGTTTTTGAATGAATTAGGTTCATAAACACAAAAATCTTTAGATTAAAGTCTATGCAAAAACTGAAAAACTTTATTAATTGATCAGAATATCGAAAGGCTAATAAAAGTTTTATCAGTTGTTATGAGTCGCCTCTACAAAAATCATGTAACCCATGAGTTAAATCAAAAATCAGGAGATCAAATGGAGAAGAAAGTAGTCGTATCCAAGCTTGTGCAGATCGGCGCAGCAACGCTGGTCGCAGCTACCGGCTTGCTGTCGATGGGCACTGCATCAGCAGTAGAGGTAAAAGCTGAAGATTTCCAGCAGGCGGAATCGCCCTGGGATATGGCCTTCCTCAAGGATGGCACCATGTTCTTCACCGAGAAGTGCAAAGGATTGTCGGTCAGAATGCCATCAGGCGACGTTAAAAAGCTGCTCGGTGTGGGTGGATCCAGCGGTTACTCGCAAACCAAAAACGATCTGTTCTGCGATGGTCAGGCAGGCGTTCAGGGTGTGGCTATCGACCCCGAGTTTGATTCGAACCGCTACGTCTATCTCTACTCCAGCTCGCGTGGCGACAACCGCACTTACGGTGGTTACAACAACATCGTGATGCGCATGAAAGTCGGTTCGTCGATGTCCGATGTCTCCGACATCGTCGAGATCATCAATGATATTGGCTACAAGCCGAAGAAGTCGAACCACCCCTTCGGTGGCCCAGGCGCACACAACGGCGGTCGTATCCGTTTCAGCCCAGCGGATGGTTACCTGTACGTGACGGTTGGTGACAACCACAACGGTGCCGGTCCTCAGAGCCCAACCGAGCTGCGCGGCAAGGTTCTGCGCGTCGACCGCGACGGTAAAGCAGCGCCAGGCAACAAACCACCTGCCGGTTTCGATGCTCGTATTTTCACCTACGGTCACCGCAATCCACAGGGCATCAGCTTCCGTCCTGGCACCAATGAGCCGTATGCATCCGAGAACGGTCCATGGCACAGCGATGAAGTCACCAAGTTGGAAAACGGTGGCAATGGTGGCTGGGATCCACGTGACAACGTGAACGGCCGTCCCGCCTGTCCAGATAACTACTGCGGCTACTCGCCTAACCAAATGGGCGCAGTCGCTCCTAAAGAGCGTGCAGCGTTCATGCCGATGACCGACCTGAAGGCCTATCCAAACGCGATGAAACCCGCATGGAACAACAATGGTTTGTCCCAGGGTATGTGCGGCAGCGTCTGGCTGGTTGGCAAGCAGTGGAAAAACTGGGAAGGCCGTCTGGCAGTGGGCTACGCTGGTATTGGTATCCACGGCACGCCAACGGGTAACCGCATCGACATCCTCGACATCTCCAAGGATGGCAAGTCGGCCAAGCGTGAAGAACTGCTCTGGCCAACTTTTGCAGGTCGTTTCCGTCACCTGTCGCTCGACCACCAGGGCAACCTGTATGTCGCCGACGAGGCAAGCGGCATGATCTACAAGGTCACGCCTGCGAACTAAGCAGTTGTAACCCAGGAACGCGCTGCCTTGAGGCAGCGCGTTTTTTATGATTCGGAATGAACCTGAATTTTTGATGAGTACATAGGTTGGGGATATTAAATGAAACGTCTTAGCGCAATGCTTTTATTTTTTGGTTTGGTCGCTTCTGCGAAAGTGGTGTACGCCGATACCGAAAAACTCAAGGTTTTACTGCAGCGTAATAACTGTACCGCGTGTCACCTTATCGACAAGCGTAAGTACGGTCCTCAGCTCATTGAAGTGGCGGAGAGATATGCAGGCGAGGCGGGTGCAGTGAAAAAATTGGCTGCAAAGATCAAAGCGGGCGGCACCGGCGTCTGGGGCGAAGACATTATGCCTCCGCAAGCACAAGTATCTGATGCTGATGCGCTGACCTTGGCGGAATATATATTGGCGCTCAAATAGAGATTTCAGGTTCCTGACGATCTGATACGGCTATGCATCTCTGGATAAAGGAATGTCACGGGTTTAGCGACATTCCTTTAGCTATCAAAGGTTACGTTTTTTTTGAATCAGCGATTTGCAGTCATCATGGACAAAATTTCCTCAATGAATGCGTTCGTCAAGGTGGTGGAATCCGGTAGTTTTTCTCTTGCTGCTACCCAATTAGGGGTGGGTAATGCCGCTGTGACCCGATCTATCTCCAGCCTTGAAAAGATGCTGGGCGTAAAACTGATGGAACGCACAACACGCAGAGTTTCGCTGACGCCTGCCGGCAAGACCTATCTTGAATGCTGCAGAAATGTTTTAGGAATTATCGATTCGATTGAAGCGGAGATCAGCGGTGACTTGACGCAATTGACAGGCAGCATTCGAGTTGGCTTGTCGAATGTATATGGCAACCGGGTTTTTGGTTCATTGCTGACAAAATTCGCAAAGATTCATCCTGGCATTCGGTTTGATGTGCTTTATTTTGATCTGTACAACCAAACAACCGCATCCGAGGTTGATATTGCTTTTCTCGTTTCAGAAGTAAAGAGGAAGTCACCAGAAATACGGTCACTTGGGGCGATAAATTTACAGTTATTTGTAGCGCCCGAGTATATCGCCCGGCATGGCAGACCATCGACACCAGTCGATCTGATTGGACATCGATGCCTGACGCTCTCACCACAGCCTGCAAAACCTGTTTGGCGATTTATAAAAGATGATTGCGTCACTGATTACAGGGTGAATTCCTGTCTGAGTACTAGGAATGGCGATGGCCTGCTGCAGGCGACATTAGAAGGGCTTGGTATTGCTTGCTTGCCGTCGGAACTGGCGTCCCCATATCTTCAGGAAGGTGTTTTGGAAACTGTGCTTGACGAATTTTCTTTGGCGCCTCTGGAAGTATCGATGGTTTTGCCACGAGCAAGGATGACTACCTATCAAACGAATGCAATGATTACTTTTGCATACGAAGAATTCGCGCGTGTATCAGGCCGGGTCTAATTTTTTAGCGCTCTATTGGGAAATTCAAAAAAAATGGCTGTGCAAAAGTGCACAGCCAAAAAGAGAGTTGCTATTGCCTGGGGGACTACATTGAGATTTCTGCATCAGCACTTTGAACAACCTTGGGGGAGGTCATCATTGCAAGTTCAGTGTCGTTGATAGTTTGATTGATGTAAATAGGAGAAACTCACAGCGCGGCATATGCTCAGTAAGAATTAACGGTGTTAGGTATTAAGCCACGCTGAATTGCATAGTGGTTGAATTCAATTTGGGTATGTAAATTCATTTTTTTTCGTATCGTTGTCTGATAGTTAAACGCAGTTCGGGCGCTCACGTTCAGTTTTTTGCAAATGTTTTCAATGGATTCTCCAGTTGAAAGCAATAAAAAAACTTCAAATTCGCGGGGCAAGAGTTCGCTATGCGGTTCTCCCCTTGACTCCAGTTCTGTAATGCCTTTGGCAATATTTTCTTCTACGCAAATCTTTCCTCTGCAGACTTCATGAATCGCCTGGATCATTTTTTCTGGTGCGATGCTTTTGGTGATGTACCCGCGAGCACCGATTTGTAGTGCCTGCTTGGCAATCGAGGGATTTTCATGCATTGAAAAAATAAGTACTTTTTGTTTGGGGTGGCGATTCATAATTCTTCGCAGCGTTTCGAATCCGCCTTGCCCTGGCATGGATAAATCAAGGATAAGCAAATCCACATCAATTCGGGCGAGTTGGAAATAGACATGCTCGCCAGTGTTCGCTTCGGCAACAACTCGAATACTGTCGTCAGTCTCAATAAAGCGCTTGTATCCAGCCCGAACGACAGCATGATCATCCGCGAGCATCACACGCAGCACATTTATATTTTCCATGTTGTTTAATTCTGAGTAGCTATTTTTAATTTTTCAACTCTATCCCATGGCCTTTCGAAACGCGTATAGGAAAAATTCACAAAATATCGGGTTAGAAAAATTGCTAGATATCGCCAATTCAAGCTATTGGTAATAATTACTATCTAGAGGAATGGCCGTTTGACTGATGATCCTTGAGACATGGCGGTGGTATCAAAACTGATACTTGGTAGTCCGTACTATGCCCCTATTTTGATCATGGATTTTCATCATCAACTGAGGAGTCTTTCCTAGTGACGGATTTATTGTGGTTCATCACAATCGAGAAATTATTTAGGTATTTTTATTTCCTTTGATTGAATAAAGCTCGTAGTATTTTCTCGCGTCTTTTAAAAAAAATTTTCACGGGTGGACGGCTTCGCCCTCTGGGGGTAGTTACTTATTTAATCGTCTTCTGAACTGCTCACTGAGGCGGCTAATGAAATTGAATCTCTTTTTGGTTTTTTGTCTGTACCTGACATTTTTTATCATTTTGCTGATGGATGATGCCGGAAGTCAGGGCGCAACTTGGAGCGGATCTGTCTCTCAAAACAAGAGTGTGCCCGGCACATTCCTGGCGTCGCCTCGAATGGTGTCATCGCGCGATGGCAATCAGATTTTTGTGGCAAGCTTGCGTGAACCTAGGCTCACCGTCGTTTCGACAATGGATGCTTGTCAGCATCGAGAGATCATTTTGCCTTTTGTCGCACATCACCTGATGTTGACGCCAGATGGGAAGTATTTGATTGCGGAGCATCCGCAGACGGATACGGTCACTGTTATTTCCACCGAGTCGCTTTCGGTTGTCAATCGGAGTTCCGGTTCGAGCGCCATTCAGTTGAGGGGCGCATAAAAAAACGCCATCCGTGGATGACGTTTTTATTTCAGTTCAGTCGGTTTTTATTTTTTTGCGAAAAAAGCACCGACTTCTTTGGCGTCCAGGGTGCCATCTTTGTCTGTATCTAATTCATCAAAGGCTTTGGCAAGTGCTTTGTTTTTGATTTCTTTTTTATCGAGCGTACCGTCGCTGTCTTTGTCATTCATCATGACCAGAAACGTGTCGATTTCGATTTGATTTACGGTGCCATCCTTGTCGGTATCAATAGCGTCGAAGTTTTTTGCCACCATAGGTATGGACTTGGCTTCGGTTTTGTCGAGTGTGCCGTCATTATCTTTGTCGGCAGTTTTTACATTTTTTGCCCAAACAGCAGTCGCTGCGAGCAGCGTGGCGGTAGCGAGCAGGGTCGTTATCAGATTTTTTTTCATCATAGCCTCATTAAGAATGTGTCAAAACAATGCACCGCCCCCCAGTGAACGACATCTTTCTTGTCTCGCCAGTGTGTGGCCAGGATGCTTGCCTACCCGTGGTATACAAACGCTGCCGCGGATAAGTGTTGTGTTGCGGTGCGGAAAGTATACCAGTCAGAAAACAACTCTTCAGGCGGTCGTTCGGTTATGGCGATCATATGATCGCACTGCAATATGTATACACCCCCACCAGGTGAGAGTGTCAAGCTAGTTCCAAATTCAGTGTGGTCCGACCACTTATCGGCACAGAGGGCATGAGCTTGGATTCCACAATCCTGTTCCATTGCCATCAATTGAGAATAATTCTCATTTGATGTACAATCGCGGCTACCTTTTTTGCCACTACTAGGCTGCTCATCATGAAATCATCCCTCCGTCTTCTGGGCGTATTGATGCTGTCTCTGACAGCGCTTTCTGGTCACGCGCTGGCCGATACCGTCACTGTATATTCCGCGCGCAACGAGCAATTGCTCAAACCACTACTAGACCGCTACACCAAGGAAACTGGTACTGAAATCAAGCTCCTGACCGCCAACGAGGGCGCCTTGCTGGCGCGCCTCAATGCCGAAGGCCCGAGCACGCCCGCCGATGTGCTGATCACGGTGGATGCCGGCAATCTCTGGTTGGCAGCGCAGCAGGGGCAGTTGCAGCCACTGAAGTCTTCGATACTCACTGCGAATATCCCAGCGCATCTGCGTGACCCCGGCAACCAGTGGTTTGGCTTGTCCGTGCGTGCGCGCACGATTGTCTACAACCCGCAGTCGGTTCGTCCCTCGGATTTGTCTACCTACGAAGAACTCGGCAATCCGAAATGGAAAGGCAAGCTCTGTTTACGTACCAGCAAGAAGGTTTATAACCAGTCGCTGATTGCGATGATGATCAACGAGTTGGGCGAGGCGAAAACAGAAGCCATCGTTAAAAGCTGGGTCGCCAATTTGGCTACTGATGTCTTCCCTGATGACACAGCTTTGCTGAAAGCGATTGCCGCAGGCCAGTGCCAAGTCGGTATCGTGAACACGTATTATCTCGGCCGCTTGCTGGTCAAAGATCCGCAATTTCCAGTGGCACTGTTCTGGGCTAATCAGAACGGCAGTGGTGCTCATGTGAACGTCTCAGGCGCGGGCGTGACCCGTCATGCGAAGAATGTCACGGGTGCGCAAAAGCTCATTGAATATTTGTCGATGGATGTTGCGCAGAATTTCTATGTGGATGAAGATCTGGAATTTCCTGCCAATCCAAAAGTGAAACCCAATTCCATCATCAAGCAATGGGGCCCCTTCAAGCAAAATCTGCTGAATGTTTC
>JACCDK011395488.1_pt1 | contig 11246 bp, 7 predicted proteins | sample 7445871 | NCBI WGS metagenome assembly JACCDK01 (sample SAMN15323436, study PRJNA562643) | freshwater metagenome | isolation source: river surface water | place: USA:Blue River Watershed | collected 2017-08-15
GTTGGTGTTGGTGTTGGTGTTGGTGTTGGTGTTGGTGTTGGTGTTGGTGTTGGTGTTGGTGTTGGTGTTGGTGTTGGTGTTGGTGTTGGTGTTGGAGCGGGAACAGGTTCAGCTACGGGTGCAAGTACTGGTGCGGGTGCAGGTACTGGTGCGGGTACCGGTGTAGGAATCGGTGCAGGTATCGGTGCTAATTTTGGGGTAGTTGTTGACGATGATGGTGAAGCACCTTTGCTATTGATAGCAACAACTGAAAAAGAGTATGAAGTTCCGGGAGTTAGACCAATAAATTTTGCAGCTTTGGTTTGATCAGGTTTGAATGTTGCTGTGATTTCACCAGGGTTTGATGTAACGAGATAAGAAGTGACTTTTGCGCCGCCATCATCTTTCGGAGGCGATATGTTCAGTGTTGCTGTTCCCAGTAATTCCATTGCAATGGATGTAATCGAAGGTTCAGTAGGTGGACCAAGAGGTCTTTGCCAAAGGGCTGTTGTATATATCTTCGAATTACAGGCACCACTTGTACGAATAATATGTACATTAGATCTCTTACTTAGGCAGGTCCTAGAATCCAATAATTCAGATCCAGGGGTGCCAGATGGTGCAGCTCCTTTTTGATACCAAGTTCTACTTTCATAAATTCGCTCATTACATTTTCCAGATTTGGAAATTATTTGATGGCCGGACTTTAGGCTGGTGCAGATTGTTAAAGTCTTTTGTTCTGGAGGAGCTGAAGCTGTTGCAGGCGTTGGTGAAACCAAAGGGGACGCTACCAACGCACAAAGAAGCAGGCAGGCTAACTTCTTCACTGACTTTTCGCTTTCCCCAGGAAACAGGCCACCCTAAATAGTCGGGCAATCGGGCTCGGATTACTCGACAGGGGTTGGGATTTACAACCTCTTGTGCTGCTATTTTCTTCAAAAACCTAACTGGGTGGCCAGTAACTGTCATTATTGTCATGTGAAAAATGCACGCCTGATAATGGTTGAAGATGATCCCTTTACGCGTGCAACTTTGGGTGATGCCCTTGCGATGCATGGCTTTGATATTCGAGCACGAGTTGGAACTGCGTTTGAGGCCATAGAAGCTCAGCGTCTTCATGATCCTCAGGTGGCGTTGTTAGATCTTGATCTTGGTGTTGGTGCATCTGGAATTGATGTTGCAATTGCCTTGAGGGAGCAGAACCCAAAAATCGGAATAGTTTTTCTTACAACTTATAAGGATCCTCGATTAATTAATTCAAATATGCCAAGTTTGCCAGAGGGCGCGATTTTCCTAAATAAGCTTGAAATGAATTCAACAGCAAAGATTGCTATCCAGATTTCTCTGGCAATTGTGAAGCCTCTTGCAAAACGTGCTTTGCCATGGGTTCGCCGTGGACCGCTCAGTTCTATGTCTGCGATTCAAATCGAAATCTTAAAGGATGTTGCAGCTGGTTTAAGTACTTCTGAAATTGCCCGTAAGCGTGGAGTTACTGAACAGGCAATTGATAAGTCAATCAATAGAATTTCAAAGAATCTGGGTATTCCTAAGTCAGCAGATTCAAATCTTCGAGTACAGATAGTTCGGGCCTACTTTAAAAATAAAGGCCAAGGTCTTTGAGTGAAGAGAACCCCGTGGCTCTCATGGAGGTTGTACTTCTTAACTATTCCTATTGATGTAATCGTTTTACTGCTATCGAGCGATCATGCGAGTACAGGGTCCAGTGATTTCTCACGTTGGGCCATTCTTTCACTTATCGCCCATGGGTCGATAGCTCCAGTTGTCGCGCTAGCTCTTTTCTTTACCTCAAAGTTCCAAAATTGGAAATTTGATTTGATGGCGCTAATCATTATTGGAATTTTCCGTGGAGTCGCTATAGATGTTGGCTTTGTAATTCTGGATCTAGAGCCAACGGTCTCATTTTGGTACAAGGTGTTTAACTCTGCTATTTCCCTGCCCTTGTGGTTTATCGGAATTGCCGTTTTTGTAGAATCGCGCCGTCAATTTCAAAAGGAATTTGAGGCACTTTTCCTGCGTTCTGTCCGAAAGGAGCAGACATCAGTGGTTCTGGAGAACCTGAATCCAGTGGTGGATGATGGAGAACTGATCCAGCATCTTCAGGCTGTTGCCTCAGGGTTGGCATACGAAATAGAAGGAGTCTTAAGCCAACCAGCATCGCAAGTGGATTATGCGAAGCAAACGAGCAAGATCCAAGATCTCATCAACAGTGAGTTACGGCCTGCTAGCGCAAAATTATGGAATGGCTCCACTCTAACTGCGCCAAAACTTTCTATTCCGACTTTAGCAAGAATCTCTCTTCTCGACCAAAAGTTGAAGGTATTCACTGCATCCCTGTTATTTGCTCCGTACATCTTTATTGGACTTAATGGCACCTTAGGCTGGCGGTTGGCTGCAATTGAAACTCTTTTAGCCACAAGCCTTAATATTCTAGTTTTCTTGGTTTGTGAAGCACTTTTTAAGGATGGGCTCCTTAATCGAAGGTTTACAAACGTAGCAATTATGGGATTAAGTTACGTAATACCTTTCATGGCGATCGTGTTTCTTCTCCCTTCTAGTATGTTTTGGACAGATAGTGTCGCAACCATATTTTTCTATCAGCTTTTCTTGACCGCTAGTCACATCTTGATTCTTCTGGGCTTGAATCTCTACAAATTGTTGGGGCAACAAAGAGCAGCCGTGCTTCAGAGTTTTGAGCAAATCATTAAAAATGGTGACGTGCTTCCTATTTCAAGTGATGATTTGAATGCCGTTAGAGATATTGATCTTGCCCGATATTTACATGGCGAGTTGCAGGCTGGATTGATTGCAACAAGTTTGCTTCTACAACGTGCTTCAAAAACGGGAGATACGGATCTTGCTCGTCACGCTCTCAGAAGCGCGGCAAATATCCTTCGCCAAGATCATGCGCGAATTTCGCAATCGAGAATTTCTTCTCCGCAGGCCAGATTAGAGAAGATATCAACTGGCTGGAGAGGAATAGCTGAGGTAAGAATCGATCTAGGTTGGATTGATCACCTAGAAACTTCGGTACAAAATGATGTGATCGCATTAATTGACGAGGGAGTTTCCAATGCGATTCGTCATGCCAAGGCAAGCGTGATTTCGGTTAATGGCACCCGTGAAGAAGGCGTTGTCCACCTTGAAATTCGTTCTGATGGTTCGGGTATGACAGAACAAACTCCAGGTTTAGGAACTAAGTTGTTTAATGAATTAACTAGTTCCCATGCATATTCAAGGCAAGGCGAATTAAATCTTCTAAATTTTACGGTTCGCTCTGCCTCAATTCAGTAAAGAACTACTTTGAATAAACCTCTACTCGTCGATTCTTGGCCAAATCAGCAGCTGAATTTCCACCTGCAACTGGTTTTCTAGATGCATACCAACCAACAGTTATCTTCTTGCCCTTAAGTAATGGACGAAGGTAGTTAGCAACCGCTTTGGCACGGTTCTGAGATAGAACGGTGTTGTTTACTCCTCCACGACTATCTGTGTGGCCATATACAAGGATGCTCTTTGCATCACTTGCATTGATCTTCAGAGCGATCGCTTTCAAAGTTATTTTTGTTGCATCATTTAATGAGTAGGAACCCGTTGCCATGTAAACAGTTCCTACCTTGACCATCTGCGCAGTCGGTTGTGGATTGTTTGTAACAACAGGTGTTGGTGTGGGGGTCGGAGTCGGCTTAGGGGTTGGAGTAGGCGTTGGCGTGGGAGTAACAACCGCTTTTACCGGTGTTGGATAAATCGAGATACCTGAAGCTTCAAGTGACTCTAAGTAGTTCTTTTGCGCTAAATCTCGTGCAAGAGCACGGTTTGTTGATGCATCTGCAAGCTCTTTCTTCCAAAGTTCAGAGGCAGACTTATATGCCTTTTGGTAATTTGATGAGGCAGCCGAAACCTCTCGCGAAGTTTTGCTAGCTAGAACAGCAGCCGATCTCACCGCAGCCAACCTTACAAACTCGCTATCTTTCTTTGCATAGGCATCTTCACGATCCTTGTAGTACTTAACATCGGCAGCCTCTATCGCGCTCTTTCTTACTGATGCAAAAGTACTGATATCTGCTGAGTTAAGTGAGTACGAAGTGGTCACCAGATTTTCCTGCCCAACATCTACTTGGCAGGTCAATGTCGATTCTAGATAGGTATCACTCTTAGTAAAGAGAACCTTGTCTAGAGCGCTCTTTATCGAATCAATTACTGTGCCATTTGAAAGTAATGAGAAAACCTGAGTAGTTAGCTTTGGAGTTTCCTCTGTGTGACCTTCTCGTAGGAATACATACTTGCCAACTTTGCAGTAGTAACCCTTGTCATCACGAGAGATCTTTGGATTTGCAATCGTTTTCAAAACGGAAGGTGGTGGACCGACTGGTACGACAGGTGTCGGAACTACTACAGGAGCTGGTGCAACTGGAATTGCGGTCCATTGCGCAGTCAATGTGACGTTACTTGTGCCAACTGTGTAACTTGCGCCTGGTTGGTAAGTTGTTGTTCCATCGTTCCAGCCTGCAAAAGTAAATCCAGATCTAGATATCCCCGAATCTGTGTCAATAATTATCTCTGAACCTTCAGAGTAGGACGCAGGTTCTGTTGCAGGTGTTCCACTTCCCAATCCTTGAGAGTAAGTAACTGTATATAACGCACTCCATTGCGCCGTCAGTGTGATGTTGCTTGCTTGAACTGTGAAATCAGAATCAGGAAGGAATGTGAAAGTGCCATCGTTCCAGCCAGTGAATTCAAATCCAGCTTTAGTCGCTGCGGCTGCAACTGTGAAACTCTGACCTTCTCGAAGCGCACTTTGAATAGGGGCTGTCGATCCGGTGGAAACATATGTAATTGTGTAGGTGATTGGTGTCCAGGTCGCAGTAAAAATGTAGTTGGTAGAGGTAACTGATGTTTGAACTCCGACAACCCCACTACTTGTGTCAACGACAGCTGCACCAGATTGATCTTTCCAAGCATCAAATGTGTAGCCGGCCCGAGTTGGCGCAGCGTTCAAGGTTATTGACTGTGCATCGCTACATCTTTTTGTACTGACATTGCATTCAGAATCATTAACGGTGTCACTGCCCGAGAAACTTCCGCCATTAACTACATAGGTGACCTCATAGAGTTGAACCCATACGGCGGTATAAGCCAAGTTGACTGTGCCAACAGTGATTGGATCACCAGCTTTGTAAATGATGCTTCCACTCCGCCAGCCTGCAAATTGGTATGTGGTATCCCCAGATGCGTTTCTAGTTATAGCATTTGCAAGATTAAATGTCTGCCCTGTTGTAAGTGAAGCTTGAGTTGGTGTTGTGTTACCACTATTTGGGTTGTAAGTAATTGTGTATTGAACTGCAGCTCCTGCGCTTACTGTAGTTGTTAACGTTGCACCGATAGCGCTAGATGATTCACCAGGTCTGCCACCAAACTCAATTAGATATGAGTACGCAACGCTACAAGGACGATCGTTCCAAACGCCCCTCGCGCCCCAATTGGTTACTCCACAATCTGCTCCAGGTTTAGCGTCATTATTTGGTTCGATAGTACCTACGCTTCTCCAAGCTGAAAATGCAGCAGCTGGACCTTGAGCAATTGCACCCGTCCCGACCGGCAATGGAGTTTCTACCGCTCCATTCCAGATCCATCTTTGTCCTTCAGATCCGTTATATCTAGTGCCAGTCCAACCACCTTTACCATCAGCGCCAACCGCAGTAACTGCATCCTCAGTAGCACCAATCCAAATATTGAATGCAGAGGTTTCATTTGCGATAAATGCATTCTCAGCTGCGCTAGTAATTTCTGCTAAGTAACCCCGCAATCCGAACAATGTTGTAGCTTCGGCATTTGTTCTGGCTTGTGTCCACGTTGTTGCTGCAGGAACAAATCTATAATATCGACCAGAGTTTGCATCATAAAACTCATTTGTACCTGGAACCGTTGAGATTCCAATGCGCATTCTTATGTCGGCCGCTGCAGTTGCTGGATTCCACGTCATTGAAGCTAGCGCTGCAGCAATCTGGGCATAGGTGCCCTTGAAGCCAAGTTTTGCCGAAGAATACGAGGTGTATCCAGAAATCAACGTGGTGCTTCCACTGGTTGCAGCTAATGTTCCATTTGAAACATCAGCATTTGTTGTGGTGTTTACAAACTTAACGGTTGCCTGATAACTCAGAGTCTCGTTAAATCCCGTTAAAACAACGCCGACGTTTGTAGCTACGCGTGGCGTAAAGCTGGTTGTGCCAATTGTGATCGTTGGCGTTACTCCAGCCCTAGTTACAGTGATGGTGTAAGTAGTGGTCGTTCCGTCTTGAGCAGTTCCAATAACGGTAATGGTATTAGTGCCGACATTAAGGGAAATACTTCCAGATGCGGAACCAGAGGAAACTGTTGTTCCATTAACAGTAATCGTTGCATTTGCTTGCGAACTTGTCGGGGTGACTGTGACTGTGCTCGTATCACTGGTAACAGTGGCGGTATAGGAAGTCGTTGAACTAGCAAATGTTGGCGAGAGCGTGCCAGCGGATAATGTCAGCCCGGACAGTGTTGAAATATTTGAGGCCGATGTGCCACTTACAGTCGCAGTTGCACCCGGGTAACCGGTTCTTGAAGTTGTAATCGTGGCAGTAGATGTGGTTGATGGTGCGACTCCAGTAACTGTGACCAGACCGGTATCGCTGATAGAAACCGAGCCAGAAGCAGTTGCAGTACCGGCCCAGGTGTATGCCGCGTCGTGGTTAGAGATCTGGACTGTAAATCCATTAGCTGTTGTGGTTGGTGTTCCAAAGGTTGCAGTAAGTCCCGTATATGCAGATCTAGTATTTGAATAAACAGTTGCTGCCTCATCTGACGGAAGGGCTCGATTGTAAATACTAACTTGCCCAATGCTTCCAGAGTAGTAACCGGAATTATTAAGTACCCATCCATCCATCATGAAGCCACCTATTCGCCAGTAACCAGGTGTCTGAAGCGCAGGGGCACTTCCCAAGGTACCAATAAGTGCACCATTCAAATAGAGTTTAATTTCATTACTTGTAGCACCTGCGGTGGTAGTGCCCGTGTAAGTTGCGACAGCATGGTGCCACTGATTATTGGTGACGGTCCCTGTTGTAGTAATTCTCTTTCCACTCTGAGTTGCAAAAACTAGTTTTCCATCCGCATCAATGAAGAGATTCTTGTCATACCCCTGAGATTTTTCAGCCTCATTGTGGCCTTCAAAGCCCACTATCTTTCGCCCGGCAATAGTCGTTTTAAACCAAGCACTGATGCTGACCGCCTGGTTTATCGCATTTGTCTGCTGTGCTGAAGTTATAAATTGGTATCCATTAGTTGAACCATTGAATTCAACTGATGCTGGAGTCGCATTTTTAAATGGCATTCCAGCAATCTTTGCTGTAACAGTTACAGTTTCAGAAATGGAGCCAGCATTGGTCCATTGGCCGTTACTGGCGTCGTAATTTGTTGCTTGGAAGTCGTAGATCGGCCCGGCCGGTGCAGAGGCGTATGCAATCTGTGGTGTTACTACTGAAACTGCCGACAGTGTTGAAGCAGTCAAAGCTAAGGATAGAAAATAACGAAAAAGGCGCTGTCTTCTACGCATCAAAATCGTGCAGTTAGACATGCTTGTTTTTATGCGCACAATGTCCTCATCACGCTCAAAAGGGTAAAGAAGATGAAGGATTCGATTTTTTCGGATCGTGTATTAACCGAACATTTATGGGCAGGAATGTGTAAAAACCGAACATTTTGGCGCTTTGCTGTGTGTTACCCGAGCATCTCTAAATGCACAGGTATGCCCCTTGATACCCTTCACAAATGAACTCAGACCAGAGATCGATACGCGTACTTCTGGTCGAGGATGAAGATTTCACCCGCACAATGGTGAGCGAGATGCTCAGCGCTTCTGGGATTAACGTCCTTCCCGTTGCCTCTGTGGCCGAAGCGCTTAATTCGATGGATGAGTTTGATCCCCATGTTGTGCTGACTGATCTGGATCTAGGACATGGACCTGATGGTGCAGATTTACTGACCAAGGTTGCCGAAGATCGTCCATGGACCGGAATGGTGATCATGACGGCGCATGCATCACCAGAGCTTGCGATTAATGATGTTTCACGTATTCCAGAACAAGCTGGTTACATCGTGAAATCCGAACTAAATTCGATTCATAGTTTAGTTTCAATCATTCAAGAGTCGATCATCATGCCTGGTAATTTCAATGGCAGTGACAATGTGGGTGAAGAGAAGGTCACGATAACTTCCAGCCAGGCAGAGATCTTGCGCATGATTGCTGATGGTTTATCAAATGCGGCCATTGCAGAGGCTCGTGGAATTACATTGCGCGCTGCTGAAGCACTGATTCAAAGAACTTTCGCAGCTTTAGGTGTGAATGGTGATTCCAGTATTAATGCGCGCGTAGCTGCGGTGCGCATGTGGCAACAAGGAAAAGTGGCGGTTAAGTAAGTATGGGCCCGCTTGTTCCGGGTTTAGGTTCACGCACAAAGTACAAGATGGATTACAGCTTGCTGCCATTGGGAGTAATCCTTATGGAATTCTCGGTGTTTGCTACTCAATTTGCAAGTGATTCGTACAGCTCTGTTGGAAACTTAATCGCGATGCGCCTTGTGCACACAATTGGAATGCTGATTCTGGCGCTTTCTGTTGGATGGGTGCTTACCCGTAAACAATTGTTTGAGCTTAGCTATTTGACCAGTGCAGTTATTTGCACCGTAGTAATTGTGGTTGGCGACCTTATGCATGGCTATTTAGCAGATGCTTTTGGTGTTGAGTTAATCAGTTTTTATCGTCGAATTGGCATTGTTTTATTGCAAGGAACGCTTTGGTTTCCGGCATTGATGATCGTTTTGGGCAACCGCAGGGAAATCGTCCAGAGCTTTAAGGCTTATGAGCAACGCTTGACTACGGCTACGCGTGCTCGAAGCAGAAGATCAAAAGAGTTTAAGTTGCTACAAGCAAATACGCAGAGTCAAATCCGAGAAGAGCTATTCGCTTTATGTAGCTCATTAAAGGAATCCTTGGAAGTTGCATCTAATTCTGCAAGTTCTCTGGCTGAACGTAACAATGCGATTCGTCCACTGCTAATAGGGGAAGACCTCCGCAAGTTATCGCGAAAACTGGAGAGTATTGAGACACGCAGAATCCGAGGTAGCTTTCTTGGCATTGATTCAAGATCTGTGTCACTTCTAGTCAAACAATTTGGAATTCTCTATGAAGCAACTGTGAGGAAGGCTCCTTTAGGAAGACGCGCATACATTCTTGTCTTTATCGCACTGGTTACTCCCCCATATATAAATTTCTATTCTTTTTCCGAGTCCTTATTTTCGTATCCAATACTGATTGGATTGATATTCATTTTTGCTAACTTAATTACAAAGCTGCAATCTGCTGGATCATTAAGGAACTCAACGCTTCTGATTTATGTTGCTGGAATGCTTCCATTTTTTATTAATCTTGCAGGCCAAGCGATTTTCCATGATCCAGAAACTCAATTTCCGATTCTTTTGACTGCTTTTGCTTTCCCTATTACGTATTACCTATTTATGGAATTACTGCAGGTTCTAAGGCCAACCGCGCTGAGCCTTATTCGTAAGGATGAACTTAAGGCCAGTCAATCATTGCAAGATGAGGTCACAAAGATAGTTACTGAAGAGTTCACTTATAATTTGTCACATCAATGGGCGGTTTTTATCCATGGCAAAATTCTTACACGACTAGCAACAAACTCGCTCAAGCTTGAGGTTGCATCCAAGGCCGAGAATTCAAAGGAATTTGAGCAGACAGTAGAGAGATTGATTGCTCTATTGAAGGATCCAGATGCAGAGTTTGAGTTTGTTATCTCTGACCTTCAGAAAGAGGTTACTTCTCGTTTAGATCCATGGGTTGGGCTACTAGGCATTGACCTATACATAGACCCAGCGCTGGAATCTGTTCAAACTCATCGTGTGCGTGATTTAGCCGAGGTTATCGAGGAACTGATCTCAAACTCAATCCGTCACGGAAAAGCAAAAAAGATTGAGTTAAAGGTTCTTCGCTTAGGCGCAAAGGATGTAGAAATCATTGCGATAGATGACTCGACAGTGGCACCATCTAATACGGAGAAAAAGTCTGGATTAGGTACCCGCATCTTTAATCTAGCCTCGGATGGTCGCTGGACCATAAAGCGGATTGGTTCAACCACCGAGTTTAGATTGACGATGACTCTTGAAAACTAGGTTAGAAAAACTAGCCTTTTAACTTGGCAATATCTAACAGTTCTCCATTTATTGGAGTATCAGTTGGGCAACTTGCATTTAACTGAGCGATTTCAACTTCAGTGAGGTGAATATCAACGCCCTTAAGTGAATCTAAAATCGATGATGCTGTCGATGCACCAGGGATCGGAATCGAAGTTGGGAATTGGTTTAAGTGCCAAGCAATGGTTAGCGCGTAGGGTGACACACCTTTACTATCGGCCATTTTCGCGAAGGCACCAATCTCTCCACTGCCAATTTTTTTGAATGCTCTGTTTCCAGCTAGAGGTGACCAAGGAAGAAATGCAATTCCATATTCATTACAGATGTCGATTACTTCAGGCCAGTGCCGATAATTAGGGCTGAATTCATTTTGGACAGAAATAATTCCACCCTGCGCAGGCGTTCCACCAACTTTAATTGCATGACGCAACATTTGGGCATTGACGTTACTTAAGCCAATTTCTTGAACATATCCATGCTCTTTCAGTGACATCACGTTGTCGAATTGTTCTTCATATGAAATTGCTGGATCTGTTCGGTGATGTTGCCAGAGTGGAATTTTGCTTAAACCTAGTTTGTAGGCAGAAGCTTCAACTGCGCGATAGAGGTAATGCTTAGTTGAGTTGCGACCAGAGATTCCAAACATTGAACCGTCTTTTTCGCGGGTAATACCTGCTTTAGTTGTGATGACAACTTTGCTCTTTTGTTCAGGCGTTGCTTTCCAACTTGCAAAAGCTTTGCCTACGAGCAGTTCGTTATGTCCCATGGTGTTCCAACTCGGGGCATAAATATCCGCAGTGTCTAAAAGAGTGATTCCCGCATCCAATGCAGCATGAATAGCCCCAATTGCAGCATCTGGTTGATTGAGTAAATCCGGGTGCCGCTCATTGGGAAAGGACAAATGCATGCAGCCCATTCCAACAGCTGATACCGAATAAGGGCCTAGTGCGCGCTGAGGAATCATGAAATTATCGTATTACTACTTAACTAGATCAAAGCGATCAGCGTTCA
>JACCDK010042686.1_pt1 | contig 11242 bp, 11 predicted proteins | sample 7445871 | NCBI WGS metagenome assembly JACCDK01 (sample SAMN15323436, study PRJNA562643) | freshwater metagenome | isolation source: river surface water | place: USA:Blue River Watershed | collected 2017-08-15
TGAGTGCCTGGACTATGAAGTTGCTTACAACTCTGCCATCGCCAGTGGCCATTCTTGGCCCATAGGTGTTGAAGATTCGGGCAACTCTGATGTTTACACCGTGCTGACGGTTGTAATCAAAGAAAAGAGTCTCGGCAGCGCGCTTACCTTCGTCGTAACATGCGCGAGGTCCAATTGGATTTACATTGCCCCAATACTCCTCGGTTTGAGGGTGAACTTCAGGGTCGCCGTAAACCTCGCTAGTTGAAGCTTGGAAAATAGGCACACGAAGTCGCTTGGCCATGCCCAACATGTTGACGGCGCCGAGGATGTTGGTCTTGATGGTTTGGACCGGATCTTTTTGATAGTGAATCGGTGAGGCTGGTGAAGCAAGGTTATAGATTGCGTCGACCTCTACGAATAGTGGAAAAGTGACATCGTGACGCAGCAACTCAAAATTCGGGTTCCCCAACAAATGCGCAACATTCGTTCGAGCTCCGGTAAAAAAGTTGTCAACGGCGAGCACTTCGTGTCCATTGCTGAGTAACTTGTCACAGAGGTGTGAGCCGAGAAATCCTCCTGCTCCAGAGACCAAAATACGCATGCTTAGAGCCTAGCGGCTACGCGATTGCATCATTGGTTGGCCAAAAGGTTTTAGGTCAACTAGTCGTTTTTTGATCTCGAGATGGTTTGCTGGTAAACCTCTCGGTATTCATTAGCAACATCTTCCATATCACGGGGAATACTGCGCCCAGAAACGGCTTTCGTTCGGCTCAGAAAAACTTGAATCTCTGACGGCTCAAGAGGGACAAATTCTCCGAAAGTATCAGCGATTTCCTGCACCGCACCTCCCGGTAAGCCGCAAACCGCTGTGCCAAAGCGAGTTGCTTCAAATGCAGCTAAGGAAAACGTCTCCGCCTGGCTTGGAATGACAGTTAGCGCGGCTCGCTGAAAGATTTCGGACACACGTTCCCGGGAAATGACGCCCAAGTTCTTATCTGCCCAAGTCAAACCCTCTGCACCAAAGGTAATCACCTGATGTCCATCGAAAACCTTTGGGTCGAAAGCTTCTAGGAAATCGCGCCCCTTAAGTCCTGAAACACTGGAACCAAAGGCGATTGCAATCATCGGTGATTTATCCGTTCCCAGTTGAGCGTCTAACCACAAGGCATCTTCCGGCCGTGGCTGAATCGAAGGGGCCGCGTTATAAACGACCGGCACCTCTCGTCCTCCCATGGACTTGGATTTCATCGCTTTGTCTGCCACCCACTTGCTGGGAGCAACAAACTGAATTTTCTCGTAGAAAAGCGTATTTATTCGATCTTTCACAGATTTCGAGACAAGGCTTCTAAAGATCGGTTTAACCGCCGGGCATGACGTGCACGCCGTTGCTAGCTGATTACAGGCGAGCGGGTGGTGACAAGCACCCGAAACTGGTCGAAAATCGTGAAGTGTCCAGACTATTGGAACTGAAACCTGGTTGATCCATTCGTCCGAGACAACTCCTTCAATCCAATGAAGATGAATTAGGTCGGGACGAAACTTCATTTCGCTCGAATTCAGGCGCGTACCACTTCGCAACAAACTAATTGGCGACCCAAAGTTTGAATCTTTGACCACGTATTCATCGATAGCTGCCTGCAGAGTGAGGAGAGGGTCTCTCAGCGGTTCTGCCCTGAGGTCGGTACTCCGCAGGGTGGCAAGGCGGGCATCAATACCAGCAGCCTTTTGCGCTTCGACAAGGTCTCGAGCAAACGAACCTGCCCCACCGGCTTTGGAGAAGTTGATGTGGAGAACCTTCAAACTGCGTCATCCTCTTAGACTGATAGGAGAAATAACCTGGAGATCTCTAAGAATGCAACTTCACTCGGACAACAAGGTCCCCGTTGCACTTTTTGCATTCAATCGCCCGGATTTCACACGCCAAGTTATGGAGCAAATCCGAGTCTATGCCCCAGATGTCATTTTCCTGATTCAAGACGGTCCTCGTCCAGGCGTGGCTTCTGACTTGGAGGGAGCTTCACAGGTGAGGCAAATCTTGGAAAGTGTGGATTGGGAATGCCAGATTCACAGAGTTTACGCCGAGTCGAACATGGGGCTACTGAATAGATTTGACTCGGCCCTAAAGCGTGTTTTTGCGACCGTTGATAGATGCGTCATCCTTGAGGACGATGTCTTACCGAGTCAAAGCTTCTTCACTTTCGCCGCCGCTGCCCTGGAAGACTTTAGGGACGATTCCCGAATCGGTATGGTCTCGGGATACTGCGAGACCAAGAACGGTCAGAATCGCTTATCTAGGCATTGGTCCCGGAAGCCGAAAGTCTGGGGCTGGGCAACTTGGTCTGATCGCCTGAGTGGATATGACCCCAACCAGAATGAATTTGAAGGCCAATCTCTGTTGTCCAGTTTCTGGAAGCTCAGACGACGCGGTTTTTCAATTCAAGAGTCCATAGCTTGGCCAATTCGTATGAACCGTGCTTTGAGAATTCGAACTTGGGATTACCAGTGGGCCTTTCATGTTCTCTCTAACTTCGGTTACAGCATTGCCTCCTCCACGAACTTGATTTCAAATCTTGGGTTTGGAAATTCATCCACAAACACCGCCCTTACTCCGCCATTCATAAACTTTGAAGTCGACGCCCAGCCTGATTGGCAACTCGATCGCTCAGTCCCTAGGGTCAGCTTGGCTTTGGACCGTCGAGAGACTTTGAGGCGAGTATTCAAAATGCTCACCCCAATCGGACTCTGGATAGTTTTCAAGAAGTTGGTGAAGTTTTGAAAAAGACTGTTCGAGTATTCACAAACTACGAAACTTCAAGCGATGAATTCGCTGAGAACTTTCCGAAATCTTCCCCTGTGCAGTCTGAATATGAACTGCATTTGAATGAAAGTGGACCTGCTGATCTGGCACTAGTTCTTGGACATGCACGTCCAGGCATGTGGGTTGAAGGCTGCCAACTGGGCATTTATAAGCTAATTCAAGATCCACCACAGCCTGGACTGTTTGGGAGATTCACTCGATTTGCTCCAAGCTGGGCAGATGAAACTCTCACTCCTTTCCCTTCTGCAACATACCCAAAGCGTCCCATTTCAAAGCATCCAGCTATTTACAACTGGCACCTAGGCATTTCTTATGATGAAGTCGTAGCTCTTGATGTGTCGCAGAAAAACCTCGACATTTCTTGCATTGCAAGCACCAAGCAGGATCTTCCTGGCCATTCAAAGCGGTTTGATTTTGTTCAGCAAATCGAGCAGTCAAATCCAGCCATCCATGTCTTTGGTCGTGGACGCGCCAAACCACTACCCAAAGGAAAGCTCGATGGACTCCTGCCTTATCGGTATTCAGTTGCAATCGAAAACACTGTTCATGATGACTACTTCACCGAGAAAGTCATGGATTGCTGGCTAGCGGGCACGGTGCCTATTTACTATGGTGCTCTTAATCTCGAGCATTACTTTCCGAAAGACAGCTTCATTCGTTTAGAGAAACTTGATTATGAAGACTTCGCCCAACGGGTCCAAGCGGGAGAGTTCTCTAAAGAGGAATTTGAACGCAGAAGAGCGGCCGTGTCTCAGGCGAGAGAATTAGTTATCGAGAGATTTTCAATGCATGCTCTAATTTCAAGCATGCTTGAGCGAGGTAAGCAAGGCCCGCCCTTCAATCACTCCGGCCGAGTGTCGGTTTCTGACCTAGATTCCTTTTCTCACGCATTTCGCGATTGGGTTGCCGCTAAGGTCAAGCGTGCTTGACCTTAGGATTTGCGTGCTAACCCACCCAGCATCGGTTTGGGACGTTAAGGTAATCGAGCGGGAGTGTCTTACTGCGTTTGCCGGCCACAATCTGTCCGTCGAGACAAGAGTTTTCTCGAATCATCCAGGCAGCGATAAATCACTCTCGCCATTTAGATACCTTGGGACAGCCCTGGCAGCTCAGTTGCGGATCGGAAGTTTTCGCTTGGCAAAGGAGTTTTCCCTCCCTACGCTTTGGTGGCAAATTAGGCAGGTAGTGGGACTTCTTACGTCTTTGGCTCGACTTGTTTCGCCCCACCACAGACGTCGAGTTAGGGCCGAGTCTGCTCGCGCCTTTAGAATCGCAAATGGCCACTCCTCCATGTGGCGATGGGCAGTCAAGGAGCCGGCGAGACTTCATTTGTTCCTGGAGGACGATGTCACCCTCGCGAGCCCTGAAGAATTGGTCCGATTGACGAAGTCTCTGCTAGAGGGAAACTCGCTTTCCACGCAATACGTTTGCGACTCTAGCCATAGCTACTCGCTTCGAGAAATAGGCGTAGATCCAAAGCGCTCAGTAGGCAACCAGCCTTCGGATGAGCTTAGGTCTTACAATTTCCCGTTCACAAATACCTTGGCAGCCAGCTTTTTGTCGCCAGAGCTATTGAGACTCACCGTCACCGCAGTGCTCGATGGCAGAGTCGGAAGAGGCCTGGGTATTGATTTAGACGTCATGCAACTCTGGTCACGACCTGAATTCAAGGTGTCAGGCTGCATCGCGATGAATCAAGTCTTTCAACAGCAATCCGGATTTAGAAGTCAAAAGATTTAACCGCTGTGAGCCTTGGAGTTCACCCGCTAGACCGCCGCTAGATTAGGAACCGATGAAGATTCTCGTTGGGCCCATAAACCTTCCAGGGCAGATTGCATTGGATGCCAAAAATCCAAACAATCCTGGAATTGGCGGGAGTGAATACCACTCCATTGTTTTGGCAACAATTCTTTCTCGGGACTACGACGTGACACTTTGGCTTCAGTCGGGATCACTGGAAACAACCGGCTTGCGAATCGCGACTGAGCTCGCAGCAGATGAAAACTACGGATTGCAGATTTCTTTTACCAGCACCGCAAAAGAGCCAACACCTAGGGCCTACCCCTTGGTAGCCATCAGCCATCACCCATTTGATAGCCACATCCTAGAGTTGCCTCCTAGGACTATTGCGATAGCCAATGTTGGTGACTACCAATTGAAATCCAACCTTCCATTTGCTAGGCGCGTCGGAATCAGCCAGATCTGGCTTCCGGTCTTTTTAAGGAGACCTCAAGATAAAGTGATTGTGCGCTCCAACGCGACGAACTTTAAGGTTGGCCACGTAAGCTCCATGCATCCGTCCAAGGGATTCCACGACGTGTTGTCGGCGTGGATGGGCTATCTTGCACTGGGCGGAACTGGCACCCTTGAGGTGCTCGGAGGGCAAAGTCTTTATGGCCTCCAAGAATCCCACCCCTACCTACCGGTTTCCAAGCCCTACGGGGAAAAGCTACTCGCCATAATGGGGGGTCAGGTTCATGACAGCGTCAAATTCCTCGGGCGAGTGCCGGGTGACATTTCATCCCGAATCGCATCGTGGGATTTAGCTGTGCTTAACCCCAAAGGTTTTGGGGAATCCGAATCAGTTTCTATGAAAGATTGCTGGAGGGAAGCCGTCCCGGTTGTTGCGGGAAACCGATTTGGTCAGCGCGATTACATGAGGCTATTTCCTGGACTGGCATCATCGCGGCCAAGTACCATCGCCAAAATTATTAGAGACCTGAGTCAAGATCCAAAGAAGCTAGCGTCGCTTAGAGTCCAGGCGCTTGATGAATACCAGGTGCTATTTGAACGAGGAGTTCATTCGGGGGAGCTCTGGCGGAATCTGGCCCGTAGGGTCTCCGAGGGCACAACTTTGCTGGATGCCGGATTGCCAACCACGGAGGCATCACCCGTGCTCTGGTTGCAGATTCGCATTGAAGGGATTCAAATCAGATTCCAAGAGTTTGCTTCGCGAGTGATTTCGCTGCTAAGGCCTCGAAAGCGTTAGCGATGATTGACGTAATTCTTCTCAGCGGGGGTAGGGGAACAAGAAGTGAGAATCCGGACATTCCAAAAAGCCTGCAGCAACTGACTCCCGAACTGCGGGTTGTCGACACAATCGCCATCTCACTAGCGTCTATGGATATCGGAAAAGTAGTCGCCGTACTGGGGCAATTTCACGATGAACAGGTCCGAGCATTTTCCGATATCTCATGGCCAGGAGAATTGGTCATCACTTCCTCCACGGATTTCGGCACGTCCCACGCAGTTTCAACTGCACTTCAAGCGGTGACATCAGAATGGGTGCTAGTCATCGCTGCCGATTCGGCTTTGAGTTTTGACTTCGATGCTCTTTTGGCATTCGCGAAAAAAAGCGGTTCCGATGTGGTTTTTTCAGCACGTTATTCCAATCATCCGCATGACTCAGACGCATTGATTCTTGGGGATGACTCCCGCATCTTGGAATTCAGATCTAAGGGCGAGGTGGCGAAAGGGGTCATTTTGTCGGCATCTGGGGTAATCCTTATCAGACGAAGCGCGTTAGAAGGGCTGCCCACCTCTGGCGATTTTCAAAAAAACCTATTTGATTTAGTGCAGATCCGAAACCTTGCCGCAAAAGCTTGGATCTCTAGGTTCTACTGTCGTGACACTGGGACTCCAGAGAGGTTAGCCAAAGCACGATCTGCTTTCGCGTCCGGAAGTGCGCAATTTCGTGGCAAGCGGGAAATCGGTGCAATTTTGATAGATCGAGACGGCACTTTGATTCCCGATTCAGGCGATGCTAGGCAGAGGGTGTCCCAAGCGGAGTTTGCTGCTGAGGTAAGCCAGGCTTTTATGGAAGCCAACGACAATGGGGTTCCGATCTTCGTTGTCACAAACCAACCAGGGGTAGCTAAGGGAAAGATTACCGCGCTGGACGTTGAGCAAACCATGAGCGATATTCAATTGGAGCTCTCAAGAAGCGGAGCGGTTTTTGATGATTATCGCTATTGCGTTCATCATCCGGAGAGGGGATGGCCAGGTGAGATCGAGCAGCTTAAAGTCGTTTGTAATTGCAGGAAACCCTCCGGGGGAATGGGCCTAGACTTGGCCAGTCACCACCTGGTGAATCTAGAAAAAAGCTGGGTTATTGGCGATTCGGAAGCAGACCAAGGTTTCGCAGAAGTGATCGGCGCCAATTTTCTAAGTGTGAGCATCGCTGAGCCAGAATCTGTCGCAAAAGCGATTCGAAAAGCGATAGGACAGATACGAAATGCTGATTAGTCGCACGCCGTTGCGCATTTCTTTTCTCGGTGGGGGTACCGACTTCCCTTGGTTCTTCGAAGAACATGATGGAGCGGTCATTTCGGCGGCCATAGATAAGCACATTTACATCAATGGTCTTAGGTCGTACGACGAAAGCACCTTTTATCTGAAGTACTCCGAACTGGAAGTCGTTCGGGAACTTTCCAGTATCAAGCACCCGATTTTCCGGACTGCACTGGAGTATTTCGCTGCTCCTCCGTTGGATATTTCTGTCATGGCCGAGATTCCGGCTGGCAACGGCCTGGCTTCCTCAAGCGCATTCAGCGTTGGGCTAATAAATCTAATCTTTGCCTATCGTGGACAGAACCTACCTCAGTCGCAACTTGCTGAACTGGCAATTAAATTGGAGCTCGATTTACTCAACGAACCCATAGGCGTTCAAGACCAGCTCGGTTCTGCGTATGGGGGAGTGAATTTTCACAAGTTCTCAGCTGGCAGAACAATAACTTCCAAACCGCTGTTCACAGAGAGCAATCAGCTGCCATTTGACATGCTTCTATCTAAAGTTGGGGTAGCTTCAAGGCAGGCTAGCTCGTTTACGGCTGCTCAAAAGGAGTTTGTGGCTGCCAATCCGACTGCCATTCGAGCCCTTGAAGAGCTGAGGGATTTAACCCTTGAAGCGGAGCGCGCTATCGCCAGCGACCCAATGGCCCTGCCCGCTTTCATTAGAGAAGGTTGGCAACTCAAGTTGGCATCAAATCCAAATGCCGCCTCGCCAGAGATACTGCATCTTTCGGAAACTCTGGTCGAACAAGGCTCACTGGCCACCAAACTACTCGGAGCTGGGGGAGGAGGGTTCATCTTGAGCATTTTCGAACCCGGCCGCCTCCCTGAATTCCTGGCTCGGAATGCAACAATTGGCAGAATCAGCACACCGGTAAAAATTGACTACCGAGGTGCGGTCGTTATGGAGGTATGACCACAATGAGCGCTTACCAAAACTATGTAGCAGAAAATGCAAGGGTGTTGAGCCTTGTTAGCGAGAGCATTCTCTCGGAAACGGCGAAAAAATTTAAAGATGTCGGCTCTGCGGGTGGGACCGTTTGGGTGCTGGGAAATGGCGGCAGCGCTTCGCTTGCATCTCATGCTGTAGCTGACTTCTCTAAGACGGTTCAGGGGCTTGGGGGCACAGCTGTAAGAACCCTTGCCCCATCGGAAATGATTTCATTGCAGACCGCTTACTCAAATGACACAAGCTTTGCGGAGGGTTTCGCCTCCACTTTGAAGACCTACGGCAGCGATCGCGATGCTGTGCTGATCATTTCCGTAAGTGGACGTTCGCCAAATCTTGTAAATGCCCTCGAGGTCGCAAAATCAATGGGCATGAGCTCCAGCGCGTGGGTTGGGGTGAGAGGTGCAGGGCTGGCCGGCCTGGTCGATCATTTGGTGGTGTTTGATTCTGATGATTACCAGATAGTGGAAAACGCTCAGGTGTCTCTTATGCACTGGATTACCAAGGAGTTGGCGAATTGAACCTCAGAAAGTTCATCCGAGAGCTCCCGGTCCTAGGCAAGTTTGCTCTCGCGCTTTACATTTTCTCAAAGCGTGGCTCAGCTTTACGACTCCTTAGACCTCAGACCGAGTTGTCGAATTTTTGGCCCAACAGCGATGGTAAATTCAGCATCCTCACCCAACTGCTGATGACCAGCGTTAACAAATTGCCGGACTATTTCGATGAGCTTATCCAGGAAGCAAGTAGCAAAGCACCAGAGGGGTCTAAGAGGATTGAGAATGTCGTTCCTGGGGATTTCACCCAGAACATAGACGGGCTACGGGGCTTGTTTATGTCCTATGGAAGCGATAAGCACACCCACAAATATGAGGAGATATACGCTCGCCTATTTAGAGAAACAACCTCGGTCCGGTCAGTCGTAGAGATTGGAATCGGCACAAACAATGAGAAAGTTGTTTCTCACATGGGTAAGAATCACCACGGTTCAGGCGGATCGCTGCGCGCATTTCGCGACTACTTCCCGGGTGCTCATGTAATTGGGTTGGATATTGATCATGAAGCCATGTTTGAAGAAGACCGGATTTCGACATTTTTCTTCGACCAGAACGGATCAACGGAGCAACTTAGTGAGTTGGGCGTAAAGCCCTCATCCGTAGACCTATTCATCGATGATGGATTGCACTTGTTTGGGGCCAACGTCAAAGGTCTTATCCATGGCCTTCGTTACACCAGATCCGGCGGATGGATAGCAATCGAAGATTTGACCGACAGCGCACTCGGTGCTTGGCGTCTTGTTGCAATTGCCTTGAATACAAATGGACACGAAGCGCACCTAATTCAGGCCCAAGGAGCGCACGTTCTTTTAGTGCAGAAAGCACGGTAAACACATGGCCGAGCGCGAAGAACTGGCAGGGCGAAAAACTGTAATGTTGGTGCCTCAGTGTGCAGGAATCAGCGATCCTTTTCATTTCTACCTCGGCTACTTCTTACCGCTAATTGGTGATGACAGGCTTACCAATCTGGCAAAGCAAGGAAAGAAAGTCGCGTACCAATTGCCTCGTCTTTCTAGCCTCCAAGCTTGGGTCGATTTAGGCCTTTCTCTGAGGCAACTCCCAGGACAGCCATATGAAGGAGATGCATTGCAGGAGTTCCTTCGAAGAAGGCGTTGGACATCGAGGGTGCTTAGGCGTGACGTGAGTCTGGTTTTTCCGGACTCCGATAACGTGCATAAGCTGGGCTCATTGAAATTCCGAGGGCTCGTTCGGAAGGCAAGGCTTAGGCTTGCCGAACAAGGATTATTCGAGGAGAGATCGACTTTCCGAGAATTCGATAAAAAGCGTGCTTGCATCATGGTTAGAGCGAACCCAGACCCCCTGAAACCCGTTGCCTTCCCCAGGCATGTGCCGAACCTCGATGAGGTGGGCAGTTTTCTGGAGTCTAGAGGGTGGGATGTGGTTTTCTTGGACGCGGCGATTGAAAGACCGGAGACCGTCCTGGGCACCGTATCCAGCTGCAACTTGCTAGTCGGTCAGTATGGGGCGGCGTTAGCACACGCTATGTGGCTTCCCAAAGGTGCTTCAGTTATCGAAATATCTTCACATCTAACCAACCCCATGCCACGCTGGGTATACCAACGTCTGGCGGAATCGGTTTCTGTCCGATTTATTCAATCTCAGTGCCAGGACAATTGGACTGGACCTGCATCAATGGCAAAATTTAGTGAGTCTTACGATGCCTTCACGGATCGCCCGATGAGTCCGTTCGACCACCTGCGAGATGTGTTGAAAGCATATGCCCACATTTACGTGGGCCGCATCCTTATCACAATCGGCTTGAAGAAGACCTGACCGCAAATCTCGTCGAAAGGGACAGTTAAAGTTCTCTGACTCTCTTTTTCAGCTCAGTTGTTGAAATTCCTTGGGTGTAAGGGATGTAGCACAGTCCGATGCCTCGCTCATCGAGCCAGTCTTGATCGAATCCCATTTGCGCGTAGTAGTCTCTCCGAGCCCAATCGGACCCGATTACTATCACTGCTGGCTTCACGAGCTCGATTGCCGGCTTTGAATCGCCACCGCCAGTGTTCGGCACGACTTCTTCGACAAATCGGCATCCGAGAAGCACTGCTTCCCTCTCCTCGTAAGTCATGATTGGAGCTTTGCCTTTGTATGCCTCAATGAATTCGTCAGTGTTCAGAGCAACGGTCACATCACCAAATTCTGTGCAGCGCCTGAGAAATTCGAGATGTCCACGATGAAATAGGTCAAACGTGCCACCGGTGTAAACAATTTGGCGCTTCATAGCTAGTTCCCCTAAACACAAATTCGTAGTCGAGCAAAAGCCTACTAGTTCGAGATTCTCAATATGTATTGCTTGCAGGGCAGTCTCGCAATAACTGACTAGGCCTGGCTAGCACGCTTTCTAGCTGAAGCCTGACGTGCTCTCACATTTGGATCAAGCTCGACCTTGCGGATGCGAATAGCCTCTGGGGTCACCTCAACACACTCGTCTTCACGAGCAAACTCCAAGCACTCCTCTAGTGAGAGTTTCTTTGGAGGAGTAAGACCAACAAAGTTATCCGCAGAAGCGGCACGCATGTTGGTGAGCTGCTTCTCCTTGGTGATGTTCACTTCCATGTCATCGGCACGAGAGTTCTCGCCGACCACCATGCCGCAGTAAACCTCGCTGGTTGGCTCAACAAAGAA
>JACCDK010104240.1_pt1 | contig 11242 bp, 10 predicted proteins | sample 7445871 | NCBI WGS metagenome assembly JACCDK01 (sample SAMN15323436, study PRJNA562643) | freshwater metagenome | isolation source: river surface water | place: USA:Blue River Watershed | collected 2017-08-15
GGATATGCATTTGGAACGCCCAATGGATTAACCATTTGGGAAGCCCAATTTGGCGACTTTAACAATGGTGCTCAAATCATGATTGACCAGTTCATCAGCGCCGCTGAAGATAAGTGGGGCAGTATGAATGGCATCGTGATGTTCTTACCGCACGGGTATGAAGGACAAGGCTCAGAACATAGTTCTGGCAGAATGGAACGCTTCCTACAGTTGTGCGCAGAGCACAACATGCAAGTATGTGATGTGACTACTCCCGCTAATTTCTTTCATCTTTTGCGCAAGCAAGTGAAACAACCTTTCCGCAAACCCTTGATAGTATTCACTCCCAAAAAATTATTGCGTCACCCCAAAGCAGTGAGCAGCATCAAGGAGATGGCCAAGGGGAGTTTTCAAATGGTCATAGAAGACAACAGTGTGGACAAAAAGAAGGTCAACAAAGTGGTCTTATGCACAGGAAAAATGTACTATGATATGCTGGAAGAAAGGGAAAAGAGAGGAGTGAGCGACATGGCGCTAATTCGCTTGGAGCAATTGTACCCCTTCCCTGAAAAGGCCTTGGAAAAAGTACTAAAGGGTTATGGTAAAAAAGTACAACTTTTGTGGGCACAAGAAGAGCCAGAAAACATGGGAGCGTGGAGTTACATCATGCGCATGATGAGAAAGTCCAACATTGACGTGATTGCCTACCCTGCACAAGCGAGTCCTGCAGCAGGATCGAGTAAAATGCATGAGGCGAGAATGCGACAAGTGATGAAGCAACTTTTTGGTTGAGATAACCTTCATACTTATCATTTTCAATTGGAGAGCTTTCTTTCACAAGAAGATTCAACAACAATCTTTTTATACGGCGCAAAAAGTGCATAAGATAAGCTGCGCCTGTTGTCATTAGCAAAAGAAAACAACCTAAGCGACACCTCTTTATCCTAGTTGAAGTAAGATTTAGAATTTCTAGATTATTTTCTATTCAATACAGCCAAAAATTATTTCGATAATTTTACTATATTCGGTCTAAATCATCGAGAACCACTTTTGTAAACAAAACATAATCAAACACAACAAACACTGAATGGCCTGTAATTAATGAATGAAAGGTTTGAATAGATAATTCTCTTGTCCTTGCTGGAATAAATATGGATTGCTTAAAACATAATTTCGCATAAAATGTCATTTTCCTCGATACTCTTTTTTTTGTTTTTCTTCCCTCTAGTATTGATTTCCTTTTCCATCGTTACCCATCCCTTCAAAAAAATAATTTTACTCCTATTTAGTATATTTTTCTATGCTTGGGGAGCTCCCCAATTTCTCTTTATCATGTTCATTTTATCCGTAGTACAATTTTTTATTGCAAAAAAAATAGAGACTCAGACAAACACTTATCGCAAAAAAATACTTTTATTGGTTTCGATCACACTGAGTTGTGCTCTTTTGATTTATTTTAAATACACTGCTTTTCTTTTTCAAAATTTCGGGATCATTTTTGATTTTAAAGTTGATCGAAATACTTTGGTTGATCAATTAATACTTCCCATCGGTATTTCATTTTACACATTTGAAAGTATTTCTTACGCTATTGATGTTTTCAGAAATGATGAATCAGGTTTTAAAAAAATCCAGGATTATCTTTTCTACATTTTCTTTTTTCCAAAATTAATTTGCGGCCCGATTATTCGTTTCAAAGACATTGCATCTCAAATCCGAAACAATAAAGGAACCACCATAGATAATATCAATCGAGGACTCACTAGATTTATCTTAGGGTTATCCAAAAAAGTAATCATTGCAGACACCTTGGGAAAATATGTTCAAGAGTTTGAATTGCTTCCATCCGAATCTCTTTCTTCCGCATCAGCCTGGCTTTTTCTTTTGGCTTACACCTTTCAAATTTATTTCGACTTCTCGGGATATTCAGACATGGCCATTGGATTGAGTAAAACACTGGGATTTACTATCTACGAAAATTTTAACAAACCATATCAATCACAAAGTGTGAATGAGTTTTGGAAAAAATGGCATATCAGTCTCGGCAAATGGATGAAAGATTATTTATACATACCACTCGGTGGAAATCGTCTTAGTAATGACAAACGTACTTATCTAAATTTATTCATTGTGTTTTTTATTTCTGGGCTTTGGCATGGTGCCTCTTGGAACTTTATTCTTTGGGGTATCTATCATGCAATTTGGATTATTCTAGAAAGATTAATACTACGCTCACAATGGTGGACACGAATAAATTGGATCAATATAATCATCACATTTATTTTGGTGACCTTTGGATGGATATTTTTCATCTTCCCCGATCTAAATCATATCATAGCCTTCATCAAATTGCTTTTTTCATTCATTCCTGAAGCTGACATTACCATCATCAATAGAGAGCTCATCACATTTTTATTGATAGCTTCTTTTCTCACCTTTTTCACACATTGGAAAATCCTCATTAATAGGAACGCTGCCACTTTTCAAATCATTAAAGTCACCCTCTTATGCCTGTTGATGTGCTTGAATATTGCTTACATCACTTCACAAGACTTCCATCCGTTCATTTACTTCAGATTTTGATGAGACCATTTCAAAAATACAGCTTTACTGGACTTTTACCTTTGGTATTTTTAGCAAGCTGTATTTTAACCTGGGTCCAACAAACCACCACAATAATAGAAGAGAAACCACTATTTGGGGACATTCAACAAAGAACAAATCCCACCTTATCTATTGAATCTTGGTTTGATGGAAATTATCAAATAGAAAAGGAAAAAGTTTTGAATGAATCTTTTGCGTTCAGAAATTTCTTCATCCGCTTAAAAAATCAAATAGACTTTTTCCTATTTCAGAAGTCCAGCGCAAAAGAGGTAATCATTGGAAAGGAAAATTATTTATTTGAAAAGAACTACATTCAATCCTACCAAGGGGCCGATTTCATTGGAGAGGAAGCTATCCAAGTAAAGTGCAGAATGCTACGCGCAATACAGGATAAATTACTTGCAATGAAAAAAACACTTTTAGTTGTGATTGCTCCTGGAAAAGGCTTCTATTATCCAGAGTTTTTACCAGAAGCAAAAGCTGACGATAAAAAGAACTCCACCAATTACGAAATTTACAAAAATATGCTAATGGATAATCACATCCATTTCATAGACTTTAATGCCTACTTCATGGAAGAAAAAAGGAAATCTGACTTTCCTCTTTTTCCTCAATATGGGATTCATTGGAGTTTTTGGGCCAGTTGCCATGCGCTAGACTCTATGATCACAAAACTTGAAATACTTAGACAACAAGATTTAGCCAATTTACATTTATCTGATCCTCAATTTTACCCTCCTTCCGGCGGTGACTATGACATTGGTTTTGGGCTGAATCTGCTTTCTCAATTACCTTCATTTGAGATGGCATATGGCAACTTACGTTTTGACAGCGTCTCTGTTAAACCAAGTGCACTCACCATTGGCGACAGTTTTTATTGGTCGCAATACAATTTAGGACTGAAAAGTGTGTTTAAAAATCATCATTTTTGGTATTATTATCGACAAAAGTATCCTCAAGATAAACTCATAGAAAAATCTCAAAAACATTTTGTGATTGAAGAAATTACAAATAATGATATCATTATTATTTTGGCCACTGAAGCCCACTTGAATGATTTCGGATGGGGTTTTATAGAAGATTGCTTTCAAGAATTGAACGACATATCTTACAATTAACCCGACTTAATTCAAAAAATTCATATGAATTGAAAATAGAAAATCTCAACTTTAAATAAGCCCCATGCATTTACTATTACTATTATACGCCAATGTTTTCAGTCTTTTGATAGGAGAAGAAATTTACCTAAATCTATTTGTCCAGATAGAAAATTACCGAAAAAACAAGAATAAGAATGAATTCTTTGGAACACCTTCTTTTCATAATCTCACCACCCTGGCCACAATCATCAAATTTTCAATAATAGGATACCCCGATTATCCAAACAAACCCCATCATAGCAAAACGACCAAAACCACAGAAATGTGTTGTTGATGAAAGACTATAAAGAAGGCCAGGCCTGCCTTTTTCAGCGTTCCTGAAACCAGCTATAGTGATGTATTTTAAATAAAAACTAAATCCCCAGAAAACGTCGGTTCTTCGTATTTTTACTCTCAAAGACAACGAAATGCTTTCTACCATTAAAAAAATCCTACGTCCCTACCTTATCAATTATATAGGTAAAAAAATTCCCTTAACCTGGGAATTAAAAGATCCCTCTGCCTGGATTTGTAAAAATTGGGAGGGGGAATTTTTAAATCCTACCATTTGCCCTGATAGTGTTCTCATAGAAAAGACTGCTATTGCCACCAATGAACAAGGATCGCAACCTTTATGGCAGGGTTATGATGAAAGCAAAAAAGGCAATGCGCAGCGCAAACCAGACACGGTAAGAACACAGCCCTTCATGGGAAATGCATTTTGTCATTTAGTACAATCTAAAAAACCAAAAGTAGTGGTAGAGTTCGGCACAGCATTCGGGATTTCAGGCATGTACTTTCTTTCTGGGATAAAAAAAAATAATCAAGGACGGTTACTAACTTTTGAACCGAATGAGATTTGGGCCAATATCGCTGATGAAAATTTAAAGAAGATTGGCCCACAATACCTCCTCATCAAAGGCACTTTTGAAGACAATATTGATAGAGTCTTGGGCCCAGAGGAAAAGATAGACATCGCATTCATAGACGCCATTCATACCAGTGAATTTGTATTGCCTCAAATGGAAATCGTCTTAAAAAAGGCCCAAAGTGGTTCTATTATCCTTTTCGACGACATCAACTTTTCAAGTGATATGTTGAATTGTTGGAAAAAAATAGCGCATGATCCACGATTCATCGCCACCGCTACATTGGGAGAGCGAGTGGGAATTGCCGAAGTAAAATAAACCATGATGTTATTGCTTTATAGTACAACTTACCTGATCTGGATTGGGTCAGAAATCTACCTGAATCGCTTTGCTCGATCAGGGAATATCCAAAAAGAGAGAAAAGACCAAGGTTCCGAATGGCTACTCTGGATTTCTGCATTTATAGGAGTCACCGTAAGTTCACTTTTCGCCATCTACTCTGATCAACCCATTTTCAGTGATTTCAGATGGGGACAATTGGGCTTATTGTTCATGATTTCAGGAGTCACTTTTCGTTTTATTGCGATACGACAGCTAGGAAAATTTTTCACGGTGGATGTCATCCTACACAAAGATCATCAGTTGATACAGAGTGGACTTTATCAAAGACTCAGGCATCCTTCCTACACAGGAATCATGTTGACTTTATTCGGATTCGGTATCTCTCTTAATCATTATTGGAGCTTGATCACTGTGGTTTCTATTTTCTTCATTGCGCTTCGCAATAGGATCAACATTGAAGAGAATGCGCTAATTCAGCAATTTGGAGATCAATATCGTCAATACCAAAAAAATACCGCTCGACTATTTCCATTTATCTACTAAAAAATTTGAAAAATGATCAACAAAATAACTCGTAGGATTGATCGAACATTGAGAAAAAACGGCATTGACTTGACTAAATTATTGCGCCCGTTCCACCTCTCCCAAAAAAGAAAATTCGAAAACCAACTCCGATTACTTAAACAACAGCAAGGACAAGACCGTTCATTTATTTTTTCCAAAAATCGCCCCATTTTCCATGAAGATCAACACGAAGGGGGGACGATGAAGGGTCATTACTTTCACCAGGATTTACTCGTTGCCAGAAGAATCTTCAATTCCCAACCATTGCGCCATATCGACATTGGCTCCCGAACCGATGGATTTGTGGCCCATGTGGCTTGCTTCAGAGAAATTGAGGTGCTGGATATTCGCGCCATTTCTAGCCGCGTGAAAAATATTCATTTTCGTCAAGCCGACTTAATGCAACTTCCATCAGACTTGTTGGATTGTTGCGACTCAATTTCTTCATTACATGCCATTGAGCATTTTGGTTTAGGTCGATATGGCGATCCTATAGATTATTTTGGCCATATCAAGGCACTCGAAAATATCACGAAGATGCTAAAGAATGGAGGTGTTTTTTATTTTTCAACGCCAATAGGTCCTCAAAGAATTGAATTCAATGCTCATCGTGTATTTTCATTGACCTATCTCCTAGATCTGTTTCAAGAAAAATTTGAACTCATTCAGTTCTCATTCGTAGATGAAACTGGGAATTTACAAGAAAATATTGAGCTCACCGAGCACGCCATCGCCAATAATTGCGGATGTAATTATGGTTGTGGAATATTTGAATTGAGAAAGCGGTAACCTCACTTTCCCCTGCCTCTCAACACCGTCACCACAGTATAAAAAAGTATTTTGATATCCATTGCAAGTGTCATATTCTCCAGATACAGGATATCATATTTTAGCCGCTGGATCATCTGCTCTACATTTTCAGCATATCCATACTTTACTTGTCCCCACGAGGTGATACCCGGACGAACGCGCAACAATTTTTTCACGTGCGGTGCTGTTTCTTTTATTTTTTCAATATAAAAAGCCCTTTCAGGACGCGGTCCCACTAAGGACATCTCACCAATGACAACATGCCAAAACTGGGGGATTTCATCCAATCTACTTTTCCGAAGAAACCGTCCAATAGGGGTGATTCTTTGATCGAAAGAAGAGGATAATTGAGGACCATTTTTTTCAGCGTCCATATACATGGTTCTGAATTTCATCATGCGGAAAGGATGTCCGTGCTTCCCTATTCTTTCCTGCCAAAAAAAGACAGGGCCATCAGAACTTCCTTTGACTAAAATGGCGAGTATAAAGTAGACGGGTAACAATAATATTATAGCCATCAAAGACAACACCACATCCATCAATCGCTTCAAACTCACCTGCCATGTAGGCATTAAATCTCGTCGAATACGCACCAGAGGAACTCCGTACAAAGCCGACATTTTTACAGATCCGCTTAACAAATCAAAGGTGTCAGGAATAATACTGATATCCACATCAAAATCAAGCAGCAGGTTTAAAACCTTTTCCAAATCACGATGATCAGAACTCTCCACCGCAATAATCACATCCTTGATACGATACTCTACTATTAATTTGGGCAAATCTTCTACCTTGCCCAAAAATGGCATATGACGCACCAGCAAATCATCTTTACCGTTGATTCTCACAAAACCAGCAAACTGATAACCGCTCATCTGCCCACCCGCAGTGATCTCCTCATAAAGTGAAATCGCCTTTGCATTGCCCCCTACAATGATGGTAGGAAATCCCCATTCTCCGCTGTTCATCTTCTTCACTGTGAAAGAGGTCAACATGAAACGAGCCGACAAGGCCGATAAAAAATGAGTGGCAAACAAAAAAGACAATGAAGTATAGTAGGCTCTATAATTAGGCAATTGATCGTCCAACAAGACAACAAAAAACAAAATCAAAGTTCCTAGCAAAGTGGCAACAAAAACTTCCGCTACTTCCTGTATCCTATGTCTACGAAAAATCCTTTTATACTGCCCCATTAAAAAATAAAGCACACACCAAAATAATGGGATTAAGAAAAATCCAAGATAATAATGCTCGTCTTTTGTTGCTATCGAATACAACTCATTGGTCTGCACTCCCTCCCAATTGATTTTTCTGAATGAATAAAAAAGAGTCCATGACATCAATGCGGTCAAAACGTCAAAAAATATGTATTTGAATAGCTGACGCTCCTCTCTCATCTCACTGCCATTTTACCCATTTCAAATTATCCAAATACAATTCCACGGCTTTATTGGGAGCATCTGGAATCGATTCTATGTACCACTCATAAAACAAGGCTTGCGGATGCTTTTGAGGTATCGCACCAAAATCAACATAAATTTTCTTCCAAACAGGGGCCCCATCGATACTTTGAGTGGGATTGACGATCAATGCCAATTCTTTGGTGATGCCACTCGCCTCTGTCACCAATAATCCAACGGACATCTTGTTGTTACAACTATAATTCATTTCTAAGAAGTACATTTCACCCCCTAGAAAATCTCTATTGGTATCATCTTTAAAGTAAATTTTACCAGCGCCACTATTCAATGATCCCATTCCGGATCGATTTCCTTCAAATACCAAGTTGTCATCCGTCACCGCACTGAATATTCCACCATTACCCGCCAATTCCACTAAAAAATTTCCACTTTCAAATCCTTGTTGCTCTATCGTGCAGAGTTCTTCATACTTAAAATGAGGAACAATGGTATCCGTGTTACCAGGAATAAAAACCAAAGTGGTATCAAAAGCGGTGATGAAAGGATATCGTATACGAGTATCACTGATTCCATTATTCTTTATTCCTGCAAAAAACTTAATTTCCGCTTTGCCATCATGTATCACCGGTATCAATGCCGGTAGCGCAAAAACGCCCAAGGGCTGCTCATCCTTATACATCCACACCTCAGTAAAATTATTACTGGAGGTACCTTGACTAGTCATGACTTCAAAATCAAAGCCCGGCACATAGATAAAACCAGGTACAGCCGATTTTCGACACGACAAAACAAACACAAAACAAACAATCAAACTAAAAAACAATACGCATCGCTTCATGCAATTCCAATATAGGTCCGCGAAAATAATCTGCCACGCTCCAAAAACGACAAACTTCTTTGATTATTGCTCTGTATCAGGAGAAAAAACACGCTCATCGTTTACCATTGTTGAGCTCTCTGATAATGCGGTTGCCTGCAAAGCAATATCCAAAGCCTTCAGCCCATCTTCCAGTGTCACCACAGGCTCCCTTTGCTGCTGAATAGCATCATGAAAGGCCATCAACTCATTTTGAATAGCATTCACTGGATGCACCTTGATTTCTTCAATTCTGCCATTGGCTTGACCTGCCGCATCTACTCGCTCTAATTGATGATTCAAAAAATCTAATTTCAAGTACTGATCTCGCTGATAAATGGTCATCTTTCGCTCCGCCTCATGGTGAATGCGAGAAGCCGTAAGTTGAGCCACTGCTCCATTGTCCATTTCCAAACGCACATTGGCTATATCAATGAGTGAACTAAATACTGAGCTGCCATTGGCCGTGATCTTTCTCACACTGGCACCCGTAATCTTCAGAACCAAATCAATATCATGGATCATCAAATCCAATACTACTGATACATCCAATCCTCGATGATGCGAAGGCATGAGTCTTCTGCACTCAATAAAACTTGGATTCGAAATAAATGGAATAGCCGCGGTATATACAGGATTAAATCTTTCAATGTGCCCCACTTGACAGGTCACCTGGGCTTCCCTCACCAATTTTAATAAGGAACGCGCCTCTTCCATATCAGCACATACGGGCTTTTCAATGAATACATGCTTAAACTGACGAACGGCTTGAATGGCCATTTTATAATGAGATAAGGTAGGAACCGTAATCACCACCGCATCTACCTGCTCCAACAAGTGTTCTACACTATGGCTGGGCATGAGCCCAGTCAACTCCATGGCTTCCTTGGCCGCCGCCATTTGATGATCGAAAAAACTAACCAACTCAAATTGTTCCGGCAAATCCTGCAAACAACGCAAATGGATTTTACCTAAATGCCCTACTCCCAAAACTCCTATTCGCAACATGTTGCGAGATTAAGCCCTTATGACAGGCAATTTCCCATTTTTCTAAATTTGTATCTACAATCAGCCGTTAATTGCGCGCCCCGAATAAAGCCGACCCTATCCTGATCAGTGTACTTCCCCTTTGCACAGCCAATTCCCAATCACCGCTCATGCCCATGGAAACAATGGTCAAAGGGGTATCGGTGAATATTTCTCTATTCAACCGATCAAAACATCGATAAACCTCATCAAACTCCTCCTGAATTTGTTGCCTATCCTCCACAAAGCTGGCCATTCCCATCACTCCTTGAATAGAAACATTTTCCCATGTCTTCCAATCACCACCTGATAACCAACCAAAAAGCTCATCCGCATTCCATCCAAATTTTGTTTCCTCTTGGGCAACATGCACCTGCAACAACACCCGAATCACGCGGTTGTGCTTCTTGGCTTGCTTTTGTATTTCCTGCAACAAACTAGCACTGTCGACACTTTGAATCATGTACACATACGGTGCAATGTATTTTACTTTGTTGGACTGCAAATGCCCAATAAAATGCCAACGAATATCAGCCGGAAGCAATGGCTGCTTATCTCGAAGTTCTTGAACATAGTTTTCACCAAAATCGCGGATACCCTGAGCATAAGCGGCTTCAATAGCGGATACAGGCTTCGTTTTAGTGACTGGCACTAGACAAACCTTCTCCTTAACCCTTTCTTTAATGGACTGATATTGGGCGTGATCAAATGCCATGATTGATGGGATAAATAATCAATCCACTGCGCAATTTGGGCTCTATATAGGTACTTTTTGGGGGCATTACACCATTATGGTCTGCTACTGTGCACAACTCAGTGGTTGATACAGAAGACAACAAAAATGCACATGCATATTTACCTTGATTCACCATTTCCTGGACATAACTCCACCCCTTAGGGCCTTCTATGAAACGGATGCGCTTATCTCTTCTCAAATCTTCAATGCCCAAAATTTCGGTCAACACTTGATTGGATAATTTATCGGGATCAATTGCATCGGATGCTGCAAATCGAAAAACGATTACTTCTTTGGATATCACCAATCCAAAACATCCCTTGGGAATATCCTCTCCACTGCAACTGACTTTATCAAATTTCTCCTCCAATTGAGCCAATAGCCCCTCGACACTTACATCCATCTCTACCACCGCACGATGAAACGGATGAATCTTCAAACTCGCTTCATCCACCACAAAACTTAAAAACTGATGGGTACCGGGCCACTCTGGATGCATTCTCTGTAATCTTTCACTCGATGCTGATCGATGATGACCATCGGCAATATAAATCGCACTGAGTTGCGCAAACTCTATCTTAATTTTCTCTATCGACTCTCCCTCAGAGATCCGCCAAATGGTATGCTGCGCTTTGTCTGTAGTGGAAAAATTGCACAATGGTGAGGTCGATTGAAGATCACTCATCCATTCTTTAAAACTCGTTGAAAAATGAGAAAACATTAAAACAGGTTCGGCATTGATACCAGTAGTGGCAAGGTATTCAGCAAACAAATTCTCTCTTCGTTCAATGGTGTGCTCGTGCAACTTGATCACTCCATTTCGATAATCCTCTACCGCCATTCCTCCCATCCAACCTAAATAATCTCTTCCGTCTTTGCGCTGTCTGTACAGATAA
>JACCDK011860104.1_pt1 | contig 11238 bp, 7 predicted proteins | sample 7445871 | NCBI WGS metagenome assembly JACCDK01 (sample SAMN15323436, study PRJNA562643) | freshwater metagenome | isolation source: river surface water | place: USA:Blue River Watershed | collected 2017-08-15
ATGGGACTAACAAGCATCATGTGACGTCAACCTGGATCAGCCGACCTGCAAGTGCGCGGGCGGCCCATAAATGGCCAAATATATTCCAGCCATCAGCAGGTGCTAGCACCGCGGAGCGGACGCGGCAACAGCTTTACGTCTCGGGGGCCTGCGCCGCGCACGAACGCAAAAGCGGTTCCCACCCCCTTTATTTCCGGCTAGATGCCCGCTTCATGGCCGAAACTCTTCTCGCCAGAGCTTCTAAATTTCTGGCGCGCCTCAGGCGCGATGCCGAAGTTGCGCGAGATTGGTTCCTTGAGCACTATGCCGAACCAAGGTTCCGGCTGATCGTGCGGATCATCGGGGCATTGCTGCTCGCCTATTTGCTGATCTGGGCTATTTTTGCGCGCAATCTTCCTTCGGCAGACAGCTTGCTCACCTATAAGCCACCGCTGCCCAGCTATGTGCGCGACGTGAATGGGGAACCCGTGCACAGCTATGCCCGCGAACGCCGGGTTGAGCTGCGTTATGAAGAATATCCCCCCTTGTTGGTGAATGCCTTTTTGGCGGCCGAGGATAAGACCTTCTTCTCCCATGGCGGCATTGATTTTCCGGGTTTGGCCGGGGCCGTTTTTGATTATGCCAGCAAAATCGGATCGGGAGAGCGCGCGCGTGGCGGATCGACCATCACCCAGCAGGTGGCGAAGAATTTGCTGTTGGGGAATGAATATTCGGTCACGCGCAAGATCAAAGAAGCCATTTTGGCGCGCCGGATTGAATCGGTTTTGACCAAGCCGCAAATTTTAGAGCTTTATCTCAATCAAATTCCGCTCGGCCGAAACAGCTTTGGCGTGCAGGCTGCCGCGCGTGCCTATTTCAAAAAGGATGTGGGGGATTTGGCGCTTCATGAAATGGCGTTTCTCGCCATTTTGCCGAAGGCGCCCGAAACCTATGGCCGCAAACGCAATGAAGGGCGCGCACTGGCGCGGCGCGATTATGTGCTGCGCGAAATGCTGAACAATGGCTTTATCACACAGTCCCAATATCAGACTGCACGATCCGCCCCGCTTGGCCTTTTACCAAGTGCAGCGACCGCCCCCAACCTCAACATGGGCGGCTATTTTCTCGAAGAGGTGCGACGCGAGCTGATCGATAAATATGGGGAGACTGACAATGCCGGTCCCTATTCCGTTTATGATGGCGGGCTGTGGGTGCGCACGTCACTCAACCCAGACTATCAGCGCTATGCCGAACAAGCTCTGCGCGATGGGCTGACGCGCTATGAGGCGGGCAAGGGGTGGCGCGGGCCGATCACCAAAATTGAAGCCGGCGACGGCTGGGCGCAACGTCTGGCCGCGCTCAATCTCGGCGCGGGCTATCCGGATTGGCGGATAGCGCTGGTGCTGGGCAAATCCGGCGGGTCCGCTCAAATTGGCTTTGCCGATGGGACAATGGGGAGCTTACCGGCGAGCGCGGCGTCCATGCCGCGCCGAGGGACGGCCACCGCTGCCTTTACCATGATGCGCACAGGCGATGTGATTGTCGTCAAGCGCGATGGCGCGTCTTATGCGTTGCGCAGCATTCCCGAAGTCTCTGGCGGCATGGTTGTGCAAGACCCGCATACGGGCCGCGTGCTCGCCATGCAGGGAGGCTTTGATGTGCGCTTGGCCTCTTACAACCGGGCAACTCAGGCCAAGCGCCAGCCGGGGTCCTCCTTCAAACCCTTTGTCTATGCTGCCGCGCTTGATGGCGGGATGACGCCGGCGGACATCATTATCGATGGGCCGTTTTGCGTCTATCAATCGGCCAAGCTGGGGCGCAAATGCTTCCGCAATTTTGATGGCGGCGGTTCTGGCCCGCGCACCATGCGCTGGGGGCTGGAACAGTCTCGCAATTTGATGACGGTGCGCGCTGCCTCGCAAACGGGGATGGAGCGGATCTCCAAAATGGCCGCGACCTTGGGCATCAGCCCGCCCGGACAACCCTATCCCGCGCTGCTTTCTATCGCGCTGGGGGCTGGCGACACCAATGTGGTGGATCTGGTGAATGCCTATTCCATCCTCGCCTCCAATGGGCGGGAACGCAAACCGACCCTGATTGATTATGTGCAGGACCGCGATGGCAAGGTCCGCTTCCGGGCGGATACACGGCGCTGCGATGGGTGCTCAGCGCCCGATTGGAATGGCCGCGCCATGCCGCGTCCGCCCGCCCGCACCAAACAGCTGATTGATCCGCAGACCGCCTATCAAGTGGTCCATATGCTCGAAGGCGTTGTCCAGCGCGGCACCGCTGTGCAGCTGCGCGATATGAACCGGCCTTTGTTCGGCAAGACGGGCACGACCAGCGGCCCGACCAATGTCTGGTTCGTCGGTGGATCGCCAGATTTAATTGCCGGGCTCTATATGGGCTTTGATCAGCCCCGGAATATGGGCGGCTATGTGCAGGGCAGCACCTATGCCGTGCCGATCTTTAAAGCCTTTGCGACCAAGGCCATGGCGGGCATGCCCATTGTCCCCTTTCGCGCGCCGCCGGGCATGCGCATGATCCGGATCGACCGTATGTCGGGCAAGCGTGTCTATGGCGCATGGCCCAGCAACGACCCCAAAACCCCCGTGATTTGGGAAGCCTTTAAGCCCGAAAGCGAGCCGCGCCGGACAATCCGTCGAGATGAGCTTGAGGCGCAGAAGAAAAAAGACGAGAAGGGCAATGTCGACGCAGGCCAAAAAGGGCAGCGCGGCGACAGCGACTTCTTGCAAAGAGAGGGCGGGATTTACTAACCCGCCTTTTCTGGACACCCCGACCTTAGAATAAATTGGAGAAATTTTATGCGCGCCGAAGCGCAGGCCCATGTCGACCAGATCAACCAGGCAGTCGCGCTGTTGCGCCGCTTTCTGGATTGGGATCGTGCGATCAAGCGGCTGGACGACCTAAATGCAAAGGTTGAGGATCAGGCACTTTGGAACAACCCCAAAGCCGCCCAAGAGGTGATGCGCGAACGCCGCCGCTTGGAAGAGGCGATCAACGCAACGCGTGCTATTGAGCGGGAGCGGGATGACACGGTTGAACTGATGGAAATGGCCGAAGCCGAGGGCGATACCGACTTGGCGGATGAAGCCGTCATCAGTCTGGGCGAATTGGCCGAGCGGGCCGAAAAGGACAAGGTGGCCGCCCTTCTGGCCGGGGAGGCCGATGCCAATGACACCTATATTGAGGTGAATGCCGGCGCGGGCGGCACCGAAAGCCAGGATTGGGCGGAAATGCTGCTGCGCATGTACACGCGCTGGGCCGAACGCCACAAAATGAAGGTCGAACTGGTCGATTATCATGGCGGCGAACAAGCCGGCATCAAATCGGCGACGTTGATGGTCAAGGGCGAGAATGCCTATGGCTATGCCAAGACCGAAAGCGGCGTCCACCGCCTTGTCCGCATCAGCCCTTATGATTCCAACGCCCGTCGGCACACGAGCTTTTCCAGCGTCTGGGTCTATCCCGTGGTCGATGATGATATTGATATTGAGGTGAGCGAAAGCGACCTTCGGATCGATACCTATCGCGCAGCGGGCGCAGGGGGGCAGCATGTGAACACAACCGATTCGGCCGTGCGCATCACCCATATTCCAACAGGCATTGTTGTCGCCTGCCAAAATCAGCGGTCGCAGCATAAGAACCGGGCCGAGGCGATGAAGCAGTTGAAAGCGCGGCTGTATGAAGCCGAATTGCAACGCCGTGAGGCGGAAGCCAGCGCAGTGAACGCCACCAAGACAGACATTGGCTGGGGCCACCAAATCCGATCCTATGTTCTGCAACCATATCAGCTGGTGAAGGATTTGCGCACAGGCATGACCTCCACCGCGCCGGGCGATGTCTTGGATGGCGATCTGGATCGGTTCATGGCCGCCGCCCTGTCGCAGCGCGTGACAGGTGAAAAGGTTGTGGTTGAGGATATTGACTGATGCGGCCGGTCCGGGGGCAACCCCGGTCTAAAGCAATCCTAAATCCCTAAGGCTCACCCGCCTGTCACCTGCGAAAATCAGGTGATCCGCCACGCGCACACCAATGGGCCGCAGCATCGCACAGAGGCTTTGCGTGGCCCTTTTGTCGGCCGCGCTCGGCATGGGCGAGCCACTGGGATGATTATGCGCCAGCACGATGGACGCCGGGTCCTTATCCAGCACATCGCGCAAAATATCCCGCAGCGGCAGTTGCAGCGCGTTTTGCGACCCCTGTTCGATCCGCATATCGAGCATGCCATCGCGTCGGTCGAGATAGGCAATCACGACATGCTCCCTGTCTTGATCGCGCAGGCACAGCTCTATTTCCGATATCCAGGGCCAATCTTCGCTAGAGGGAGTGTGGCCGGGGGACGCTGTCATGCCCAAAGGATGGGGCATCCGGCCCAGCGACGCCATCCCCTCCCGCTCCATAATCGTGTGACTTTTGACGAAAATGGAGAGGCCCGACGATTTTCAATTGCGCCTGCGCCCAGCGACGCCATAAGCAAGGCATAATGCACGCCTATCACACTCTCATGCAGCATATTCTCGACCATGGGGTTGAGCAGCAAGACCGGACCGGCACGGGGACGCTCAGCGTATTCGGCCATCAGATGCGGTTTGATCTGGCGCAGGGCTTTCCCCTTGTCACGACCAAGAAGCTGCATCTGCGCTCGATCATTTATGAGCTGTTGTGGTTCCTCAATGGGGACACCAATGTCCGCTGGTTGCAAGACAATAAAGTCTCCATCTGGGACGAATGGGCCGATGACAAGGGCGATCTTGGCCCCGTTTATGGCAAGCAATGGCGGCGCTGGGAAACGGCGGACGGACAGAGCGTCGATCAAATTGCCGAGCTGGTGCAGCAGCTGAAAACCAACCCGTCTTCGCGCCGTCACATCATCACCGCCTGGAACCCCGGCGAAATCGGGCAGATGGCGCTCGCGCCCTGCCACTGCCTATTCCAAACATGGGTCGGCAATGGCAAATTGTCGCTCCAGCTCTATCAACGCAGCGCCGATGTGTTTCTGGGCGTGCCGTTCAACATCGCTTCCTATGCGTTGCTTACCCATATGCTGGCGCAACAAGCGGGGCTTGAGGTGGGTGAATTCATCTGGACGGGCGGCGATTGCCATCTTTACCTGAACCATCTGGAACAGGCGAAAACGCAATTGGCGCGGGACCCCAAGCCGCTGCCCCGTCTCAAAATCCTCCGCACGCCCGACAGCATTGATGGCTATAGCTATGAGGATTTTGTGATTGAGGGCTATGAGGCCCATCCCCATATCGCCGCCCCGGTCGCCATATGAATCACCCCGAAATCATCCTCATTCTGGCCCGCGCGGATAATGGCGTGATTGGCCTAGACGGGAAACTGCCTTGGCATCTGCCCGCGGATCTCCGCCGCTTCAAACAGCTGACCATGGGAGCGCCGATGATCATGGGGCGCAAGACCTTTGATAGCCTGCCCGGCCTGCTGCCCGACCGCCGCCATATTGTGCTCACGCGCAATGCGGATTGGGCCGAGGATGGCGCGGAAACCGCAACGACAATTGAAGAAGCCATGCGCCTTGCCAATGCGCCGCATGTCTCGGTGATTGGCGGCGCTGAAATTTATCGCCTGTTTCTGCCGCACGCAGACCGGATTGAGTTGACCGAAGTGCATTTGGACAGCGCAGGCGACACGTCATTAGAGCCATTTGGGGACGATTGGGCAGAGGTCGCGCGGGAGACGCACCCAGCCGAGGGCGGCCGACCGGCCTATGATTTCGTGACGCTCAAACGGAGGGGATGATGCGCCGCATAGTGACTGGCCTTGTGCTGCTGCTGGGGATTGCAGCCGCCGCTTTCTTCCTCTTCGTGCCCAAGCTGGCCGAAGAGTCGATGAACCGGATCGCGCCCACCAGCCAGCAGATTAGCCCCAAAGCACAGGCGCTGCACAAGACGCTCTTCATCGCCGATCTGCATGGCGACACCCTAATGTGGAAACGTGATCTGCTCGACCCTGCCGATCGCGGGCATATTGACCTTCCCCGGTTGGAGAAAGGGCATGTCGGCCTGCAAATTTTCTCCTCCGTCACCAAGACGCCGCGCGGGCAGAATTATGATGCCAATTCCGATAAGACCGACAATATCACGGCACTTGCCATCGGCCAGATGCAGCCGCCCCGGACATGGACGTCGCTGTTGGAACGCTCACTCTGGCATGCGGAAAAACTCAACCACGCCGAACAGGCATCTGCTGGACAGCTTCGGATCATTCGCACGGGTGCGGATCTGGATCGGCTGATGGCGGCCCGCGCCAAAACCGGGGCCGTGCCCGTCGGCGCGTTGCTCTCCATTGAAGGGCTGCAAAATCTGGAGGGCAAGCGCGCCAATCTGGATGTGCTCTATCGGGCAGGCTTTCGCATGGCGGGCTTTGCCCATTTCGTTGACAATGACGTCTCAGGCTCCAGGCATGGCGAGAAAAAGGGCGGGCTGACGCCCTTGGGGCGGCAGATATTGGCCGATATGGAAGCCCGCGGCATGATTGTTGATATTGCCCATGCCAGCCATGCGGCGGTGGCGGATATTTTGAAACGCGCCAAGCGTCCGGTCGTCTCCAGCCATGGCGGGGTGCAGGCCACCTGCAAGGTCAATCGCAACCTGACCGATGATGAAATTCGCGGCGTCGCCCGCACCGGCGGCGTGGTTGGCATTGGCTATTGGGATGCCGCCATTTGCTCCGCCGACCCCCGCGCCATTGCCAAGGCCATTGCCCATGTCCGCAATTTGGTGGGTATTGACTATGTGGGGCTTGGCTCTGACTTTGATGGGGCGACAACCACGCCCTTTGATACGGCGGGCCTGGCCCATGTCACGCAGGCGCTGCTCGATGAAGGCTTTACCGACGATGAGATTCGCAAGGTCATGGGCGGTAATGTCGCGCGCGTCCTGAAGGCGGCCTTGCCGCCGCGCTGACCGATCCATATAGGCCGCCCTATGTCCCGCATGATCCCCCGTCTCGATGGCAATGCGCCCATCCCTGCTGAATTTCGCGGCGGCGTGGTGGCGCTTGGCAATTTTGATGGCGTTCATGCCGGGCATCAGGCCGTGATTGGCCGGGCGGTGGAGATGGCGCGCGCGGCAGGCGTGCCCGCTTTGGTCGCCACTTTTGATCCTCACCCGGTCACCTATTTCCGGCCAGACACGCCGCCCTTTCGCCTGACGACATTGGATCAGCGCCAGCGCCATTTGGCCGAAGCGGGGGCCGATGCGATGATCGTCTTTTCCTTTGGAGAGACTCTGGCCAATGTGACCGCAGAGGAATTTGTGACCGATTGGCTGGGCGGCCATTTGGGCGCAACCGGCGTTGTGACGGGCGAAGATTTTACCTTTGGCAAGGGGCGCAGCGGCAATATTGGCGTTTTAGAAACATTGGGCGCCGCGCACGGCATCACATGTGCCGCGCTTGGCCCGGTGTGCGATGATAATGGCCCCATTTCCTCCAGCCGCATTCGTGAGGCCCTAAAGGCTGGCGATTGCGACACCGCCACGCGCCTGCTCACTCGGCCCTTTGCGGTTGAGGGGCGTGTGCAGCATGGCGATAAAAATGGCCGCAAGCTGGGCTTTCCAACCGCCAATATCGATATGGCCCACTATTTGCGGCCCCGTTATGGCATTTATGCCGTGCGCGGACGCACCGCCGATGGCCGCACGCTGTTGGGCGCAGCCAATCTCGGCATCCGCCCCAGCTTTGATCCACCCAAAGAATTGTTAGAGCCGCATTTCTTTGATTTTTCCGGCGATCTTTATGATCAGGTGATTGAGATTGACTTCATCTCTTTCCTGCGGCCCGAAGCCAAGTTTGACAGCCTTGATGCGCTGATGGTGCAAATGGCGCGGGATTGTGACGAAGCGCGCGCCATTTTGGCCGCCTGACCCCGCTACAATATCGGCCGAAAGGCTTTATTTGCCCGCGCGCTTCCCGTAAGGCCCGGCGCTATGACTGACGCGCCAACTCCTGAAACCCGCGACTATCGCGACACCGTGTTCCTGCCCAAGACCGACTTTCCGATGAAGGCCGGCCTGCCGCAAAAGGAGCCGGGCATTCTCGCACGCTGGCAGGGCATGGATTTGTATCGCCGTCTGCGCGATGCGCGGCAGGGCCGGGAAAAGTTCATCCTGCATGATGGACCGCCCTATGCAAATGGCGACATGCATATTGGCCATGCGCTCAACCATATCCTGAAAGACATGGTCGTGCGCACGCAAAGTCTGTTGGGCAAAGATGCCCCCTATGTCCCCGGTTGGGATTGCCACGGCCTGCCGATTGAGTGGAAGGTTGAGGAAGAATATCGCAAGAAAAAGCGCAATAAGGACGAGGTTCCGGTTGAGGAATTCCGCGCCGAATGCCGCGCCTATGCCCGCCACTGGGTGGATCGCCAGCGCGAACAATTGAAGCGATTGGGCATTAATGGTGATTGGGACAATCCCTATCTGACGATGGATTTCGATGCCGAAGCGACCATCGTTGGTGAATTGCTGAAATTCGCCGAAAGCGGCCAGCTCTATCGCGGAGCCAAGCCCGTCATGTGGAGCCCGGTGGAAAAGACCGCGCTCGCCGAAGCCGAAGTCGAATATGAGGACATCACCTCAACGCAGATTTACGTTGCGTTTGAAATCATCGAGAGCCGTATTGAAGGTCTGAAGGGCGCAAAGGCCGTTATCTGGACGACAACGCCTTGGACCATCCCAGTTAACCAAGCGCTCGCCTATGGGCCGGAAATTGACTATGCTATTTGCCGGTTTGGCGACCGCATGGGTGATCATGATCGAGCCATGCCTGAAGGTGCAGTTGTCATCGCAGCTGGGCTGGTCGAACAATTTGCTAGCCAAGTTGGTTTTCGCGTCATTCCCATGAAGACGTTTAAGGGCGCAGAGCTCGCCGACGCCATCGCGCGGCATCCGATGCACGCCAAGGGCGATTTCTTTGCCCGGCCCCGCCCGCTGCTCGCGGGCGATTTCGTCACGACAGACAGCGGCACGGGCCTTGTCCATATGGCCCCTGACCATGGCGAGGATGATTTTGATCTGTGCAAGGCCAATGGCATTGACCCCGTTTTCGCGGTGGAAGGCGATGGCCGGTATCGCGCCGATTGGGCTTGGCTCGGCGGTGAAGGCAGCGTCATCAACCCCAAATTCAACGCGCCCGATGGGCCGATCTGCGCTGCGCTGGCCGAATCCGGCGCGCTGATCGCGGCGTCCGCCGATTATAAGCACAGCTACCCGCATAGCTGGCGGTCCAAGGCCAAGGTCATCTTCCGCTGCACGCCGCAATGGTTTGTGCCGATGGGCGGCGAGGGTGGCCTGCGCGACACCGCGCTCGCCGCGATTGAGCAGACCCGCTGGGTTCCGGAAAAAGGGCAAAACCGGATCCGGTCGATGGTCGAAGGTCGTCCGGACTGGGTGCTCTCACGCCAGCGGGCCTGGGGCGTGCCGATCACGCTCTTTGTCAATCGCAAGACCGGGCAATATTTGAACGACCCCGCCGTCAATGCGCGCATCGTGGCGGGCGTCCGGGCGCAAGGCGTCGATGCCTGGTCGGAAAGCCGCGCGCAGGAGTATCTGGGGGCGGAGTATCGCGCCGAAGATTATGAGCGCGTGGCCGATATTCTCGATGTCTGGTTTGACAGCGGCTCCACCCATGCCTTTGTGCTGGAATCGGGCAAATGGCCGGATCTGACGCGCCCCAAAGACCATGTGGGGCCTTGGGCAGATCTCTATCTGGAAGGCAGTGATCAGCATCGCGGCTGGTTCCAATCCTCCCTTCTGGAAAGCTGCGGAACGCGCGGCCATGCGCCCTATAAGGCCGTCCTCACCCACGGCTTTACGATGGACCAAAAGGGCATGAAAATGTCCAAGTCGCTCGGCAATACCATTGATCCGTTAAAGGTCATGGAAAGCTATGGCGCAGATATTATCCGCCTTTGGGCCTTGTCGGTCGACTTTACCGAAGACCACCGCATTGGCGATGAAATCCTAAAAGGCGTCGCCGACCAATATCGCAAGCTGCGCAACAGCTTCCGCTATCTGCTCGGCGCGTTGGAAGGATTTGAGGAGGCGGAGCGCGTCAGCGTCGACCAAATGCCAGAGCTAGAGCGCTATGTTCTGGCCCTGCTGGCCAAGCTGGATGCAACGCTGCGCCAATCCGTCGCCGACTATGACTTCAACACCTATGTCCGGGCGCTGACCGATTTTTGCAATGAAGACCTGTCGGCCTTCTTCTTCGATATTCGCAAGGATTGCCTCTATTGCGACGCGCCCGACAGCGTGAAGCGCCGCGCCTATCGCACAGTGTTGGACATGTTGTTCCAAGCGCTCATCCGCTGGGCCGCACCCGTCATCGTCTTTACAGCGGAAGAAGTGTGGCAGACGCGCTATCCAAACCCAGACGCTTCGGTGCACCTGCTGGAATGGCCCACAGTCAACGCCGACTGGGCCGATTCTGACCTGATCGCACGCTGGGGCGACTTGCGGGCGCTGCGCACACATGTGACCGAAGCCATTGAGCCCTTGCGCCGCGACAAGGTGATTGGGTCCAGCCTGGCCGCCCAGGTCGTGGTTCCAGCGTCGGCGCCAGAGGCTGATCTGGCTGAGCTGTTCATCACAGGGACAGTCACACGCGGTCAAGGCGACGGGGTGCAGATCACCCCAACCACCGACCATAAATGCGGCCGCTGCTGGCGGCATTTACCCGAAGTGGCAGAGGATGGCGCGCTGTGCGGGCGGTGTGAGGATGTCGTCAATGGCTGATCCGCTGCGCCGCCTTGGCTATGGCACGGCCCTGCTGTTGTTCATCGCGGATCAGCTGCTCAAGGCAATCATCATTGGCCCAATTGGCTTGCAGGCGATGGGGCAGATCTATTTGCTGCCAATCCTGAATCTCACTTGGGTTGAGAATTATGGCATTGCGCTGGGCATGTTGCAGGCGGGACATGCGGTGGAGCGCTGGGGCTTGGTGATCGCAACCAGCGTGATTGCGGCCATTGTTGCCGTCTGGATCTGGCGGGAACGCAACCGGGCGGACATTTTTGGCCTTGGGCTTGTGCTTGGCGGCGCATTGGGCAACATCGTGGATCGCATACGATTTGGCTATGTGGTTGATTTCATCGATTTTCACATTGGCGGGTTCAGACCCTTTTTGGTCTTCAATCTTGCCGATGCAGCGATTACCATTGGGGTATTGGTGCTTTTGGTGCGCGCCTTTTTTTCAGGCGATACCAAG
>JACCDK011218277.1_pt1 | contig 11237 bp, 6 predicted proteins | sample 7445871 | NCBI WGS metagenome assembly JACCDK01 (sample SAMN15323436, study PRJNA562643) | freshwater metagenome | isolation source: river surface water | place: USA:Blue River Watershed | collected 2017-08-15
ATGCAAAGGCCGCAGCAGATGCCAAGAAACCAACAGCTAAAGCAACAGTCAAAGCCACTCCTAAGGCAATAGTAAAAGTGGCAGCCCCCAAGAAAGTAACGTGTAAAAAGGGATCACTAGTCAGAGTGTTTGATGGCGTTAAATGCCCACCTGGATATGTTAAAAAGTGACTACTGGGGAAGTACAGTTACTGAGAAGTCGTATCTGAAGTCAAAGTTAGATGTGGTTTTTCCTGCAACAAAGTAATTGACTGAGCCTGCGGTTTCTGCTTCTTTGCCTGTTATAACAATCGTGTCAAATGCTTTTCCGCATCGAGCATCGCCCTTGAAGACTTTTGTCGAGAGCGCTCCCGCAGAAGTTGGTCGGGCTGAAATGCTTTTCACCTCCAAAGAGGATGAAACAACATTCTGATCGCACACAAAAATTTCAAATGTTGTTCCTTTACCAGTTTGGGCTTTTGATTCCCCAGAAATCAATGCTGACCAAGAATAGGTCGCTGCAGGCGGTTTTTTCTCCGGTTGCTCCGCGTTTTGCCCAATTATGGTGACAAAAAATAATCCCGCAAGCAAAATAATTCCAACAACTACAGCACCAAGGGTCACGGATTTACTTGAGCTTAACTTCTCCGTTTTCCTAACATTCGTGCTTCCTATCTCAACTTTAGATGCGGCACGAAGCTCTTTCTTGGCTTTTCTAGCTTTAACATTAGCGATCTTCTTTTCAGACTTTTCTTTCTCTTTGGCTAATTTTTCTTGCTCTTTAGCTAAGCGGGCTGCCTCTTTTTGGCGTTGCTTTTCAAGAGCTTCTGCCTCCTTAAGCTCAGCTAAGCGAGCTGCCTCTTTTTCCCTTTCTTCAGCAGCTTGCTTTGCTTTTTTCTCTTCTAAGTCTTTCTTGCGGGCCAATGCTAGGAATGAATCATCCTCTTTTGCCTCTTTTTGCGTCTGATCTTTTTTACCTCTTAAACTCAAATTCTTTGGTCCATCATTTAATTTTTTTAACATTTGAGCAGCTGTTTTTCGCGACCCAACATCCTTGATCAACAAAGGAGTAATGATCTCAATTTGAAAATCTGTTAACGCTGATAAATCTGGATCTTGAACCAATATTGTGTGCATTACAGCCCCCACAGAGGAATCCTCTGCACCCCAAGGGGTTCGACCCGTTGCTGCATACATAAGGGTTGATCCGGCGGCAAAGTTATCTACTGAAGTTGTGATTTCGCGCCCGAGAAATTGCTCTGGTGCCAACCATGCTGGCGTTCCAGCGACCATTCCTGTCCCAGTTAATGACGTTGCGTCATTAACAAAAGAAATGCCAAAGTCAATTAGCTTCGGCCCCGTTTTTGAAAGCAAAATATTTGAAGGCTTGATATCCCTATGAACCACACCAACGGCATGAACTGATGAAAGTGCGGAAAGAAAACCTTTCGCAAATTCAATCCACTTATCTTCAGACAGGGGTCCTTCTTTTTCTACAAGAACCTTTAAGCTAGGACCATCGACATAATTCGTTGCAATCCAAGCTGGATTCCCATCAATATCAGAGCCAACGATTTCGGCAACAAAGTCACTTTTTACTCTAAGCAAGGTTTCCACTTCACGCGTCAAGCGGGTTCGACTAGCGGGATCCTCTAATAAGAACTCTCTTACAACTTTGATTGCCGCCGCGCGGGTTCCATTGGTGCCCATATAGACAACGCCCATTCCGCCAGCGCCAAGACGGTTAACAATTTGCCATGGCCCGATCTGCTCTGGGTCTCCACTGCGCAACCGTTCCATGCCCTAATTCTGCCATGTCAAACCAGTTGGATTAACTCTTTGACTTTGCCCACCCAGGAGGACATTTAGAGGCAATAAACGACTTCGATAGGGACCCTTTCTTACAAACTATCCTTCTGGACGCCTCTATCTTTGCCTTGGCTTCAGCGGCCTTGGCTGCGGCAGCTTTAGCGATTGCTTTTTCTTTGATCGCTTTCTCTTCGGCCAACTTTGCAGCCAACATTTCTGCGGCAGCCTTCTCTTTAGCCGCCTTAGCTGCAGCGACTTCATTAATCTTTGCTTGTATAGACGGTGAAAAAGTTGAAGAGCAACTTGATTCAGAATACAAGGTACGAACTAGTGCAACATCAAACTCGCCAAGGGGCACATTTCTGTATGGAGGTTGAAATGGCCATTCCATGACACTTTCAAAATCTGATGAAGGTTTAATGTAACCCAAACCAAGGATATGACCGATATCAGACTGAATCGCTTGCAAAAAATTCTCTTTAAATATCAGGAATGCGGAACCATTCTTTAATTCAATGCTTGCGCTACTCCTGAGTGGTTGTGAAGTTTTTACTTCGAAGAGAGTTTCATAATCTAGTTGCAAAACCTGGGTCCATCCAATTCTGATATCAGGATTCGTTAAGGTACTTACTTCCCTAAAACTAATTGAATCTAAAGCCTCATCCCAACTTTGAAAAGCCTCCCTTAGCCAATCGAGTTGCAAGGTTCCAAAACTTCGTTGTACTTTCTTTCCGTTTAAGTCGCCGGAATCTAATGCAACCCATGTAATTACTCTATTTTGACCCGGAGTTGTCCAGGTTGGAGAATCTGAGTTATACCCAAAGTTAAACACTTGATCCAATTTAAACTTGAGACAATTCTCCTGGGCAGATGCGATATCAAAGGTCGGCATGAATGTTAGAAAAAGAGAAATAGATAGGAGTGGCAGAATTCTCTTTTTCATCTCTAAATTATGGTGACCCGACACAAAACAATCAATGGGGTCAAATCCTCGATTTATTGGGCAAAACACCTCCAATTCTCTAATTCAATATAGACGTGGCACTTGTCCAAGTCTAAAATGAGCATCATGAGTGGACTGCGAAAATTTATCACTGCGACTTTAGTTGTGCTCTTTTCAGCTCCACCACTGTTTTTGCCATTACAACTCGCCAAAGCTGAAGCATTCCAAGTATCAACGCTTAGCGGTAGGGGAGGTTCTTCAGTATTTGCAAATCCATCTGGAGTTGCAATTTCACCTGATGGCTCAATCTATGTAGTTGATCAAGACAATTTCAAGATAAAGAAGGTCACTGGAAACACAATTAGTGACTTTGCCACCTCTTCTGCAATCACGTCAGGAAACACAGATGACTCATTTTGTAGTATTTATGTTAAAAATTCGGATGAAATTTTTGTAAGTGATTGCCGTAATTTGAAAGTGTTTAAGTACAACAAGTCCGGAAATTTAATTCGGGCATACGCTGTTAACCTTAACCTCCCTGCAAAGTGTGGTAATTGCCGAGACTGGGGTGGAGGTATAGCCGTTGATACTTTGGGAGGGATTTATCTTTCTGACGAACATAATCACGTAATTATTAGAATAGATGAGAACTCTGGAGCGGCTCGTGTTTACGCCGGAATCGCAGGCAAGAATGGCACCCAAGATGGTGGAATCAGTGAAGCTACATTTAATTTGCCGCGCGGACTAGCGATAGATTTACAGAACAATTTATTGGTAGTCGATCGATGGTCGGAGTCAATACGAAGAGTGAGTCTGCAAGGACAAGTGACTACGGTTGAGAGAAACATGGGGTGTCTCACTGGAGTTTCAATTGATTCAGCCGGTTCCATTATTGCAATTAACGAACGTTACTGTGCGCCAACTATATTCAAAGTAGGCTCTGGAAAAATACTAGAAGACACAAAATCTTTGACTTCAGGAATCCCTGGATACTCAGGGCGCCCGGCCTTTAGTGGAGGCTCTGGTTTATCCGTAGACAGATTCGGTTCCAACCCAACCAATAATATTTATATTTCAGATTGGACGAATCATTCGATCAAGGTTTTTTCAAATACTGGTTCGCTAATTAGGATAATCGGTGAAGAGGATAGTTATGGAGGTACCTATTCTCAAAGCACTTACCCCCTATATGACTTTCCAGTACAAACGTTTTCGTTAGATGATGGTTCTTACCTGGTAGCCGATATGTTCTCAATTAAGCACCTTAGTGCTACTGGCGAGATTCTTCGCACTACAGTTCTAACTCAATCTTGTTGGTATTCCAGTGGAGTTGCATTTACCCCTGACGGAACTTTTTTTTGCACAACAGGAAACATTATTAGAGCTAGATTCTTAGATGGAACGTGGCGAACAATTGGAACTGGGGATGCTGGAAAAAGGGATGGGTCCTCCGCTATCGCCCAATTTGATAGAACAGAAGGTCTCGCGGTTTTCAGAGGGGACCTTTACGTTGGGGATGCAAACAATCGCCAAATTAGAAAAGTTTCTCGAGTTCCCAATACCAAAGATTTTGAAGTAACAACCGTATTGGGTACAGGAGTGTGGACTAGTGCACCGGATATTCAGCCACGAGCAAAAGCAACTTTTGCGTTTCCCGGAAGGCTTGCCATCGACTCTAATGGAAATATCTATATCGCAGACGGAGGAACGGACAGCATCTTTAAGACTTCACTCGTTCAGGAAACAGATGTCACTCGAATTGGTCGTGGTCTTGGTGGATGGCCCGCATCAATGGTCGTAGATAGAGATAATACTATTTATCTGTCGACTTATCCTGGGAGATTTTTTCGAATAAAGAATAACCAAATGTCCTCAATTGGTGGCAGAGGATATGGCAACCAGGATGGAAGTCTTGATAACGCAATTTTTAATAGACCGAACGGTCTCTCAATCAATACGCAGGGGGACCTGATTGTCGCTGACCGAGAAAATCAAAGAATCAAGAAGGTTGCTGTAGGCAACTCACCGGGATTAGTCGTTCAAAGCGCAACAGTTCTCAGTAATTACCTAAAGCAACCTGAGGTAATACCTCCAACTATCGCCGGTCTGAGTTCTGCTCAGGAAGCATCGATTGAAAAGACTTTGGTTGCCAATAACCTAAACGGGCTTATAGCTCGGTACTACCAAGGCACTTCAGCGAAGATTCCTGCTCGTTCCACTGCTGGCTTGCCATTATGCGATGTAGTAATTGAAAAAAATCTAAATTTTGATTGGAGCTACAACCCACTTTCCACCTCTAATGGATGTGGAAAAGAGAATTTTGTAGTTACATACAATGGCTACGTCAAATGGCCCGGATCGGGAAAACAAACTCGAACCTTTTATGCTTCTGTCGATGATGGAATGTATTTAAGGATAAACAATGAAACGATCATTGATAAATGGAGCGATGGCGGAGCAAACGCAACTTGGCCATACAACAAGTCAGGCACCACCACCCTGGAGGGCGGCAAACAATATCCAATTGAAATTTGGTACTACGCCTGGTCGCCACCATCTAGTTTCAAGCTCTATTGGTCCTCAAATCCTGCTACAAGAGAGACAACTACTCCTGTTGAGAGCCTCGTTTTGTCACCTCGAATAGATCCTGCAAGTGATGCAAAAGTTGTCATCAGAAAACCATCTATGCCGACTTTGCCTACAATTACCGTAAATCTCAATTTCATTAATCTCTCGGTAGCAATTCCAAATGGGGTTTCCTCCGCAATTCTTTACTCACCAGAATTTGGTGTCACCAAACAAAAACCAATTTTGGGAACTATTGATGGAGGAAAAGCGAACTTCGAAGTTGCCATAAACTCAAAGTACGCAGGCAAGAAAGGTACTCTTCAAGTAATCAACAGGAACGCTTCTGGAGAATCTGATCCCTTAAAGATTCCAGTTACAGCACCGAAGGTTAAGTCAAAACCGGCGCCAGCGAAAACTTCTACGCCTAAACCCCAAGCGCCTGCTCGCTTTCCAGAGGTAACATGCCTGAAAGGTGCAGCCAAGCGCGTATTTGAGGGCACCACTTGTCCCCCTGGATATACGAAGGGCTAACGTTTCTTAACAAGAGCTAGAAAGCACATCAAAAGGTAAACAAGTGACATACCAATTACGATTGTCGCGCCTTGCGATAAAGTTGAAACTATCGCTTCCCAACGTTGCAACAAATCTGGGTCTGAAATTTTCGAAATAGTAACAAGATCAACAGTTGCTGCCAAAGAATTCATGGACCAATAACTTGGAACAAATGGGGAGATAATTGCGATCAGGCCCTCATTCTTCCCAGGTAGAGCTCCAGAAAGAACAACCTGACCCATTGTGATTCCAACCAATATAGGCATTGCTTGCTCGGTTGAACTCAAAATTGCTGAAATCAACAGACCTAAGCACATTGAAGCAAAACCAAGAAGAACAGTAAGTAAAAGAATCTCCAGAAATCCGTTTCCAATTCTTAAACCAGTTTCAGGAACGGGACGATTAAACAAAACGATTGAAGTAAAAATTACTGACTGAATCGAAGTGACAACTCCAAGAACCAGAACTTTTGACATCAAGTAGGTACTAGATCGAATTCCCACGCTCTTCTCGCGCAATCGAATTGGATCTTCTTTAATGATCTCCTGAATTGCCGTTGAAAGGCCAATAAAGACAGTTCCTAAAATGAGAACCATTAAATTCGATCTTGCAATTGGATTTAGAAAAACTCCATTTTTCGCAGGCAAGCCGGGTCCAAGCCCTAGCTCCCCTGCAGTTGCATAGCAAATCAACCCAATCAAAATAGGAATTGCAGCAAGTAAGCCTAAGTAATACTTATCGGAAGAAATAACCCGTAGGTATCTCGAACTTAGAGTAAATAATTGGCGAACCCAAGACTGCTTCTTTATTTTCTCCTGTGGCAACTCTGTCGTTGGGGAAATAACGCCAGATCGTTTTTTGTTTGACAGAAGTAGCGCTTCGGGGCTCGATAGCATTCTAAATACTTCAGCCCAACTATTCTTTCCAAGCGCAGTAAAGACTGTTGATGATGGTCCCGCATAAGCTATACGCCCACCAGATGCCAATAAAATAACATTGTCGCAAAAGTTTAAATTATCAACCGAGTGTGTAACTAAAACTACCGTTTGGCCGTCATCAGCCAATTTTCGCAGTGTTTCCATTACGTGCGCATCAAGCCCTGGATCAAGTCCTGAAGTTGGTTCATCCAAAACTAGAATTGAAGGCTTGGTTAGGAGTTCTAGGCCAATACTTGCGCGCTTTCTTTGTCCACCTGAAAGCTTATCGATCCGCAAATCTGCACGTGGAGTCAGTTCTAATTTCTCCATAACCTCATCAACACGTTCCTGACGTTCGGATTTAGAAGTATCGCTCGGGAATCGCAGGGCGGCACCGTAACTAAGCGCTTGCTTAACCGTTAAACGAGTATGCAAAATATCAGCCTGTGGGACTAAGCCAATCCGCTGACTTAAATCTCCATATTCCTTATGTAAATCTCTTCCACCAATCAAGATCTGACCTTGGGTTGGATTTGTTCTACCGGTTATTGCATTAAGTAACGTTGATTTACCAGCACCAGATGGACCCACAATAGCTGTCAAAGAGCGAGGCCCGAGGTGAAAGTTAATGTCTTTCAATAGCTCCCTGTCGCCCACCGAAAAGTGCAATTCCTTGGCAACGATATCGATTCCTTCAATTCCAATCGGACTTTCCAAGCCATCAGAGGTAAATCTTCGGGTAACTCCGCCAATTGAAATCAAGTCACCAATTTCAATTTCGCGTCTTTTCACAGCAACCCCATTAATAAATGTTCCATTAGCTGATCGAAGATCTACAAGATCAAATCCACCTTTGTCATTTTGAACTACTTCAGCATGGAATCGCGAAACAGTTAGGTCATCTATATGCCAATCGTTAGATTCATCTCTACCGATTCGAATTCTTTGTTGTAGTCTAATTCGGGCAGTAAAGTCATCATGTTTTTCAAAGAAACCTTCGAGTGATGAGGCAACTAATGTCTGATCTGCTTTTGGAGTTTGAACCTTCCGATTTCCCTCTTTACTCTTTTTTCCTCCAAGCTGAAGAGGGTGAAGTCTGATTTCCTGACCAGAGTCTCCGCCTAGAAAGATAGAAATCTGGTCGAATATTTCTAATTCACTAAATGGCTTTCCTTCATAGAAAGTTCCATTTGATGAATCAAGGTCTGTTGCACGCCAATTATTTCCGGTGAATTCGAGACGGAGATGGGTGCGAGAAACCTTAGATCCCATAACTTGGATGTCTGCAGACTTGTCCCGGCCAATAACAAATGGCTTCCCAGGATTCACGACGGTTGATCCGCCATCCCAATCGATGAGGAGTTTCATAGCTGAATACTTCCTGTTCTTTAAGAAAGCGTAAAGCCTTTCCGCTATGTTTCGTCGAGAAAGACTTACCCTTCAAATCCTTGTGGAGCTAACTCTACGATAGGGAATGTTTGGGCTCACCTGATTCTCCGCTCAAAATGAGAAACTACAACATAGGAACAAACCCTTAAATGTTGAATATGCTCAAGTTTCTGATCGTGAATTCAATGTTGGGTCACCTGCCTTGGTTTTAGTAATGGCTGGCTTATAGCCTGTCAGAAGGACGGTCACTTCTTTTTATATCCAGGAGGACAAGTTGGCTTGACGGCAGTCACCTTCTTCGTCAGTTTACCTTTGATACAAGTGATTGTTGTTTTCTTAGTTGCAGCAATTCTTGCCTTTGCTTCTGCTTCAGCTGCTGCTTTGTCTGCGGCAGCTTTGGCTTCTGCCTCCTGCTTAGCCTTTAGCTCCGCAGCTGCCACTGCTTCTGCCTCCTGCTTAGCCTTTAGCTCCGCCGCAGATTTGGCTTCTGCTTCCTGCTTGGCCTTTAGTTCCGCAGCTACCTTATCGGAACCAGAAAATGTGATGGTAAACGACGATGAGGCAAATGTGTCCAGGCATCGTAATGGGGAACTATTCCACTCACCACCTACAACTTTGGTACACGCAAATTCTGGGAGAATTGCTCGGTAGGGCGAATCAAATCTGAAGGGGGTGAGAATAGTATCTGGCTGATTTGATTTGATTGGTGCAGGAGTACCATCGCCTCGAGAAACAAATTGCTTATATCTTCCGGCGATATCTCTTACGATAATTGAGTTAACTGTGTTCGTGCCCTCGCAGGGAAAGAAATTCTTATTTGAGCGCACAGGAATATCTAGACTGTAAAACTCGATAAACCAGTCATCAGAGGGTGTGCGTGATTTTAGTCCAGCAAGAACTTTTAAGTCACCTTCACCGCCGGAATATTGAGTGTTACCAATTGAAATCCAAATTCCATCCCAATTTGGGGCTTGATTCGAAAGTGATTGGCATAGATTTTCGATAGTTGAGACTGGTCCAAATAATCTAAAGCCAAATCCTGCAAGAGAATTTCGGTGAACTTTAACTTTTAGACTTACGTTTATGGTCACGGGGTACTGTTTTTTGCCAGACGCATCTGTTTCGACATTTACAATTGGCTTAATTGCAACATCTTGAATGATTGGCATATAGAAATCCTTGAAGTCCGGTTCCCCGGCACTCGCACTTAAAGGAGATGATGCAAGTATTAAAGTGAGGATTACTGATAGGACTCGGCTGGTTTTCTTCATGCCAAATTCTAAACCGCCAGTTGAGAGATTCAAATCATTAGCCCAACATTTCTTTCGATAAGGTTAGCAAGTGGTCAGATCTCTTTTCGTATCAGCACTCAAAGTTAGTTAGAGAATCAGCAATTTTGAGTATTTCGGAGAATTCATAGCTACCGTAGAACTAAGTTCGAATTGCAACCTGAATTAAAGGTGGCAACGGCGGTCCTAACTGTATTGATGTCGCCTGTGTAACCGCGACCTCCCCAACCTACCGCTTGAGCATATTGGATGATTATGTATTGCGCATTACTTAGAACTCCATATTTGGCATCAAGACGCGCTGCTTGAGAAATACTGAAAGAAGCTTCCTGAGCTGAAACAAATGCAGAGTTATAAGAACTTCCACTTGTGTTCTGAAGCCGAACTATCGCTGACGGGAATGCCTTACACCCTTTAGATGCTAATGAGTCCGCTTCGGAAATAGTTTTACTTGGACTCGGCTTAGATTCGGAGCTTGAATTTGCAGTCGATGAATTGTTCAAAGATACCCAAATATATTTCTTATTTACAAGCAGGCAAGCAAATTTGATATTGCCTGATGTTTTAGTTAAACCTGGCTGCGAACAAGTAGTTCCTGCAATAGAGCTTTTTGGCTGAGGAGCAGGAGAGGTACTTTTCGAACTTGCTAACGTGGTTTTTGATGGATTGGCTTTTTTCTGAGCAAGAAAAACGGCCAACGCTGAATTAATTTCGTTTTGCGCTGACAAAAAATAACTCTTGGCCTCCGTCAACTTTCCCTTCTGGCTTTCATAACTTGTCAATGCAGAGCGCCAGGAAGCTAACGCGTTTGTATATGACTTTTTTAAATTTGGAGATAAATTTGAATCACTTAAATCAATTAGAAGGTTTGAAATCTTGGCATTAACATCTGTAATTTTTTTGTCTAGTATTGAGATTTGAGTATCCACTACTTTGACTCCGTTTGAAACGTCAACTTGGGTCAGAATTCCGTCCATTGACGCTAGCGAGTAAGCGCTATCGATTAAATCGAATAATTTGTCGAGCTCTTTAATCCCTGTGTTAATAACCTTAGTTTCAAAATTCTTAGAATTGCCAATAGTAGGGTTAAAAGAAATAGCAGATGCAACGGGACTCAAGCTTATGACTGATAGAGCCACAGCTAACACGGTTTGGACAATAAACCTCAACTTAAGACGTCGGTTATGGCTCATATTCTCATCTTAGACCTTTTCTCAATTCATATTCATATGAATCTTAGAAATGAGTGGTCAAAGTTTCTCAAATGTGAGACCTAGTGTTGGTATATCAGTCAGTTCATTTGGTTGACTCGAAAGTTCCGTCGTTAAAAGAATTGCATCGGGCAGCCGAACTTTCTCACGGGGAATTCAAAAAGCCATATGCGCTCCCAACTTAATTGCATTGACTAATTAAATAGCCTTGCCTTGTAAACGCTGGCCCATGATCCCTGCAACCTTTAGCCACTTTGCAACCTGTGCATCGCTAAAGCCATCTGCGTTCATGACATACAGACCTGTGAACATGTCGCCGTTGAACTGATAGAAACCCAGCAATGTACGAGCACGCACACCTGTATCAATTACGGCGTGAACAAATACACGATTTCCTTCAGAAACCACACCTGTAGGAATAGCGGTTAGCTTCTTAAACTCATAAGGAACCAATGTGTCTGTTGAATCCTTGTACCCCTTGTCGATCTGACATTGATCTAAAACCTTTACTAACTCTTTAAGTGCAGCACTAGCCGCTGCTGCAGATGAGTAACGAACAACCTCTGTAGATAGGAATGAGA
>JACCDK010057568.1_pt1 | contig 11224 bp, 7 predicted proteins | sample 7445871 | NCBI WGS metagenome assembly JACCDK01 (sample SAMN15323436, study PRJNA562643) | freshwater metagenome | isolation source: river surface water | place: USA:Blue River Watershed | collected 2017-08-15
CAAGGAAACTGTTTGGAATTTTCTGCCGACTCCACAGCAGTTCGTTTGCTTGATTCTGCATGCCAACTAGACTTAGGATCCTTAGGAAAGGGATTTGTAGCACAACGCGTATTGGATGAATTAAAGAGAATGGGATTTCCCTACGCGCTCGTTGACGCTGGAGGAAAAATTGTCATGACAAGTCAAAACCCTTCTGATTTACCTTGGCAAGTGGGCATTGAAATGCCTATTTCTAACACGTTACTACCTGAGACCTTTTCACTGAAATATGTCTCCATGGCAACAAGTGGAAAAACGTATCAATCCATGCAATTGGGTGAGGTAACCTATTCACATGTAATTGATCCCAGAACAGGAATGGCGCTAACTCATTCACGATCAGCGACTGCAATTGCAGAAGATGGGACATTGGCCGACTGGCTTGCCACAGCCGCGACGGTTATGACTGTGCAAGAAATTCAAGAATTATTAGTAAAATTGATACATGTTCGCCTGCTGGTTTTTGAAAATGAATCCGGTGAACCTAAAATCCTATTCAACTATAAACTATTACCACATGAGGCGTCTCGTCTTCATTAGTCTGTTTTTTTCGAATGCAATTATTGCGCAAGGATTGAAATCATACCAACAAGCTATCCCACAAACGCGTGTTTCATTCGATATGATGGCGATTCCTGCTGGAAATCTAAGCATTGGTCAGTCAAAAAAAATACAGATTCCTGCTTTTTGGATGGGCAAAACGGAGGTAACCTATGATGAATATCAATTATTCTTTGAAGAAGCACGTGACCCAGAACCTAAACCTCCAAAAGAAGGCCCAGATGCGATCACTAGACCGAGTCCGCCCTACATTGATTTTACTTTAGGCATGGGAAAAGTGGGTGGATTTCCGGCCAATTCCATGCAACAATATGCCGCAATCATGTATTGCAAGTGGCTGTATACAAAAACAGGCATTTTTTACCGACTACCCACAGAACTTGAATGGGAATACGCATGTAAGGCAGGCGCTGAAATCTCTGCGGAGAAACTGGCAGAATATGCTTGGTTTCAAGGTAATTCAAACGACAAATACCATCAAGTTGGCCTAAAAAAACCAAACGCCTGGGGTCTCCATGACATGCTAGGGAATGTATCTGAATGGGTGTTGGATCACTTTGATTCGACTGTCGACCCTTCAAAAACAAGTCCCGTTTTTATAGACAAATATGCAGATGCAGTTGTTCGAGGTGGGAATTATCAAGATCCGGCCAATCGCGTTCACGCTTCTTTTCGAATGGCAGCAGATCCGATTTGGAACCGTCGGGACCCACAAATACCGAAAAGTATCTGGTGGAATGCGGATGCACCTTTTGTAGGCTTCCGTATCATGCGACCAGCCAAACAACCTTCCGCACAAGAAATTAAATCATTTTTTGAAAAATACTTATAAACTAAACCTCTATCAAACGAATGAAAAATACAAGACGAGATTTTGTCAAACAAACTGGCTTAACGGCTAGTGGCATCATTTTAGCGCCCTGGGCAGCTAGTGCATTTTCAGGCCAAAGTTTGGTTAATGACACCCTTAAAGTGGCCCTAATAGGTTGCGGAGGTCGCGGAACTGGCGCCATCACGCAAGCATTAAGCACGAAAGAAAACATTCAATTAGTGGCAATGGCGGATGTATTTCGCGATCGATTAGATGATTGCTATGGAAATTTGATGAAATCTCGTGAGAAGGATGCTTCAACAAAAGCAATTCCAATCAGACAAAAGGTAGATGTTCCCGAGGATAGAAAATTCGTTGGGTTTGATGCCTACAAAAGAGCAATGGAATTAGCGGATGTGGTGATTTTAACGACCCCTCCAGGATTTCGTCCCATGCACTTCGAAGAGGCCGTAGCGCAAGGAAAGCAAATATTTATGGAGAAGCCCGTGGCAACGGATCCAGCTGGAATCCAACGAGTTTTGACGGCAGCCAAAATTGCCAAACAAAAGAAATTAAACGTTGTCGTAGGTCTTCAACGTCACTATCAAAATTCGTATCGGGAGATCATGAAACGCATTCAAGATGGTCAAATCGGCGATGTGGTTTCAGCGTCTTGTTGGTGGAATAACGACGGCGTTTGGGTTAAACCACGTAAAGAGGGTCAAACGGAAATGGAATATCAGTTACGAAACTGGTACTACTTTAATTGGATTTGTGGTGATCATATCACGGAACAACACATTCATAACATTGATGTCATAAACTGGGTGAAGAATGGCTATCCGGTACGCGCACGCGGAACAGGTGGCCGTGAGGTACGTAAAGGAAAAGATTTTGGTGAAATTTTCGATCACCACATCGTCGAATTTGAATATGCGGATGGAACAATTTTAAATAGTCAATGTAGGCATATTCCAGGCACCTGGGCCAAAGTGGATGAGCATGTTATTGGCACAAAAGGCAAAGTACATTTTGATGCGGCAAAGATCTTGGATCATAAGGGAAATGTTCAGTTTGCCTTTGACAAAAAGACAAAGGAAAACAACCCTTACCAAACGGAACACGATGAATTATGGGCAACGGTAGCCGCAGGGGATTACAAGTATGCGGATGCAGAAAATGGCGCTTATTCAACAATGACCTCTATTTTAGGGCGAATGGCAACCTATTCTGGTCAAGTAATCGAGTGGGATAAAGCAATCAATTCTGGCATCAACATTGCGCCATCTCGATTTGCGTGGGATGCGGACATGCCTTCCAAGCCGGATGCCAATGGCTTGTATACTGTTGCGATTCCGGGAAAAACAAGCTATTTTTAATTGCTTACGGCACGTTGAAGTAAACGTCAACGTGCCGTATTTTAGTGCTATAAAATTTCAAAAACGATTCACCCTAATGGATTTAAATTCTTCCGGTTCGACTAAAATCCCCAATGCCTATGAGGCATTTCTAAAAGATCAAATTGACTTAAAGCCTCTTTTAGAATCTCGCGAAAAAACGGCTGATGTTAATAAAACATTAAACAAATACACCGGAGAATTTGGGTATAAGCAGAAAAGGCATCTACTCAACAGGGTGTTAGTGGGCTATGCAGATCGCCACATGAAGGATTTGGATGGCTTGAGTTTAGATCAGGCCATTGATTTGATTTTCAAAAAACCTGAATTAGGAGAGCCCGTCAATAATTATTACCACGATTTTCCACCAGAGGAATACAAAAAAAAATATCTAGTTGACGATGTCAAGCCCGGTGCACCCTTCATCAGCAAAGCACTTTCACGCGATGAAAGACCAGGGTTACCAGCGGAGTTTGCCGGAACGGAAAGACAAAGCGCTTACGACTCGTGGACCTATGCGAATTTCTATTCCCAGCCAACTACCGTAGCAGGAAGATTATTTTTATTTCTGCATACACTTACTCCCTACAAAGAAGATAATGTGCGTATTAAAGCACTTTATTACAGCCATAAACTAACCTATGATGGCGCGTGGAGGAATTACAAAGACTACATTTATGATGTGACGCTGTCCGATAACATGTTGTATTTCCTCAATTTAAAGTTCAGCAAGAAGGAAGCTCCAGATGAAAATTTTGCTCGCGAAGTACAAGAATTATTCACCGTAGGTAAAAGACCCTTTTCTAAATTTACAGAATCCGATGTTAAAGCAGCTGCTCGACTATTGGTCGGCTGGGACTCCCTATATATAGAAAATTTAACTGACGAGGGCTATGTGACTAAAAACAATTACAATGAGAACAATCACGACACGGGAGATAAACAATTTTCTAAATTTTATGGCAATCGACTGATTAAAGGAAGATCGGGGCCTGATGGAGGAAAGATTGAATTAAAAGAATTTTTTGACATGATTTTCGAAACAGATGAAGTAGCTATTTACTTATCTAGAAGATTGGTTCAGTTCTTTGTGTACCCCGTTTTGAATGATTATGTAGAGGAAAATATCATCAAGCCCCTCGCTGTTGTTTTAAGAAAAAGTAATTATTCACTTGTCGAGGCCCTGAAAGTCCTTTTACAAAGTGAATATTTCTTTTCCGAAGAATTTTACAATGCCATGATCAAATCTCCTATGGAGTATTCCATGGGCTTGTTAAAGGAATTTGATTTATTAAAAGGCCATTTGACCCGTTACGATAATAATGTGATCTACAATTCATTTTTCGTTGACGATAAAAAACAGTTTGCTTCCAAATATTTTGATTCAATCTATTTATCCTACCGCGTTTTTAAGGAAATGAAGTTTGACTCTATTGGGAGACAAGGGTATTCATTTGGAAGTCCTCCGAGCGTATCTGGTTGGCAGGCCTATTACCAAGAACCTGTGTATGATCTGATTTGGATCAATTCGGATTCGATTAAAAGGAGAAAAGAGTTAGCCGAAAGAGTTGTTAGAAATGGCTTTGGCTTAGAAGATCGGACCCAATTGCGTTTTGATCTGAATGTATTGTTGAAGAAAACCAAGGATCCAAGTAATATTAATTTATTTATTCGAGATTTAGCCAAGTTGATGACCGGGGTCGATATAAATGAAAAAGCATTTACAAGAATTAAAAAATCAATACTGGGCGATAATTTACCTGATTATTATTGGGCAGATGCGGTTAGATCCTTTCAAAATAGTCCTAATTATGATAATTATAACACCTTATTTGGTCGAGTAGGACAAATTTTATCGCAAATCTTTGACTTAAACGAAACACATGTTTTTTAGATGAAGAGAAGAGACTTTATTCACAATTTTTCACATGCGCTTGCCGCAGGTGCCATACTTCCCAATTTTAATTATTGGGAAGCCTCTAAAAAATATGCACTTTTAGGAAATACGGTAGATCCGGGTAAAATATTAATCGTATTGAATCTAAGTGGGGGCAATGACGGGCTTAATATGATTACGCCGATGGACCAATATGCAAACTTAGATAAGGTTCGTCCTCATGTGCTCATACCGGAAAAGAAATTAATTCAACTAGGTAAGAATGATTTAGCCTTTCATCCAGAATTCAAGGACATGAAGGTTCTTTTTGATGAAAAAAGAATGAAAATTATTCAAAACGTCGGATATCCTACTCCCGATTTTTCGCACTTTAGATCCTCCGATATTTGGCAATCTGCTTCCGATTCTAACCAATTTGTTACATCGGGTTGGTTAGGCAGATTAGCTGAACATGAGCACCCTGAATTCCCAGAAGCATATCCCAACAGTAAGTATCCGGACCCTTTAGCTGTAGAATTGGGCTATTCAAATTCATTATTATTAACAGGCGTAAATTCTTTTCCTGGATTTATTCCGGGTAGACCCGAAAACATAAATAATATTATCAATGAATTTGATAATTCTTATCCGGAAACATACGCAGGAGATAAATTAAATTACATACAGATCATTGCCAAGCAATCAAATTTGTATAGTTCTGTGGTTAGAGATGCCTATATAAAAGGAAACCATTCTGTTCAATTTCCAAATGGCGACTTGGGTGGTCAATTTTATCAGTTGAGTCGATTGATTCGCGGAGGATTAAATACACGGATTTACCACGCAACCACGGGTGGTTTTGATACCCATGATTCTCAAGTGTCTCCAGATGACCATACGCAAGGACAACATGCCAATCTCCTCAAAAATGTGAATGATTCGATCATCGCGTTGATGAAATGTTTGGATCAAACCGGTGATTCAGACCGAATCATGTTAGTAACTGTCTCCGAGTTCGGCAGAAGAATCGTTTCACGTTCAACCGGCGGTACTGACCATGGGACGGCCTTTCCGATGATGATTTTTGGGAATAGTTTAAATGCAAATGTTCTCGGCAAAAACCCAAAAATTGATCCAAAAATAACCTGGGAAGACAATTTGGAGGCTGAATTCGATTTTAGACAAATTTATGCTTCGGTGATTGAGCAATGGTTAGGGGGTGATGATGCCGCATTAAAAGATGTGCTAACCAAGGCTTATAATCAAGTAGGCCTTACCAAAGCCTACGCAGATGATGACCAAGATGGTGTTTTAGACCGAGAAGATAAATGCCTCAACACGCCTATGGGTGCGATGGTTGATACAAATGGTTGTGAGGTATTTTCTTTGGCACCAGATACTTTTTCCGTGGTGGCAACTTCTGCCTCCTGTATTGGTCAAAAAAATGGAACAATAACTGTTAGCTCTGCCAACAAGAATTATGCATACACGATATCCGTTGGCAATGTAAGTGCAGGTGTTTTAAATAAGGCAAATAACTACTCCCAAAAAATAGAAAATCTGGCCGTAGGCGCTTATTCAGTTACCATTCGCGTAGAGGGTACGCCAACCTATGAACGCAAGTACGAGATTAAAATAGGAGAACCACAGGCACTTAATGCGAGTACGATGGTAGATGCTGAAACTGCCAGTTTAAAAGTAAATCTCAAAGGGGCAGAAAACTATTACATTAACCTGAATGGAATATCTACTGAAACCTCTGATTCACGAATCAATCTTCCATTGGTCAAAGGATTAAATACCTTAAGAATTACAACCAGTAAAGACTGTCAGGGAGTATACAATCAAGAAATATTTTTGTCTGAAGAAACGAACATCTTCCCTAATCCAACGTTAGGACCCGTCAAAATTTACATTCCAGGTAGCGACACGCAAGTAGAAATAATAATCAATTCAATTAATGGGGTATCACAGTTTCAAACGAAACAAAATATACCCATTAGCCGGATGTTAGACTTAGATTTAAGTCAATTAACCACGGGCACTTATTTAGTCAAATTGAATGGTCCAACAGTTCGATCTACTAGCAAACTGATAAAGTTATAATCTATGAGAAGCCATTTATACCTATTACTTATCTGCATTTTGATGTATGGATGTTCCAAAACGGAAGCCGTGGAGCCTGCACCACCCGCTCCCGTCGCACCTGCACCCATACCTGAAATTGGAGAACTCAATTTAGAACTTCCTGAAAACAATAAGAATTGTGAAACTGGAACCATTGCTTCGGACAAAGCAGATATTGAATTCAAATGGAAAGCAGCGGCCAATGCAACTAAATATGAGATTCAAGTAACCGATGTACTAGACAACAAAACAACTAAATATTCAGATATAACAGGTACCTCGAAAACCATTTCATTGGTTCGAGGAAAGACATATACGTGGAATATGATTGCTTCTAATGCTGGCAGTAAAACGGTATCATCTGCTCAATGGAAGTTTTATCTTTCCGGCGACGGGAAAACAAATCGAGCACCTAATTCCGCAAAAGCCATCTATCCTGTACCTGGGTCTACGATTAATTTGAATAGCGGCGGGGCAGTCAAATTTGAATGGTTGGCAGAAGACGCCGACAAAGATGTCCTTAGCTACTCGATCCGAATCGACACCTTAGATAAAAATCAAAAATTATCGGGTAATTCGTTTGATACGAAAAGTCCTTTACATGAAATCAAATTGCCTATTGGCAAAATTTACTACTGGTATGTTATCGCAAATGATGGATCAATTTCCACCAAATCGGATGTATTTAGTTTTAAATTAAAATAAGTTTCGAAAGCCTATTTAAGACGCGCTTGCTGGAACTTTTTTAATCGCATCGCTTCCTTGTAAACGAAAAAATAAGCGGGTTCCATTCGGTATTGACTAGCCGCCAATATGGGCAATGTAGCTCGATCAATCGAATCCCGAACTAACTGTTGATCCGCAATTTTCATCCAAACAGTCCAGTAATGAGGATTTAACTTATTTCCATAAACCTTTTCATAGACAGAGGGCCAAACTTTTAATCTGTGATTGATCGAAATCAATTGTTTTAAATTCTCAGAAATCAACACAGAGTCCTTTGGTAAAACATATGAATTCTCAAACAACTCACGTTCTAAGAACAACTTATTTCTTTTGTCTTGGGGCGAAACCTTGACTAAATCAAACAGTTTTACATACCCCAGTTCTTTCGAAATTTTGCCATTTCGTTCTGCGACTTGATGTTTAAATTCCTTCTTATTCAATCCGTCAGGCAAGTCAAAATATTCATATACCACATATGCTGGCAATCTGCATGAAGTAAATGCCAAAGCCAATGCAACATAGAGAATTGAATTTTTCAACTTCAATTAATTTTTATTTTCAAACAGCTGATTGAATACCATCTTAAATGTATGGTGTGTCTGACCTCTAAACGTTACCTCTGGCCCATAAACGAACAAATTCCCTTTGCCCACTTTCGCTTGAAAAGCAGCAATGCCATCTTGTAAGTATGTCTGACCAAATGCCCAACCACTCCGTAAGGTTTTATCAGATGCATACCAAGCCAATGGAATTATGTCACCATGCGCAACAGCCTCCGCAGATAATTTAAAGACAGGACTCGCACTGAAATAAACATCCGCTTTAGACGTCATACCCCAGTTGGCCTCCACCCCATTATCCACCGCAACTTGCATCACACTGCCTGGAATGTAAAATTTCTCACCAGGCAAGTCACGCTCTTTTCCTGCAACAACTTCAACCAACGCATTCTTCACAGGTAGATTTAAATGATAGGCTAAATTTGAGCTTGAGCCTATCGTGATAATATCTCCTCCCTCTTCTAAAAAAGCACGCAAGGCTGGAATAGATTTAGCGGCAGTTATTTTTCCTAAAGTCTCTCTATATTCTTCAGGAATATCAGCCTCCACAGGTTCTTTACTCGAGTACTCATTTGACGCCTCCGGTTTTAAGCCTGGAATGGCACGCGTAACAAAAATGATTGCATCAAATTTGGAACGAAGATTTCCTTTGTCGATTTCTTTGGCAAACACCAATTTGAAATCGAAATGATGTTGTTCCAAAATCCATCGCAACCAGCCCGAAGGCATCGATCCGCCATATACATCCCAGAGACCAATGCGCTTAGATCCTATTTTTTTAGAATCCTGTTGGGGAAGATTGGCTACCGATGTAATTTTCACCGCCGCCTTTTCCATGATGGCAGCAACAGCCGAACTATGTTTTACCCAAAAAGCATCCTTTGTTTTGGTTACTTCAATGCCCGCTTTCAGCAGGTCATTTAACAACGTAAAGGACGCATTATCAGCAGTTGGGAAAGAATAGAAATTAGCCACCTCAAACGCTGGACTAGCAAATTGCAGTTGGCCATACGGAACCGTTTCCAACGGTGCTTGCAAGTCAGTCAATATGCGGTCGAATTGAATTCCCATGGTGAATGCAGGCGTCCAACCAGCCGAATCGTAGGGACGAACAGGAGGGCCACCTGGGTATTGGAAATCATTGGGGTGATCTTGTGGCTCAAACATATCTATCACATGTGGTCGGAAAGCCTGATTTGTCATAACTACATACGACCCTTTCGGATATTTCTTGCCGTTAACTTCAAAAGCTTTAGTCGCTTTCTCTACACGAATACCACTTTTAATCAGAATATTAATAAAAGCCAAATGAGTGGTGGATTGATCCGCTGTAACGATGTAGGCGCGAGCATCGCGCGTTTCTGGATTTTTATAAACGACACTAAATAAACTATCGCTTTTAGTCTTGAGATTATTACCTGCGATACTAGTCAACTTCTCTACTTTATTGGGAGATAAGGTCCAATAATCTTTGGATCCAAGCTCAATCGACTTCCGACCCATTTTATAAATATTCATCAACACCTCTTCGCGATACCGTGTGGCATAATTCAACACTGCATAATTTAATGAAAGCGAATAGTCGATGGAATTTTTGAACAACCATTTACGAGGTGTAATTGGAAAAGGTGTCGCCGAATTTGGAATCAAGCGACTCGGAACCAAGGGGATTGTTTTGGGAGTAGGATCACCAATTATCTCAGTCAAAAGACCAATAATGTTGTGGTAATAAGCTGTTGTGCGAAGTCCTCCATTCCACCAAGTCGAATAAACGGATCCTGATTTCATGGTATATCCCGGCTTATCTTCGGCATTTAAACGGGAACTCATTGCAGCGCCTAAGGCATCAATACCTGTAACCAACAACGGATCATAGACATAATTAAACGGATCTCGGTAAGGAGGCCCAGCTACAACAGTTCCTTCTGGCCCCGTTTGATGATGATTATAAAGAATCTGGGGCATCCATTCGATGTATTGTTGGCGCGACATATTCGCCGACTCGCTCATATTCATCATGTAGAAATCACGATTATTATCGTGGCCAATGTATTTTTCATACAGCCTAGGCAAATGTTCGTTGGCACGTTTAAGCGTATCTGGATGACGCATATACCAGTTGGAAACTAACTCCTGCCCATCCGGATTTGCGTGTACAAAAAGGATGATGGTATTTTCTAAAATACGTTTCGTTTCCTCATCGGTACGCGTCGTAAATTGATAAATGGATTCAATCCACTGATGAATACCTACCGTCTCTGTGGCATGTAAACCACCATCGATCCAAACTACGGCTTTCCCTTCTTTAGCTAACGCTTTCGCTTCTGATTCACTGAGATCTTCTGCTCGTGCGAGGCGTTGAGAGATAGCTTTATATTTGGCTAGATTCTTGATATTTTTAGGATCAGAAACGATGACCATATATTGGTTTCTTCCCTCTTCCGTTTTGCCAATGGATTGTAATTTAACGCGAGGGGAAGCTTTGGCAACTTTCTTTAAATAAGCTTCTGTTTGCGTAAAAGTGGCTAAGTGATAATTGTCACCGATGGAAAATCCAAAATGTGATTTAGGACTGGGCACTTGGCCAAAAATGATGTGGGATACAAATAATAGAAGTAAAGCTGTTTTTTTCATAGTGTTGATGCAGGTATGATTTAAAGATAAATAAAATCATTTAAAAACCTGACTGGAATTGGCCATCAACATGCTGAAATTGAAAAATTAGACCTAAAAAAAAGCCTCTAACATGAGAGGCTTTTTCAGTAAACTACTAAACAACTTATTTTTCAGGAACTCTATTTAAATGGTCTAACCGAATCGTGTTACGTAATTGACTCGCTTTCTTATTTAATTCGGCCAATTTCGTTTGTCCCTTACGTTTTGCATTGCGCTCATCTTGGTGCGTATAATATTGCAAACGTGATTTATCAGGAAGAATCATCATATACGTATTATTTGGATAACCATCCACCGCTTTATACATGATATAATTGTACGAAATACCAAGTGCTTTATCTTCTGCGTTCGCTTGCTCTATTAATTTTTCGTATTCAGCCATCTTATCGAACGGAACAGTAAAGAGTACCACCTTCCGGAAATCGTAGTTCTCCACTTTAAAATCAGGAAC
>JACCDK010773549.1_pt1 | contig 11221 bp, 12 predicted proteins | sample 7445871 | NCBI WGS metagenome assembly JACCDK01 (sample SAMN15323436, study PRJNA562643) | freshwater metagenome | isolation source: river surface water | place: USA:Blue River Watershed | collected 2017-08-15
TGCTGATAATGAAATTAAAATTATAGGTACAAGACATGGAGAAAAATTATATGAAACTCTTTTAACAAGAGAAGAGATGGCAAAGTCGGAAGATCTTGGTAATTATTATAGAATATTACCAGATGATAGAGATTTAAACTACGGCAAATATTTTACCGAAGGTGAAGAGCATATTGCTACTTTTGAAGATTATCATTCTCATAATACTGAACAATTGAATGTCGAACAAATAAAAAAGAAACTTATAAGTCTTGATTATATTCAACAAGAGCTATTAAATTACAAACAATGAAAATTTTAATTTTAGGTGGTGATGGAATGCTAGGGCATCAATTATTAAATTCTTTTAAAGAGAAATTTGAAGTAAAAGTTACGCTGAGAAAAAACATAAACGAATATACTAAGTATAAAATATTTACAAATGATAATGCTTTTGATCAAGTAGATGTTCGTGATTTTGAAAAACTAGCTAGTGTAATTGAAGCGTTCAGGCCTAATGTACTTATTAATGCGGTAGGAATAGTTAAGCAACGTAAAGATGCTAAGGAGATCATTCCTAGTTTAGAAATAAATGCCCTTTTGCCCCATAAAGTGTCTCTTGAATGTGGAAAATATAATACAAGAGTTATCCATATAAGTACGGATTGTGTTTTTTCTGGAAAAACAGGTATGTATGATGAACAAAGTTTTGCAGATTCAGATGACATTTATGGTCGCACAAAATATTTAGGTGAACTTTCATTAAACAATTGTTTAACATTGAGAACATCCATAATCGGAAGAGAATTATCCAGACATAATAGCTTGTTGGATTGGTTTTTGGCACAAAGTGGAACTATTAAAGGCTTTAAAAATGCAATATTTTCAGGTTTTACTACAATTGAATTAGCTAGAATTATCGAAATGATGATTTTAAAATATCCCGAAGCATCAGGAACATATAATGTATCCAGTGAACCAATCAATAAATATGATTTACTTAAAATGATTTCAGAAGTACTGAATCATAACATTGAAATTGTTGCGGACGAAGCATTTTTTTGCAATAGGAGTTTATCTTCAGAATTATTTCGAAAAAGCTTTAACTACACTCCCCCATCTTGGTTATCAATGATCTCTGAATTAAAATAATTTACTACAAAAATGAAAGTAATTACAATTGTTGGAACACGTCCCGAAATAATTAAATTAAGCTGCGTTATTTCTGAGTTGGATAAATATATGAATAATATATTAGTGCATACTGGACAAAATTTTGATTATGAATTAAATGAAATTTTTTTTTCAGAACTTGGTATTAGAAAACCAGATTTTTTTTTAGACGCTGTTGGTGAAAACTTAGCAACAACAATAGCTAATATTTTAATAAAAATTGATGCAGTTTTAGAGAAAGAACAACCTGATGCTATTTTGATTTTAGGTGATACAAATAGTTGCTTGTCAGCGATCATAGCAAAAAGAAAAAAAATTCCGATATTCCATATGGAAGCTGGTAATAGATGCTTTGATCAACGTGTTCCTGAAGAAATCAATAGAAAAATTGTAGATCATTTAAGTGATATCAATTTAACCTATACTGAACATGCAAGAAGATACTTGATTCAAGAAGGACTTAAGCCAGAAATGATTATAAAGACTGGATCACCCATGAGAGAAGTTTTATTAAAGCATGCTGATAAGATTAACCACTCGTCAATTTTAGAAAAACTAGATTTAATTGATAATACCTATTTCGTTGTTAGTACGCATAGAGAAGAAAATATTGACAATGAAGAAAATTTTAATAAACTATTAGAAACTTTATCTGAAATTGTGAAATATTTTGATAAGCCAATAATTGTTTCTACGCACCCAAGAACTAGAAAAAAATTAGAGCAAAAAAATAAAGTTCTAGACGAACGTATTAAATTTATTAAACCCTTGGGTTTTCTAGATTATATTAAATTACAAAAAAGTGCTTATTGCGTTATTTCAGATAGCGGTACTATTACTGAGGAATCCTCAATTCTTCAATTTCCCGCAGTAACTATTAGACAAGTTCATGAAAGACCCGAAGGAATGGATGAGGGGACATTAATTATGTGCGGATTAGATTATGAGAACGTAATAAATTCAATCAAAATTGTGGTTGAACAATTTAAAACATCTAGCACACTTTTTAGTACTGTACAAGATTACGAACAGATAAATATTTCGCATAAAATTGTTCGAATTATACAAAGTTATACAGATTATGTAAATAGGTTTGTATGGAAGAAGTAATATGTACGAAAAATTTAATGTAATTAGATCTAAATACAACTTATCATGATTGTCATCGATGCAATAATTTTTTCATTACAAAAACATGGAGGGATATCTACCTATTTTAAAAATTTAATTCAAATACTGGATAGTGAAAACACAAATAGTGCTGTATTCGTATACGAGCCTGAGGTTAAGCTTGCTAGTAAAAGATTAATTTTTCAAAATAAAAGAATATTAGAAAGAATTAGACCAATTAAAATTGCTAGTAAAGAAAAAAGTCAAACTTTATTACATAGCAGTTATTATAGGTTTTCTAAAAGTAAGCATGTTAAAAATGTTATTACTGTGTATGACTTTATTTATGAAAAATTCGAAAAAAATATCTTCAAAAAGTATATACATATTATCCAGAAGAGCTTAGCGGTTAAACATTCTTCTGCAATTATTTGTATTTCAGAAAGCACAAAAAATGATTTTTTAGAGTACTATCCAAATTATGACCCAAATAAAATATTTGTAACACATTTAGCCCATTCAACTAAATCAGTTGAATTCGAAAATGATTTTAATTTTGACAACAAGTTTATAAAACCTTATTGTCTCTTTGTAGGGATGCGCTCTTTTCATAAAAATTTCAATTCCTGTGTACTTGCATTAAAAGATGTAGAGATAGAATTTAAAATTATTGGTGGGGGAAATTTAAATAAAAAGGAATTAGCATTACTAGATTCAACAATACCTGGACGTTACCAACATTTAACAAACGTAGACAATGCAACTCTTAATAAATATTATGAAAATTCTATTTGTCTCTTGTATCCTTCGATTTATGAAGGTTTTGGATTACCCGTATTAGAAGCGATGGCGAATGGTTGTGCTGTCATTACAACTAATGCGTCTTCCATTCCAGAAGTTGCAGGGGATGCAGCTATTCTATTAGAAGAGCCATCGCCTAGTTTTATAAAGGATTCCATCATTTCTCTAATGGATTCAAATTTTAATAAATCTTTAATACATAAAGGTTTCAGGAATTGCGAAAAATTTAGTTGGAATATAACAATTAAAAAAACAATTGAGATCTATCATAAAATCTTAGGTAATGATTTTTGTTAATCAAAGTATTGGGGATCTATCTAATGATATTTTAGAGGACTTTGTTAAAAATAACGAGCCTGTTATTGTTTTTACAGGCAGAAATATAGAGACACAATTAAGTTCTGATAAAATCAAGTATTTTTTTGGTGTAAGTTATAATAAAAAAAGTTTTTTCTTAAGATTTTATACCTGGTTGTTATTTTCTATTCAAACTTTATTTTTTTTATATAAAAATAAAAAACAACATAAAGATATTTTCTTAGTATCTAATCCTCCTTTTATATTTTTTTTTACACCCTTTTTTAAAAATCATAATTTTTATTTGTTAGTGTATGATCTCTATCCTGATATTTTAAAAATAAAATTTAAAAATGATCCATTTAATTTAATTACTTTATGGGCTAATTTTAATAAACACATTTTTAGATGTTCAAAAATAATTTTTACAATTGGAGAAAGCATGAAGTGTGCTATTTCAAAATATACAGAACCACACAAAATTCATATTATTAATAATTGGTCTAGTATAGATGATAATATTCAATTGGATAAAGTTTTATATCAAGACTTTCTTGAGAAATATGATTTTTTATCTCATAAAACTATATTTGTTTATTCTGGTAATATGGGAGAAACCCATGATTTTTCAGGAATTCAGACCTTAATTAAAAATTATAGTTCGAGACAAGATGTTTGTTTTTTATGGATTGGTAGTGGGGCAAAAAAAAGTCATTTAGAGCATTTTAAAATCAAACATCATTTAAATAATATGTACTTTCTAAATAGGTTAGAGACTTCTGAATTTAATTTTGTTATGAATTTATGTCATTTTGGAATTGTGGCTTTAGATGAAAGTATTGCCAATTATTCAGTTCCAAGTAAAACATTTTCATATCTAGGCTATAAGTTACCCCTTTTAAATTTTTCGACAAAAACATCAGAAGTATATAAACTAATTGAAAAACATCAAGTTGGCATTAATTTCGATACAAATATATTTCTTGAAGGGAAAGCAGTATTAGATAATTTAATACATGATAAGGTTGCTTATAATGAATTAAAGAATAATGCATTCAAAATATCACAAAATTTATTTTCAAAATCTAATGCTGAAATTTATCTTAAAACAATTCGAAATCACTCTAATATTTGAACTATTCATTTTAATAGTTTAAATTAGCTAAATAAGATATTTATTAAATCAATTCAAAATAATACCATGGAACAATCAACATTTTTAGAAAATTTTAAAAATATTTTAGATGACACTGATGTGTCCTTAATTACTATAGATACCCCCTTTAGGGAGTTAACTGAGTGGAGTTCACTCACTGCTTTGTCACTAATTGCTATGGTTGATGAAGCATATTCTGTAAAACTAACTGGTGATGATATTAAGTCATCAAAATCTTTGAATGACATATTCAATATAATTAAAAGCAAATAAAGTGGCAAGTTTTTCAATCTCAAATATTGCAATCAAAGGTTTAGCATGTTGTGTTCCAAAAAACATAGAACAGAATGTGAATATTCCATTCATGACTGCCGAAGAAATAGAAAAATTTAAAGATGCTACTGGAATTGCTGAACGAAGAGTAGTCAATACTGAAACTTGCACTTCTGATCTTTGTTACAATGCGGCTGAAAAACTTATTGAAGACTTAGGTTGGAATAAAAGTGAGATTGATATTTTAGTTTTTGTTTCTCAATCTGCAGATTATATTTTACCTGTTACTGCAACATTATTACAAAACAGACTAGGTCTTTCAACTAATTGTATTGCATTTGATGTTCCACTTGGTTGTTCTGGTTATGTTTATGGAATGTCAATCATTTCTAGTATGATGAATTCTTGTAATCTAAGAAAAGGAATTTTGTTGGTTGGAGATACCAGTACTAAATTAATTTCAAAATTCGATAAAAGCACCTTGCCTCTTTTTGGTGATGCAGCCTCTGCGACCGCTTTTGTTTATGATGAACAAGCAGACGACTTACTGTTTGACCTTGGTTCTGATGGTTCTGGTGCAGATGCAATTATCATCAAAGACGGAGGTGCTAGAAATAGAATTAACAAGGCATCTTTGGAATACCAAGATTTTGATTCAGGAATAAGTAGAAATAATTGTCATTTAATTTTGGAAGGAATGGATGTATTCAGTTTTGGAATTTCACAAGCACCCAAAACAGTTAATGCTTTAATCTCGAAATTTGATATTGACTTTAATAGCATTGATTATTTTGTTTTTCATCAGGCTAATTTAATGATGAATAAAATGATTGTAAAAAAATTGAAAATACCGACTGACAAAGTCCCATATTCTCTATTTAATTTTGGAAATACTTCTTCTGCAACTATACCACTAACAATCGTGACAAATTTAGCCTCAATGTTGACAAATGAAAAAAAACAACTTTTATGTTGTGGATTTGGAGTTGGTCTTTCTTGGGGAACAGTAAAAGTAACTTTTGATAACGTTGTAATTTCAAATCTAATAGAAATATGAGTTTAAACAACCAATATTATATAAAAGATAAATATTTTGAATTAGAAAGTAAAGTTATAAAAAATGACAGCTGGATTCTTGTAGGGCACAATTCTGAATTTTTAATAAATAATGACTTTATTTCTTTTGAGTATTATGGAGAAAAAATATTTATTCAAAATTACAAAGGTGAAATAAAAGCTTTTCAAAATATTTGCTTACATAGATTTAACGAAATACACAACGTTGAATTTGGCAATAGAGTTTCCTCGTGTTTATATCATTGTTGGACATATAATAAAGAAGGTAAAGTTGCTGGGATGAGTTGTAAAAGCTCTTTTGACAGTGATTTAATTAATAATTTAAAACTTAAAGAATTTGAAGTTCAGAAATGTGGTGAATTTATTTTTATCAATCTAAATGCTAGTAATCAAATAAGTTTAGAGACTTACTTAGGCCAACTTTATAATAAATTAGCAGCGTTTAGTTGTCATTTCGGAACTAAAACAATTGATTACAAGCTTGAACATAAAGCGAATTGGAAATTATTGGTTGAAAATGTACTTGAATGTTATCATTGTTTATCTGTACATGATAATTCTTTTGCAAAAATGGGATATGGTTTTTCGAAACCTGATTCATTCGGATTTCACAATGCACATAGTTGGTGTGAATTTCCAAAGAAAGAAGGAATAAAAGAGAATAAGAAAATTGAAGAAATTCTAAGTAGTAGAACTTTAAAAATTAAAGGCTATCTACACTTTTATATTTATCCCAATGCATTTATTAGTTCTGTTGAAGGTAAAGGTTTTTATATGGGATTTCTTTTTCCATCCTCTTTTAATCAAACAACCCTAAGAATTAGATATTTCTCCCCTAAACTAGACAACATTTTATCTGACTCTAATCAAAATATTTTTGATTTTGTTATGCATAGTTCTCATGATTCTTTAAGTATTGTATTAAATGAGGATAAAACAATAGTTGAGAGCATACAATCAAATTTAGCTTTTGTTGAAAATTTGAAACCAATTTTTGGTAATGAAGAATTTAGAATTAATGAATTTTATGACTATTTTAAAAAAATATTAAATTTCAATGAATAACCCATTTGATCTAACTGGAAAAATTTTTTTAGTGACTGGTGCTTCTTCTGGAATAGGTTATGAAACTTGTTTGGCAATATCTCGCCAAGGAGGTAAATTTATTGCTATTGCAAGAAGAAGTGATTTATTAATAAAATTAATCAATGAGACGAATCAAAATAATTTACAGTTTACATTAGATCTATCAAATATTGAAAGTATAAAAGATTTGGTTGAATTACTTCCAAACATTGATGGAATCGTACATTGTGCTGGTGTTGTATCTTTAGCACCTTTGAAATTTTATTCGGAGGAATTAATGAATAGTATCAGAGCAGTAAACTTTGATTCAATTGTTTATTTAATTAATCAAATAGTTAAAAAAAAGAAACTAAATAAAGCAGCTTCAATAGTATTGACGACCTCAATAGCTGGCCTTTTTGGCATGAAGGGAAACGGAATTTATGCAGCTTCAAAAGGTGCTTTAATTGCTATTTCTAAAGTCTGGGCAAATGAACTTGCTGTTAATAGGATAAGGGTAAATTGCGTGTCACCTGGTATGGTTAAAACAGAGATTACGAATAAGTCAATTCAAGATTTATCAATTGAAGTCATTCAAGAAGATGAAAAAAAATATCCCTTAGGATATGGAGAAGCCATACAGGTTGCTAATCCAATCATTTTTTTACTTTCAGGCGCTAGCAGTTGGATAACTGGTCAGAATCTAGTATTAGATGGTGGCCGAACTTCAATTATATGAAACAAGTATTTATAAATGCAATTTCCTATCATTTGCCATCTGATATATTATCAAATGAAAAAATTAGTATAGATTTTCCGGAATGGAATGTTGAAAAAATTAGTTCGAAAACGGGTATAAGCGAAAGGCATATTTGTAAAAATGAAGAATTTGCCTCAGATTTAGCTATTAAAGCTGCTGAAAAATTATTAAATGAGCATAATATAGATAAAAGTACTATAGATTTCCTTTTATATTGTACACAAAGCCCTGATTATTTTCTTCCAACCACAGCATGTATTTTACAAGATAAGTTAAATTTAAATACAAGTATTGGTGCACTTGATTTTAATTTGGGATGCTCAGGATATGTGTATGGATTGAGCTTAGCAAAGGGTCTTATACTTGGTGGTATGGCTAATAATGTTTTATTAATTACTGCGGAGACCTACTCGAAATTTATCCATGTCAAAGACAAGAGCAATAAAACAATTTTTGGTGATGCAGCTTCAGCAACATTAATTACAGATCAGCCAGGAAAATTTGTTATAGATGATTTTATATTTGGAACCGATGGAAAAGGAGCTGAAAATTTAATAGTTAAAAATGGAGGTGTTCGTAATTTGAATAAAAAAAGTGATGATCATGAAGATGAATATGGAAATATTCGTAATGATAATAATTTATACATGAATGGCTCTGAAATTTTCAATTTTACTAGTGAAGCAATTCCTAAATTAACAAAGCAAATTTTATTAAAAATAGGGATGGAATTAAAAGATATTGATTTATTTGTTTTTCATCAAGCAAATAAATACATGTTAAATCACATAAGAAAAAAAATTGGGATACCAGAAGAGAAATTTTTTATTTCAATGGAACATTGTGGTAACACGGTTTCATCTACTATTCCGATTGCATTACATGATGCATTGAAACTTGGCAAGTTTGATTCAATAAATAACTGCTTACTTGAAGGATTTGGTGTTGGTTATTCGTGGGCAGCCTGCTTTTTAAAAGTCAACAAATGAAAAATTTAGTAATAATTGGCGCTGGTGGATTTGGCAGAGAAGTTTTCAATTTAGCTGTTCATTGCAATGAAGTCAATAATAACCTAAAAATAAAAGGGTTCATTGATGATAATATTGCTGCGCTAGATAATTTTAAAGGATACCCTCCAATCTTATCCTCAATTAAAGCGTATAAAATTGAAAAAGACGATGTTTTTGTTTGTGCTATTGGTAATATTCAATTAAAAAAAGATTTATGTTTACATATAATAGAGCTTGGAGGCACTTTTATTAATTTAATACACCCGTCTTCTCGTATAAATCAAAATACTAATATTGGCAATGGAGTTTTAGTATTTATGAATACAAACATAAGCAATGATTGTTTTATTGATGATTATGTTACCATCCAAGGTTATGTTGGACTTGGCCATGATACAATAATAGGAAAATGGTCCCACATTAATACATATTCTTTTACTGGTGGAGGTGTTCGTATTGGTGAAGAAGTTCTATTAAATACTAGATCAACAATATTACCAAACGTAAAAATATGCTCTAAGGCAATTGTAGGAGCTTGTAGTTTAGTAGTACGTAGTATCAAAGAACCAATAACTGTATTTGGTGTACCTGCAAAAAAATTATCATTTTAAATTATAATATCTGAATATGAATAAAATTTGGCTCTCTTCACCACACATGGGTAATAATGAAATTCAGTATGTGAATGAAGCCTTTGATACTAATTGGATAGCCCCATTGGGTCCTCATGTAAATGCTTTTGAACAAGGTTTGCAACTACAAACTAATACAAAACTTGCTGCTGCATTGTCGTCAGGTACTTCTGCAATTCATTTAGCACTAATACTATTGGGTGTAAAAGCCGGGGATACTGTATTTTGTCAATCCATTACTTTTTCTGCATCAGCTAATCCTATAGCATATCAAAAGGCTACTCCTGTATTTATTGATTCAGAGAGTCACACTTGGAATATGGATCCTACATTATTGAAGGCTGCATTAGAAGAAGCAAAACAAAATGGAAAATTACCTAAAGCAATAATTCCTGTACATTTATATGGAATGCCTGCTAAAATGGATGAAATTAGTTTAATTGCAAAAGAGTATAATGTACCGGTAATTGAAGATGCTGCTGAGGCATTAGGATCAAACATTAATGGAAAGCCTTGTGGAAGCTATGGTAATTTTGGAGTATTGAGTTTTAATGGAAATAAAATAATAACTACTTCTGGTGGAGGAGCACTTGTATCAGATAATGAAGAAATGATTGAAAAAGCCCGCTTTCTTGCTACACAAGCTAGAGATGCTGCTCCGCATTATCAACATTCACATATTGGCTATAATTATAGAATGTCGAATGTACTGGCAGGAATTGGTAGAGGACAACTAGAAGTGTTGAATGATCGAGTTGTAGCTAGAAGAAATAACTTTAATAAGTATCGAGAATATTTCTTGAAACACAATAACCAAGGTTTTGAAATTCAGTTCCAAGAAGAACCAGATGGATACTTTTCTAATCGTTGGCTAACTTGTATTCTAGTAGATCCGTCTAAAAATAAGGGCTTGACTCGTGAAGTGATAAGACTTGCAATGGATGTAGAGAATATTGAAACAAGGCCATTATGGAAACCAATGCATCAGCAGCCTATTTTCGCAAATGCTAAAAGCTATTTGAATGGAGTTTCGGATAACTTATTTGAAAACGGCTTATGCTTACCAAGTGGATCTAATTTAACTGAAGCTGATTTTACTAGAATTTTTGATTGTTTTGACACTATTTTTTCTAAGTATTAATAATGTACAAATACATAATTAAACCATTAGCTGATTTTTTTGCAGCATTAATACTATTGATTGTTCTTACCCCAATCATAATACTAACCGCCATTTTGCTTTTTATTTCAAATAACGGTAAGGTTTTCTTTTTTCAACAAAGACCTGGCTTAAATAACAAGCCTTTTAATATTGTTAAGTTCAAAACTATGAGGGATGCGTTTGATAACAATGGTGTTCCTTTACCCGACGAAGTAAGATTAACAAAAGTTGGAAATTCAGTAAGGTCTGCTTCATTAGATGAGTTACTACAATTAGTAAATGTAGTTAAGGGTGATATGAGTATAGTTGGGCCAAGGCCTTTATTAATGCAATATTTACCAAGGTATAGTGCTGAGCAAGCTAAACGTCATAATGTAAAACCAGGTATTACTGGTTGGGCTCAAGTAAACGGTCGCAATGCAATAAGCTGGGAGCAAAAATTTAAGTACGATGTTGAATATGTGGAGAAACAGTCTTTCGCATTAGATTTAAAAATTCTTTGGATGACTTTTATTAATGTAATTCAACGAAAAGGAATTAGTGCCGATGGACATGTTACTATGGAAGAGTTTAAGGGATAAACATAAAAATTACCTTTTTTTATAAGGCTGTCATTGACAGCCTTATTTATTTTATACCCTTTCCAACTTCCCCAACACTCAATAACCTAGTGTGATCCAGTAGTTCAATCAAGGCCATGGTTTTTTGTGTTTTCATATCACTTAA
>JACCDK010116932.1_pt1 | contig 11219 bp, 10 predicted proteins | sample 7445871 | NCBI WGS metagenome assembly JACCDK01 (sample SAMN15323436, study PRJNA562643) | freshwater metagenome | isolation source: river surface water | place: USA:Blue River Watershed | collected 2017-08-15
CGGTCAGTTTCGGTTCGGGACTCCATCGCTTTGTTTTTGTGTTTTAAGGAGTCCCTTTCATGGGCAACAAACTGTACGTCGGCAATTTGCCGTATTCGGTACGCGACAGCGATCTTGAGCAGTCTTTTGGACAGTTCGGTGCTGTGACTAGCGCCAAGGTCATGATGGAACGCGACACCGGTCGCTCCAAAGGTTTTGGTTTCGTAGAAATGGGCAGCGATGCCGAAGCGCAAGCTGCCATCGAAGGCATGAACGGTTCACCTTTGGGTGGCCGTAGCTTGGTTGTGAACGAAGCGCGTCCGATGGAACCACGTCCCCCCCGTAGCGGTGGTTTCGGTGGTGGTCGCGAAGGCGGTTTCGGCGGCGGTCGTGAAGGTGGCGGCGGTGGTTTCCGTAGCCCCTACGGCGGCGGCGGTGCTGGCGGTGGTCGTCGCGAAGGCGGCGGCGGCCGTGGCGGTTTCGGTGGTGGCAACAGCTACTGATCGATCTGCTTCATTGCACACCAAGGGCTCCTTCGGGAGCCCTTTATTTTTTGTCTTTCGGCGGCAGCAGGGTGCCGCGGACGCGTCCTTTCAGTTGCATCACGCGACCTAGGTTGTCGTAATCAAGTCCGTCAGCGGCAAACTGATCCCCTGCCGTACCGCGCACCAACACAACGGGTAAATGTGAACGAACTTGTTCTGTGTTCGCAAACAGATGCAAAAAGTCGCTGCGCAACTCTGTCCGAGGTATGGCCACTCCTTGTGCGGAGGTCGATGCCTCGCGCGCAACCACCGCCTTGTCAAATAATTGAGCCTCTGACCCGTCGGCGTTGATCGTGCCTCGATTAGCCGTTGCCGTGGTAATGCGCCCTTCAGCACCAACCATTCGAATCCTGATGTGGTCTACCTCTAACGTGTCTGTGTCAGGAAAGTGCCGGCCTTCAACCCCCGTCATCTCGGTTTTCAATTTGCCATCGCTACCAAAAACACGAACCGAAAAATCACGCATGAAATAGTCAGGCACATGCCTCGGCGCTGACTCCAGCTCAAGTGCTGTCACAACGGGCGTATTTCGGACCAGCCAATAAGTGGTCATGGCCATCAAGCCCATCAGCACCAAGGGCAAATAAACTGAAACTCGATCCCACGTGCGCCGTGCGCGCAACCACGGTGAGATATTCATCTCCGCGCTCATGCAGAATATTCGCGCAAAAGATCAGCATAACAACCGCCCGCAATTAACAACAAGTCGCAGAATTCACGCGCGGCCCCGTTACCGCCTTCTCGTTGTGTCACGTAATGGGCAATCGCCTGAACCTCGGTGTGCGCATTTTTGGGTGCGCATGCAAATGCAACCCGCATCATCACGGGCAAATCAGGCCAATCGTCGCCCATATAAGCGGCCTGCGACCAGTCAAGTCCGAGCTCATGCAACATGGCTTGTGCGGCGGGTGCTTTGTCTTCGGTGCCATAGCGAACCTGCGTGATGCCGAGGGCCTGCAATCTCGCACGCAAAGGCGCGCTGTCTCGCCCAGTGATTACCGCAGGGGTAATGCCGGCTTTTTGCAACATTTTGAGACCATGGCCATCTAAGGTGGAGAAGCGTTTTATGGTTTCTCCGCTCTCCGTGAAGAGCAATCCACCATCGGTCAAAACGCCATCGACATCAAAAAAGGCAACGCGCACACCCTGTGCACGCAACAACAACGCAGGTTCAAAATTCAAAGCGGGATGTGTCATCAGATGACCTTTGCGCGCATCAAGTCGTTGGCGTTCAATGCCCCACACAGCTTGCCCTGGGCATCAACAACCAAGACGCCCGTGATGCGGTGCAACTCCATCAGCTCAGCGGCTTCTGCTGCAAGGGCGTCTGAGCGAACGGTGCGTGGATTGGCATTCATCACTTCTGCCGCGGTCAGTTGGCGCATATCTGCGCCCTTTTCAATCAGGCGTCGCAAGTCACCGTCCGTGAATATGCCCAATATGTGGTGTTCCTGATTCACAACCGCGGAGGCGCCCAACCCCTTGGCACTCATTTCACGCATCAGTTCGCTGAAACTTGCATCTGGGGGCACATGTGGCACAGCCTCACCGCTACGCATCACGTCGCTGACATGCGTCAACAAGCGGCGCCCCAAAGAACCACCGGGATGTGAGCGTGCAAAGTCTTCTGCTTTGAAACCACGGGCATCAAGAAGTGCCACAGCCAATGCGTCGCCCATCGCCATCTGTGCAGTTGTACTCGCAGTTGGGGCTAAGTTCAAAGGGCAAGCCTCCTTGAGCACGCCCGTATTCAAAACCATGTCGGCATGTTGTGCGAGCGTAGAGTCCATGCCTCCCGTCAGTGCCACCAAGGGAACCCCCTGGCGTTTGAGGACTGGGAGGATGGCTGCGAGCTCTTCGCTTTCACCGCTGTTTGAGATAGCGATCACTAAATCTGTATCTTTGACCATGCCCAAGTCACCGTGGCTGGCCTCAGCAGGGTGCACAAACATGGCGGGGGTTCCGGTCGAGGCCAAGGTCGCGGAAATTTTGCGCCCAACATGGCCGCTTTTGCCCATACCCATCACTACGACACGTCCCCGAACTTTCAATATTGCTCGGACGGCTTGCACAAACGTTGGCGAGAGATGCGCGCGCAGATGCCGCACAGCTTCTGCTTCAATGTCCAACGTATCACGTGCCAACTGCAGAATACGTTGGTCATCCAACAGCTTTTCAGCCTCAGTCGGTGCTTGAAAATAGTTCATGCTCAGATTTTAGGCGGGGCTTATTTGCCGATGCAAAAGCTGGAAAAGATGACCCCCAGCAAATCATCTGGCGTAAATTCGCCAGTGATGGTGTTGAGCGCATTCTGACTCAAGCGCAACTCTTCGGCCAACAAGTCCAATGCAGGCACACGTGCTTGGAGACTCGCGTTGGCTTGCATCAAATGGGCGTCGACTTCGTGAAGTGCCTGAACATGCCTCTCGCGTGCCATGAACATGCCTTCAGAGCCCCCGCCTTGCCAGCCCACCACGCGCAGCAGCGCCTGACGCAGGGCAGGTAAGCCATCCCCTGTTTTCGCAGACAAGATCAAATGGAATGATGAGGTGTCATCGCCGATGTTTGTTGCTGGGCTTGTTGATGTGTCTTGGGTATCGGCCTTGTTCCAGACGTGCAACACGGGAACGTGGGTTGCCAACTCCGTTTGCAGGCTTTGTTCGATCTGCGCGTCTGCTTCGATGTAGGCAGCATCACCTTGCCGCGTGAGGTCGTGTAAAAAAAGAACGGCATCGGCTTGTGCAATTTGCTCCCAGGCGCGTGCAATGCCAATGCGCTCAACCTCATCAACTTCTGGATGATCACGCAGCCCCGCAGTGTCGATCACGTGCAGTGGCACGCCCTCAATTTGAATCGTTTGCTGCACCACATCTCGGGTTGTCCCTGCAATGGACGTCACGATGGCCAATTCAGCTCCTGCCAAAGCATTTAGCAAAGAACTTTTGCCGGCATTGGGTTGCCCCGCTATCACCACACGGATGCCTTCACGCAGCAAAGCCCCCTGTTTGGTTTGTGCCATCACGCGCGCCAGGTTGTGTTGCAAGCGTGTCAATTGGCCTTGCGCATCGGCTTGCTTCAAGAAGTCAATGTCTTCCTCTGGAAAATCCAAGGTCGCCTCGACCAGCATGCGCAGATGGATCAGCGCCTCTCGTAACGCAAGAATCTCCTTGGAAAACGCACCCGCCAAAGAGCGGCTTGCACCCCGCGCAGCAGCTTCCGTGCTGGCATCAATCAAATCCGCCACCGCCTCCGCTTGAGCCAAATCGAGCTTATGGTTGAGGAAAGCACGCTGGGTGAATTCGCCCGGTTGGGCCAAGCGCAACGCGCTGAGCACGGGCTTGTGATCTCTGCCTAACGTGGCTGCAACCTGCATGCATCGTGCCACCAACAATTGCAACACGACAGGCCCGCCATGCGCCTGCAATTCAAGAACGTCTTCGCCGGTGTAACTGTTCGGCCCAGTGAAGTACAAGCCTAAAACATGGTCAATCGGCTCACCCGCCTCGTCCATCAAAGGCAAATACGTTGCTTCACGGGGTTTCAGTACGCGGCCGCAGAGCGCATGCACCCACGCGCTCAAATTTTTTCCGCTGACACGGACGATGCCCACCGCACCACGACCCGGGGCTGTGGCGATGGCAATGATGGGGGCGTCTTGTGAGGCGAGCATTCTGTGATTGTCCAGAAAAAAACCCGCCAACCGATCAAGGGGGCGGGTTTTTATCCTCTACGACCCGAGGTTAGAACTTGGGTAAATTGAATTGTGGCGGAACACCCATGCGGACATTGATGACCCATTGCTGAGCGATCGAAAGCACGTTGTTCGTGATCCAGTACAACACCAAACCCGCGGGAAAGAAAAAGAACATCACACTGAAGGCCAGCGGCATGATCCACATCATCTTCGCTTGCATGGGGTCTGGCGGCGCTGGGTTCAATGCGGTTTGCAACAGCGTGGTGAGCGTCATCACCAACGGCAAGATGAAGTAAGGATCGGGCGCCGACAGGTCGTGAATCCAGCCCACCCAGGGTGCGTTGCGAATTTCAACTGTCGACAACAGCACCCAATAAAGCGCAATGAAGACCGGGATTTGAATGGCGATCGGCAAGCATCCGCCCATGGGATTGACTTTTTCTTCACGGTAAATTTTCATCATCTCCATTTGCATTTGTTGCGGGTTGTCTTTGAGACGCTCGCGCATGTCCATGATGCGTGGATTGATCGCTTTCATTTTGGCCATGCTTTGATAAGCATGTGCATTCAACCAATAGAAACCCGCTTTCAACAACACAACGAGCGCCACGATCGACCAGCCCCAGTTTTTCAAGATGTTGTTGAGTTGATCCAGCAGCCAAAACAACGGCTTGGCCAGAATGGTCAACCACCCGTAGTCTTTGACCAACTCCAGCCCAGGATAGAGTGCTTCAAGCGTCTTTTCTTCCTGAGGTCCGGCAAATAAGGTGGCCTTGACGCTCTGTGTTTGGCCGGGTTTGATGGACTCAAGGGGTGCAATGAGTGTGACGCGATAACAGCAATCGGCCATGCTGGATCCGATGTCCACGGCGTCCATTGAAATATTGCGATTCAAACCATCCGGCAAGATCCAAGCACTTGCGAAATAGTGCTGCACCATGGCGATGTATCCCGACGATGATTGTTTTTCTATGTCAAACTTTTTCTTTTTGATATCGGCAAACTCCACCTTTTGGTATTTTTTGGCTTCGGTGTAGATCGCCGGTCCAGTGAAGGTGGAATAAAAAGATGACTCCCCTGCTAATTTGTTGCCATCGCGCACCAATTGGAAATACAACTGGGGGGTCACCTCTTGTGTTCCCGTGTTCACTATGTCGTGTTGGACGTCCATGTTGTAAGCGCCGCGACGAATGGTGTAGGTTTTGACCATCTTCACGCCGTTTTGTGGTGCCGACTCAAACGTGAGGGTCAACTGATGGGTTCCTTCTTTGAGCTTGCGTACACCCGGACGAACTGTCATGGGTGTCTTGTGTGTCGGCAAGCTCACGCCGGCAATGCTCGAAATCAACCCCGTTTGTGCGGTGTAAACACGGTCTTTGCTGTCATCCAGTAAAACCACATTGCTGCCGGGTTTGTGCTCGTCAACGTGCTTCAAAAATTCCACGCGAGACAACGTGCCACCTTCTGTGTCAAAACTCAGTTTCAACACATCGGTCTCAACCTCAACCCACTCCTTGTTGGCGGAGCGAGATTCGACCACCGGCACGGTGGCTGGTCCTTGTGGCGCAATCGCCGCCGGCACGCCCGCGGCTTGTGGTGCTGACGATGCGCCATCTGCCGTCGCTTTGGCTTGCTGAACTGGGGTCGGGAAAAATGTGGCTTTGTTTCCGTTGTGAACCTGCCATTGGTCCCACAACAGAACCATAGAGAATCCAAAGATCACCCACAAGATGGTGCGGCGAATGTCATTCATGAAGTTTTCTTTCCAGCGTTGGAAGCAGTCAAAGGAGTAAAGAGGGCAGGCGGCACAGGGTCGTGTCCCCCGGCGCACCAAGGATGGCATCTTGCCAATCGCCGCAACGTCAAGTAGCCCCCGTGAGTCGCGCCATGTTGCGCAATCGCCTCTAAGGCGAACTTCGAACATGTCGGCTCAAAGCGACACGATGAGCCCAGCCACGGGCTGAGTAGCAGTCGATAGCCTCGAATCAAGGAGATCAAGAATGACTGCATCACACGGTGCCCACTTGAGCGAACAATTGTTGCAATTCGGCGCGAACGGTTTGTTTCAAAGCTGCGGACGCTGCACTGACAAATTTCTGTGCATTGAATGAGGCTCGCAAACGCACCACGTAGGGTGTTGGTTTCAATGTTGTCTTAAATTCATCCGCGACTGCGTGAATCTGGCGGCGAATTAGATTGCGAGTAACCGCGCGTTTCGCCCATCGCTTAGGTGTTAACGCTCCCATTTTCAAAACACCGTCAGCAAACAGGGCCGGGGTTTCTTCAAACCCAGACCCTGTTTCGTTTTTGGATGGTGCTTGCCATTGGTGCAGCACAAAGTGTGCTGTACGAGAAACCGATCCGGCCGTCATCACGGCCTGATATTCCGACCACTGTTTCAGACGTTCCACGGCTCGACGCTCGCGGGCCTGTGCAGCAGCCAAGAATTAAACGGCCAGACGCTTGCGGCCTTTGGCACGACGTGCATTGATCACCGCGCGACCACCGCGGGTTTTCATGCGAACCAAGAAGCCATGGGTACGGGCACGACGGGTTTTAGAAGGTTGATATGTGCGTTTCATGATTTTTCCAATAAGCTTAGCCCTGCGTGATCAGGGAAACCGGCAATTATCGCAAATTTTTGTGCCTTCTGCTGACTTTTATCCACACTCTTTGATGCGCGGTGCTTTAAAAAGTATTTCAGATTTCTCTACCCTGTGGATAAATTTTTGATAAAGTGCTTCTTTGCCTCCCTTTTTTAGGCAACTATCCACAGAATTAATCTCATGTTTCAGGGGCTTCCTCCTTCCGCGACCGACAGCCAATTACCCGCTTCTGGCGATGGGTTGTGGCAAGCTTGCGTCGACCAATTGGCGCAGGAACTCCCTGAGCAACAGTTCAATACCTGGATCAAACCCCTGGTTGCCAACGTGTCAGAAGACCTGACCAAGGTTGTTATTTTGGTTGGCAATCGGTTCAAATTGGACTGGATTCGAGCCCAATATGCCAATCGAATCGCCGCCCTATTGCAACAACTTCAAGGCCACCTCATTCAAGTTGAGTTAGCGATCACTCCCAAAGAAAGCCCTGTAAAAATTAGGCCTGTCTCTTTTTCGCAAGAACTTGAGTCCTTGCCTGAGAGCTTTGTTGGCTTGGAAGAAGGGATCCCCAGTGGTCCTCGCACACGCTTGAACACGGCATTGACGTTTGACACCTTGGTCGAAGGTACGGCTAACAGAATGGCACGTGCAGCCGCTATGCATGTCGCGACCATGCCTGGTCACCTCTACAACCCTTTGTTTATCTACGGCGGCGTTGGGCTGGGTAAGACACATTTGATGCACGCGGTTGGAAACAAGCTACTGGCTGACCGTCCTGACGCCAAAGTTCTCTACATCCATGCTGAACAATTTGTCTCAGATGTGGTTAAAGCCTATCAGCGCAAAACCTTTGACGAATTCAAAGAGCGTTATCACTCGCTTGACTTGCTCTTAATTGATGACGTCCAGTTTTTTGCTAACAAGGAAAGAACCCAAGAAGAGTTTTTCAATGCATTCGAGGCATTGCTTGCCAAAAAGTCACACATCGTGATGACCAGCGATACCTACCCAAAAGGACTGACAGACATCCATGAACGCTTGGTATCGCGTTTCGATGCAGGTTTGACCGTCGCAATTGAACCGCCCGAATTAGAGATGCGGGTTGCGATTTTGATCAGCAAATCGCGCTCCGAAGGGTCAGAAATGCCAGAAGAAGTTGCTTTCTTTGTGGCTAAAAACGTGCGTTCTAACGTACGTGAGCTTGAAGGTGCACTGCGCAAAATATTGGCCTATTCCAGGTTCAATCAAAAAGAAATCTCCATTCAATTGGCGCGCGATGCGCTGCGCGATTTGCTGTCTATCCAAAACAGGCAGATTTCAGTAGAAAACATCCAGAAAACGGTTGCTGACTATTACAAGATCAAAGTGGCGGATATGTACTCTAAGAAGCGTCCTGCTTCTATTGCCAGACCTCGCCAAATTGCCATGTACCTAGCAAAAGAATTAACTCAAAAAAGTCTGCCTGAAATAGGCGAACTGTTTGGAGGGCGTGATCACACAACGGTGCTTCATGCCGTAAGAAAAATCACAGCAGAGCGCCAACAAATGGCAGATCTCAATCAACAACTCCACGTCCTTGAGCAAACACTTAAAGGCTGATCAACAAAACATAACAACCTTGTGGGTAGTTTCTGAATAACGTCAGAGTTATCCACAGAAAAGTATGAAAAGGAAAGTTATTCAGTTCGCTGAGACACCAAAAAAGCACATTTGCCAACACGTTTCAAGATGACTCAAGTACTTGAAAAAAAAGAGGAAAATGTGGTTGTCCACAGAAAACAGCTTTGCTTAACTACTACTACTAATTTAAATAAAGAAAACAAGAGGAAGAGATGATCGTACTGAAGGCCACCCAAGACAAAGTTTTGTCGGTTCTGCAATCTGTTGCAGGCATCGTTGAACGTCGTCACACATTACCCATTTTGGCCAATGTGTTGATTCGTAAAACAGGGAGTGCTTTGCAGTTAACGACCAGTGATTTAGAAATTCAGATTCGCACCACAGCAGAGTTGGATGGCGATGCTGGCAATTTCACGACCACGGTGGGTGCTCGCAAATTGATTGATATTTTGCGGACCATGCCTTCCGACCAAACGGTGAGTTTGGAATCGAATCAGAACAAACTGATTTTGAAAGGCGGCAAGAGCCGATTTACTTTGCAGAGCTTGCCTGCAGAAGATTTCCCCTTGGTGCAAGAAGCAGCCAACTTTGGTCCCTCTTTCAGCGTGCCTCAAAAAACACTGAAAGAGTTGTTGCACCAAGTGTCGTTTGCGATGGCTGTGCATGACATCCGCTATTACCTGAATGGCATTTTGTTTGTGGCAGAAGGTAAGCAGCTGAGCTTGGTGGCGACCGATGGTCACCGTTTGGCTTTTGCATCATCCACGCTAGATGTGGAAGTGCCTCGCCAAGAAGTGATCTTGCCCCGTAAAACCGTGCTCGAAATGCAGCGCTTGCTGAGTGACAAAGAAGGCGCGATTGAAATGCAATTTGCTGGCAATCAAGCCAAGTTCACATTTGACGGGATGGAGTTCGTCACCAAGTTGGTCGAAGGTAAATTCCCAGATTACAACCGTGTGATTCCCAAGAATCACAAAAACACCATCACCATGGGGCGCACGGCTTTGTTAGCTACCTTGCAGCGCACAGCAATTTTGACCAGCGAAAAATTCAAAGGCGTGCGTTTGAATTTAGAGCCGGGTGTGTTGCGCGTGGCATCCAGCAATGCCGAACAAGAAGAGGCTGTGGATGAGCTTGAAATTGACTACAACGGCGACGCCATCGAAATTGGTTTCAATGTGACCTATTTGATTGATGCATTGACCAACATGGATCAAGACATGGTGCAAGTGGACCTGGCTGATTCCAACAGTTCTGCACTCATCACAATCCCTGACAACACGACGTTCAAATATGTTGTGATGCCAATGCGTATCTAACGCGTTGTTTTTTCCTTTTTATCGATTGAACTCGTGAGGTGCTTGTGCCTCACGCACGAAGACTTGCTATGACCGAACCCAATCAAACTCCTGAGACCCCCGTGACGCCTCCAACTGGTGAGGGCTATGGTGAAGGGTCTATTCAAATCTTGGAGGGACTCGAAGCGGTTCGTAAGCGTCCCGGCATGTACATCGGAGATACATCTGATGGCACGGGTTTGCACCATCTGGTGTTTGAGGTGGTGGACAACTCCATCGACGAAGCTTTAGCAGGACATTGCGATGACATCGTGGTCACGATTCACAGTGATAACTCCATCAGTGTGACGGACAACGGTCGTGGTATCCCAACCGGTGTGAAGATGGATGACAAGCACGAGCCCAAGCGCAGTGCTGCTGAAATTGCGTTAACCGAACTGCATGCAGGTGGCAAGTTCAACCAGAACAGCTACAAAGTGTCCGGTGGCTTGCACGGCGTGGGTGTGTCTTGCGTGAATGCTTTGTCTAAATCGCTGCGTTTGATTGTGCGTCGTGATGGCAAAGTGCACACCTTGGAGTTTTCTAAAGGTTTCGTACAGAACCGTTTGATTGAAGTCGTCGATGGTGTCGAAGTGTCACCCATGCGTGTGACTGGCGAAACAGAAAAGCGTGGCACGGAAGTGCATTTTTTGCCTGACACAGAAATCTTCCAACAGAACAACGATTTCCATTACGAAATTTTGAGCAAGCGTTTGCGTGAGCTCAGCTTTTTGAACAATGGCGTGCGTATCCGTTTGAAAGATGAGCGCACGGGCAAAGAAGATGATTTCTCAGGCGCCGGTGGCGTCAAAGGTTTTGTGGACTTCATCAACTCAGGAAAGAAAGTGTTGCACCCCAACGCGTTCTATGCAGAGGGTGAGCGTCCTGCCGATACCTATGGTGGTATTCCTGGCACCAGCATTGGTGTCGAAGTGTCCATGCAGTGGAACGATGGCTACAACGAGAGCGTGCTCTGTTTCACCAACAACATCCCCCAGCGCGATGGTGGCACGCACTTGACGGGCTTGCGTGCGGCGATGACGCGTGTGATCAACAAGTACATCGAAGAAAACGAATTCGCCAAGAAAGCCAAAGTTGAAGTGTCAGGGGACGACATGCGTGAAGGCTTGTGCTGCGTCTTGTCGGTAAAGGTCCCTGAGCCCAAGTTCAGTAGCCAGACCAAAGACAAACTGGTATCCAGCGAAGTGCGCGCCCCTGTCGAAGACATCGTTGCCAAAACCTTGACAGATTATTTGCAAGAGCGCCCCAACGATGCCAAGATCATCTGCGGCAAGATTGTCGAAGCGGCCCGCGCTCGCGAGGCAGCGCGCAAGGCACGCGAGATGACGCGTCGCAAAGGTGTGCTCGATGGCATGGGTTTGCCTGGCAAGCTGGCCGACTGCCAAGAAAAAGACCCGGCGCTTTGCGAAATTTACATCGTCGA